>Ga0129310_1000435_pt1 | contig 51128 bp, 60 predicted proteins | sample Go1ome_2_FD_94433 | JGI IMG/M metagenome (GOLD analysis project Ga0129310, IMG submission 94433) | Western lowland gorrila individual fecal microbial communities from Wisconsin, USA - Go1022A metagenome | ecosystem: Host-associated > Mammals > Digestive system > Large intestine > Fecal | place...
CCGGCCAGCGGAAGGCGGAGCTGGAGATTGAAGACATCGAGCACGCAGCGGAGTTCTATAACCTGGATGCCTCACATGGATACCAGCTCTATAAACTTCTGCACGATGCCCGTGTGCGCCGGCGCAAGTGCAAGAATGCAATCGCGTGGATCGATTTCATCTTAGAGCAGCGCCCTGAGCGGTTTGTGGAGAACAATCCATCAGCTCGCATTGTGGGCACTCGCTCTCGCGATTATGCGCCACGAGCCCTGCCTGAACTCTTTGAGTGGGAGAACGAAGGACAGACCAATATCTCGGTCAGTTAATTGTCGGCACCAATGGACAGAAGCCCTTGAATATGGTATTCTAAGCGCAAGAAAACATCAGTTTTTGCAGTATTTAGCTGTACCGTGACCCGTGGAATAGGGGGCTTTTATGAATAACCAGGCATACGATGATACAGCGACTCGGAACCCGAGAAAAGCATATACCGACTATGAGAACAGTACTTATACTGTTGTTTCGAAGGTGGCTTATTTAGTCGGAGTCCAAAAGCGCATTTTTGAAAACGAATATGAACCACCAAAGATGGAATGGTATGAGAAATTACACGCAGACAAGAATGCCCGCATCGTGCGCAACCTCTGCATGATTCGAACGGCTTTGGAACTCAATTATAAAGCCATCAATAACCGTATGCGTTTCGATATGTGCAATCTCCACTCGCTTCCAGAGTATGTTCCGCAGGATAGTCTGAACGAACTCATGCAGGATGGTATTACGATTGTTAGATCCAGAGCTTTGCCTGCCCAGTATATTGTAGATATCAATAAGCATATCAGCAACCGCATCAACAACTGCAAGTCGCTGTTTCCATTATGGCTGAAGTGGGAATATGTCCGGAAGCTCTTCCTCATGCCGGATGGCCTCAACGAGAAGGGCATCAAGGCAGCAGCGGCAGATTATTACGCCAACAAAAATAAGTACCCGTACCAAGTCTATATCAATTGGTCCTACATGGACTCTGGCAACATCCTCTACAATGACAAGAAGTTTGTTTCGCTTTTATATGAAGCCAATGCGGATTATTTCACAGACTTGAGCAAAGTGTCTGATGCCGGTAACCTCACAAAGGCTGGTATATACAAGTTCCTGGACAAGAGTGAGCGCGTCGTCGTTGTGGTGGATTGTGAAAACTCCGATCCCTACAAACTGTACGCAACCTTGAACAATCTTAATCAGGAAGCACTACTCAATAAGATTTGTAAAATCATCCTCTATGATGATATTCATACCACATCGGCGTGGAAGATTTTGGAGCGCTTCACCCAAATTCCAATTGAGCATGTCCTGATCGAACGCATCAAAGAAAACAAGTCACTTGTTGACATTCGTTTGACCACCGGGACCTGCCGTGAGTATTATCAGAACAATGTGGACTCGTTCATTCTTGTATCCAGCGACTCCGACTATTGGGGGCTGATTTCGGCAATGCCTGAGGTTCGGTTCTTCGTGATGGTAGAAAGCGAGAAATGCAGTCCGACCATCAAAAATGCGTTGATCAATGCCGGCATTTCTTATTGCTATATCGACGATTTTTGTACTGGTAACAGTAATGATATCAAGGTTGCGGCAGTACTTCGCGAGGTTCGCCAGAAACTCGACCAGGCATTTCACCTTAATGTTCGAGATATTCTGGATGAGGCCTGTAGAGCGACCAGAGCTGACATGACGACCGCAGAGAAGAACCAATTTTATGACAAGTACATTAAAACCATGCATGTTGATATCTCTCCCAACGGGGAAGCAACGATCGTGCTTGGAAAATAGTCCCGCATATTGGAACGAGAGGCTTTGACCCTCTCGTTCTATTTTGTTGCTATTAAACCAGCAGTTCAATGACAACTTCAAAAAACAAGGTTATCATGATATCAACGACAAGAACAAGGAGTGAGCGATATGAATCTCAAAGAAGCTTTCCGCTTTCAGAATAAGCTGCAGTCTATGATGGCCGATGCGCAGAGCATCCTCGGCAACAATGGCAACATTACCAAGGTGCAGAACACCTATCTCCGCCACAAGGTTATGGCAGAGGCGGAGGATGAGGTCACTATGGAGGCACCTTCCACCGAGTATAGCGAGAATATCACCGAGATGGCAGAGTTCCTGCTGTTCCTCCTGGACGAGCGGGAAAAGCTGAGTGCTGCGATCCATAAGGCGAAGGTATCCCTTCCGCTTGGGGCCGGCCTGGATGGCGAAGTGAGCCTCAATGGGAAGCGCCAGGAGATTGCCACTCTGCTCCGTCACATGGCCGGCCTGCGCAATGGCGAGGTTTTGATCTCTAACGGGGGAGTCGGCTATCGGTTCAACAACGAGGGAAATCAGGTCTCCTACCGCTGCGATGTCAAGCGTGTGACCACCATCAATTTCGATCGCAATAAGATCCGGAAAATGTGCGCTGATCTGAGCAAGAAGTCCGATGAGACCTCTGCCGCTCTGGATGCCGCTCTGGTCAACACCCCGGTGGAGTACGAAGCTCCGTTCGATGTGAACGAGACTTTCGCAGAGGCTTTTGAAGCGCATATGTCCGCATTGAGCTGACCAAGCCCTTGCGACTTTGCTCCGACTATCACGGATGCGGCAGAAGAAGAGAACGTGGCGACCGGTTCAGTTGCAGACGAACTATAGTGCTGCAAATTAAAAAATCTGCTCGGTTGATTCTGAGCTCCAAAAGAAGACATAATCCGTCTTGTTAACGGATGCTACGAACCGTCTTCCCATCCATCAGCGCCCAGCGCTGTTTCACTATAACGTGAATACGCTAACGCCGAATCCCAACCTTGCCACCTCACATCTCCCTATTCTGTTGGATATAGATAGAATTCCTATCTTGATACTGCTGGCCTTTGAGCCGTTAATACGTTGAGGCATGCTACTGCCGCTCCTCAGAGAGTCAGCGAGTGCATGGCCTTGGCAAAAATGGTCTAAGCGATCTTGGCTCTCTGCCGTATCCGTGATAGTCGGAGCAGTTCTCCCTTGACACTTCCCACGGCTAAAGCCGGGGGATTCTCGGTTCAGCCACCACCGCCTGCACCTGCGAGGTCTTATACGGTGTCCCCGAGCGTATAGGTTCGGGCGTGTCCCGCCCTACCTTGTGTGTTAGCTACGCCAACAGGCGCAGTCCTTCGTTCAAAATGTTCTTTGCGGCGTTCACGTCCCTGTCATGTGTAGTGCCGCACTCCGGGCAAGTCCACTCTCGCACGGACAAGCTTTTTGTTCCGGACCACTGAGCACCGCAGGCGGAGCAAAGCTGGCTGGACGGAAAGAAGCGGTCAACCGTGATCACGTGTTTCCCATACCACGCCGCCTTATACTCCAACTGCTGCCGGAACTCACCCCAACTTGCGTCGGAGATAGACCGGGCCAATTTATGGTTTTTGACCATATTCTCGGGAGCCAAATCCTCAATCGCAATTAGGTCGTAGTTCCGTACAAGGTCAGTAGACAGCTTATGGAGCATATCGGTTCTTTGGTTAGAAACGTGTTCGTGGAGGCGGGCCACCTTGACTCTTGCTTTCTCCCAGCGCTTGCTCTTCTTTGATTTTCGGGAGAGCTGACGCTGGAGTTTGACAAGTTTCTTCTGGCTCTTGGTCAGGTATTTATGGTTCGGATACTCCACGCCATCGGATGTGATTGCAAATGCTTTTAGGCCCATGTCAATGCCAACCACGCCCCCGGTAGGTGGCAGCGGTTCCATCTCCACATCGGTACAGCACAGGGCGACAAAGTATTTCCCGCTGGGATTCTGGCTGATGGTAGCGGAGAGGATACGTCCCTTGACCGCTTTGCTGATACGGCACTTTACAAGGCCAAGTTTGGGAAGCTGCACCGCGTTATCCAAGACTTTGATGTTTGTTCCGACGCACTTGCTCTTATAGCTTCTCCTGCGGTTGTGCTTGCTCTTAAATTTGGGATAGCCGGGTTTCTGGCCCTGTTTCACGCGCCGGAAGAAGTTCTGATATGCAATGTCCAAATCCTTTAGAGAGGATTGCAACGCGGTGGCATCCACCTCTTTCAGCCATGACAGGGTTTTCTTGAGCTGTGTCATATCCCCGGAGCAGGCAATGTAGTTCATTGCCTTTCCATCTTGCTCATAGAGTTCTTTCCGCAAAGCAAGATAGCGATTCCAGATGAACCGGCAGCAGCCAAATGTCCTCTGTATCTGCTGTGCTTGCGCTGTGGTGGGGTAGATGCGAAATTTATAGCTGTATTCCATCTCTACACCTCTCACATTCTTCTGCAGGAGTACACCATATTTTATATTCCATGAAACAATTGTACTACTCAACGATATCTAATGCAACCAGAGAAAGCCTTTTTACGGGGAACAAGGTTTGGCTTATATCCCCATGCCCAAAGGCAGGGAGATTACGCCACGCATGATAAACAAAGGCGAGCAGCAGGCTTCGGCCTGCTGCTCACAAATCATCAGATTCAGTTGTGATGTCCGAGATACCAGGATGTCCTCCATCGGTACTTCGAACAACGCACCGAGAGCATACAGATTATCTACAGAAGGCAGGCTCTTTCCTTGCTGCCATTTGTAGATCGCCTGTGGCTCTTCAAAACCGAAGTAAGCCTGCAGGTCGCGGACACTCATCCCGCGCTCGACGCGAAGACGGATGATGTTCTTTCCGGTCGCAATCGGATCAATGACCGGAAACTGTTTCATGTTCATGGCAATCGCCTCCATCTAAAGAGTTTTCCCAAACGGGAGTACTTCAGAATACTGGAAGCACTTGCAAAAAGCAAGAGCAAACGCGATTTTGTAAAGAAACTGTCACATAAGGAGGTCCGATCGTGAGTCGAGAATACAATGAATCCTGCTGCTGGACCATCGAAAAGTTCTCATTCTTCCACAACTACTTCGCAATTATCGATACAGCAGATTACCTTGCTGACCAGCTTTTTATCAAGCATCAGGTCAGAGTTGGGTTTGGCCCTGAGTTCGTTTGCCCGGATGCTCCCTATCGCGTCATCATGTGCAAGTGCCGCAAGCGTGATGTCGATGCTTTCCTGGCAGCGATCCGTGAATTGCCCAACAAGATGCTCCTGTGTGGGCATCCTGACTACCTTACATTCTGTGAGGATCTCAAAAAGAAAGTCCAAACCGTTCGAGACAATGGAGGTGTTCTTACCAATGAAACAGATGATACCGCTGAAGAAGCAGAGCAAGAAAGCGCAAAAGGAGCAACATGCGAAGCAGCGCGGTAGCTGGTATGGTATTTCTCCCGTCACAAGAACTGTGCCAAATGGTAAAGCTTATGACCGAAATCGAGTTAAACGAGAAGATCGAGAATTTGCTGACTGAGTCAGCTCCCGGGCAGCCATCCAGGCGAACTGGCTCTGCGTATCGAAGAGAAATGCGCATCCGCAAGAATGACGCGCTCATGCGCATTGTCACAAGAAGGTATGTGCCTCATGCCGGCTATATCGATTATGGCTTTGATGGTGACACGCTGCTCCATTCGGGAAAGTATATCAAGTATCCCAAGAACAGTAATTGCCAGCGGTGGATGAAACGGGAAACCAGCCGAAAGTTCCGGAACTGTAGGGACCTGCCCAGAAAGGGGAACTACTACCGGCGCCTTTTTGACTACTGGTGGACACTTTATTAAAAAATGAGAGGATTCCTGCAGCGCAATGTGCGGGGATCCTCTCGCTTCATAATTTATATCTCCTTCAAGTGTCTACAAAAGGTAGATCTTGCTTCTGCCACAAGAACCTTGGAGCCATCAGCATATTCCATATAGACTTTGCCACTTTTGGGGTCAAATCTCGCAATAGGCTGATTCAAAATACGCTTTTTCTCCAACTCCCTTTTTACGGCCAATCGCGCATTTCGAATGACAATGCCATCAGGCGGGATAGGAACAGACATACCATATCCTCCTTAATCTATATCTCTTTCAGACGTCTGTAGAAGGTTGATCTCGAACTGATACCGACGCGATGCATGGCTTCTTCTTCCGTTACTTTATGGTTGCGGAAATCCTTGGCGATTTGGCGGAACAGATTTGGATCGACTGCAATCTTCTTCCGACCAGCGTATTTTCCATTGTTCTTTGCCTGTGCGACGCCTTCCTGGTGACGCTGCTTATTCTGCTTCGCTTCCATCGATTCCTGGACCATGAGCAGGTTTAGTAACAGACTGCATTCCTCTTCAGAGAGCTGGCGCGAATCTGTTTCATCCCAGATATGAGCGCCACTCCTCAAAATTCGAAGGAGAATCTTTCTGAGCTGGTGGCTGGTCTTCGCGATACTTTGAAATCCCTGAATCGTAACAAGGTCGGTTGGCTGAAGATCAGGCGGCAGGCTGTTGATCGATTCAAATGTGATAGTTCTGGCAGCTTCTGCCCGCTCAACGATCAGGTTATCGGTACCACAGCGCATATTCGTCCGGAGCAGCCACTCGAAGCGGTCATAGTAATCTAGACCAACTGCTTCAAGTAGTTCCCATAGATCCTCTCGACTTTCGCTGGGGGTACGCTCAGAGATGAAGTACGGCGTCATATTAACACGATAATATCGCTCAAGCCGCATGGACATGTCGAGTCCGGGAATACCTTGAAAAATGGAGGACGGCAGGGTATCGATTACACTCCATTCAGGAGTAAAAACATACTGGAAGTTCTGATCATCAAAGCGCTCAAGATCAACTTGACACACAGCATACTTATTGCCGTTGCGGTCCACGGCATAGATTATGCCGCTGCTGCGGTAATAGGGCTTTCCCTGCAGGGGAAGCGTATATTCGTTTAGACTTTGGTAATCATGTGTAACAGGCCTCATGGGCACCTCCTTTCCATGTTACAACTGGCGATATGCGTACATAAGGATCTTTTCATATCGCTGCTGCAGCATGACTTTATAGAAACGCTTACGCACCTCTGAGATCCCTTCCACTTCGTCAATAAGAGTATTGATTTGATTAAAATCGATGCGAGGAACAATTCGCTTTAGGGCATCATTGCAAGCTTCGAATTGCAAGCTGCTGATCACTTCAAAATAGGAACTCTTGCGATTCTTCACCTTGATGTGGGAGGTGGGGAACTTATAGATCCGTTGGTCAATTTCTTCCTCGGAGGAGAGTACGGCCTCCAGCTTCTCGTCCGTATTTAGCTTCGGATACAGGCTTGAACCATTGTCATATACCGGGGCGATCCGGTACTGATTATCTCTCTTAATGAAGCCCCAGTTCCCACCATGCCGGTCAAAATTGCCGATCAAAGCATCCACGATGAACATATCCCAGAAACGGTCGATTGTCTCCTCAACATTTGTTGACTTCATATTCTCGCGCAGCATTGCGGTAATATCTTCATAAGTGTACTGATAGAGCTCTTTGTCCCTTTCCAGCGAGCTTTCGCCGACACCGTTAAAGGCAACAAGATCATCCTCGGGCTCTAAGAAATTCTTCATAACGACTACATTCTTGCCCTCATAAGTGCCAAGGAAGGTTTCCTGTACGGGAATACCAATAAGTTGAAAAATATGGCTTCCCAAATACTCAGAAACATAATTGAAGGTCAAGCCTACTTCGGAATTCTTCTGAAACTTAACAATATAACGAAACCCGTCAATGATGATTTCAAACTTCTTTTCTGCCCCAGAGAATAACACGGGTGTCTTTTCGTACTTGCTGTAATCTCTCATGATAGACCTCCGATTTTGATCTTCACCATTATTATATCCACAACGAGCAGAAGTGTCAATAGAACTAATATATATTTTGATACATGTGTAAACTGACGAGTATGCATAAAATGAAAAAGCCGCACCATTTACATGGTGCGGCTTAGGGGATAGTACGAACCGTGTCGAAATCGATGCGGTTAGTCTTTTTCACCCTTCCGGGACTTATAGTCCACTTCAATTGGCGCTTTCCAATCGGCACTCATAGGAGCACCGCTTCTCATGCTTGTAATCGCGCAGCTGACCACTTCATAGTTCAGCCGTGTCCCTACGCTGTCGGAGTGGTAATTGACCGCGCGGTCTTCACTAATACCGAAGTGCTTCGCCGTCTCGACGGCGTCAATATTAGCGCCGAGGAACAGGAATTCCCAACCATACTTGCTCTTCTCATGCTCGATCATCTGCTTAACACGCGCGCTATCATAGCGACGGCTCGCATTTTCCATTCCATCCGTCGTGATGACGAACAGGGTGTGCTCCGGAACATCTTCCTCTCGCGCATACTTGTGGACGTTGCCGATGTGGTGGATCGCGCTTCCGATCGCATCCAGCAAGGCGGTGCAGCCGCGCACGCAATAATCTCTCTCAGTCATGGGCTTGATGTCTCGGATATTGACGCGGTCATGGATCACTTCGCTTACATTGTCAAAGAGGATGGTGGAGACCAGCGCTTCGCCGGGAGCTTTCTTCTGCTTTTCAATCATGGCGTTGAAGCCGCCAATCGTGTCGGACTCAAGCCCACTCATGGAGCCGCTGCGGTCAAGGATGAAGACGATCTCAGTCAGATTCTTATTCATTGCAAATACCTCCAATAAATTATGGCTGTGTGGTGTTTCACCTTACAGCCATATCTTACTTTGATATTCGCTTGATTTGGTCGCTTGTTAAGCGACAATTCAATGAAAGGCGCAAGCAAAGATGCTTGCGCCTCTATATTTCTCAGGATGTGTGATGTGTGTAAAACTCGCTCTCTGCAACGCGAATCACAAAATTGTATTCCAGACGATTTGCTGTGGACATGTCGATGTTATACCGCTTACTGACCTGACGCAAATAGGCAAAATACTCTTTGTCCTCACGAGTCAACGGAGATACCCAGCCAGTCCGTGAAGCGTGATCTTCTACCTGACGCAGATACTCAAGCTCTTTTTGCTCCATCGCAGCACACCTCCGGAAAAGATAGCATATCAATCAGGGTTCCACCGATGAAAAACCGCAACACCTGATAACCATTATGCGCCAATCAAGTTTTGGTCGAATGCAAACAGCGCCTCATTGATCTCAAACACGTTGTAGTTTCCTCGCTCGACAAAATACTCCACGATGATATCAAATTTGCTAGAGTGAGACAGGGCAAATCCTGCTTTCGAAAGCATATCCTTCAATTCTTCAAGCGGCAATTCGAGTGCAAGCGCAAAGGCAATCACAGTCGGTTTTGATGGCCTATAGAGCTTATCCGTCCGAATCTTCGAGAACAGCTTTCGATCGATGTTGGCCTTCTTATAGCACTCTGCATCCGTTATTCCACATTCATCAATCTTACGAAGCAGCATCTCGGAAAAGCTCTCGTCGATCTGCTTCAGAGCATCGTCTAGGGAAGCTGCCTTTGCTACCATAGGTGCAGCAGGGATAGGGCAGCTCTCTTCCTCTGCAAGGCTACGCAGCCGGCTGATCCGCTCAGCATAGCTGTCTCGATGCTCTTCTACATATCGGTCATCTATGTAGGCGTTGATGTCCGCAAACAACTTGCTGCTGATCTGATACGCCTTGCGATCAAAGATGACGATGTAAACCATCATGTCGTTTTCAAGCAGGAAACTGCTGATTGTGTCGATAGCTACTTTGAGCGCTGCATCCTTTGGATAGCCAAAGATCCCCGAGGAGATCAGCGGGAATGCGACCGACTCGCACTCGTGCTCCTTTGCGAGCGTAAGTGCCGTCTGGTAGCACGAGACAAGCTGGTCATGCTCCCCATACTGCCCACCGTACCAGCGAGGGCCAACCGCATGGATTACATATTTGCATGGCAGCTTATATCCCTTTGTTATCTTGGCACTACCAGTTTTGCACCCATTGAGCTTTTCACATTCGGCCAGGAGTTCTGGGCCGGCGGCACGATGAATGCAGCCATCTACGCCGCCACCACCCAAGAGAGAACTGTTTGCGGCATTGACGATCGCGTCAACTTTCATCTTTGTGATGTCATTTCTTACAATCTGGAGCGGCATAAATGGACCTCCTATGAAACCTATTCAAGCGATTAAAGAGCGGACAATTCTCTTACATAACCAACGCACCGAACGGCATCAGAGACAGCTTGGCCATTTTGAAGCACTGCTTTCCGATTGGAATGCCAAGGATCGTGATGCACCAGAGACAGCCCAGAATGCAGTATCCGATTGCCATCTCAAGGCCAAAGAAAATGATCCAAATTAGGTTGACGAAGAAGGAAAAGCCTCCACCGCCATACACAACTTCTTTCCCAAATGGGAAAAAGGCGAGACTTGCGAATTTGAAGCATTGCAGGCCAACGGGTATGCCGATGATGGTGATGCACCAAAGGCAGCCGGCCAGTACCCAGGCAAGCCCTCCAATCAATCCTCCAAATAGGAACCAAAGAATATTTCCAATCGTAGACACAGTCGTCACCTCAATTTCTCGCTATTTCGCATCCATTGCAAGCTGTCGCTCGATCCATGCCATCAGCAGCCTCACGATGCGTTTCTGCTCATCCTCCGTCAGCTCACGGCCTATCGGAACATGATGCCACTTGTTTAAGCAGCCGCGACAGCAGCAGGCGCAGGCATGCTGGGCAATAAACACCGGATGCCCATGCATTGGTGTCTGTTTGCCGTCATTTGGGATGATCGCCGGCGCAAGCCGCGTTTGGATGAAATTGGCAGCATGACGCTGGATGGTTCCCATGCCCTTGTCCATTATGTACTGCCTGTCCTTTTCGCTCAAATGAAACTTTGCGCGGAAAGCGGATTTTTGCAGGCGCAAAAGTGTTTGCTCAATGGTTGACATGAGCTCAATCCATCCTATCCCGCAGTACGAAAGCAAGTTTTTCCCGCAGATCCTCGCTAAAGCCGTCGAGGTCTGCCATTGAAATTACACCATCGGACAGCAGACTCAATATGTTCAGCTCCATGTTGGCGCGGCTCATGCGCATCACCACGCCGCCACTCTTTTTATCCTCGCGCACACGCTTTTCCAACTCCCAGAACTTCTCTGACGCGGGACCGGTACCTGAAAGCAGAGCGATATATTCGCGATTCAGCCTTTCCATGTATGCCTCCTGCCAGATTGGGAGACGAGACCTGAAAAGTCTCCAGTCAGATTCGTTGACTTTATTCATGCTGCTCATTCGGACACCTTCCATCCCAGTTCCTTTATTTTGCGAACGAGCTCATTCTTGTCCATCGTTCCGTCAGCAAGCGCCTTCTGAATGCCGGGGCCAAAGGAGATGCTTGGAGCGCAGGTATTGCCATGCATACCTGCCAGTTCATTTGGCGTCCAGCCACGAAGACACCACAGACGACACCCGTTATGGTACTGCATCATAAGTCGCATAAGAGTGCTGTGCTGTGCTTCCGTCAGACGGACGCCGGCCTCGGACAACTCAATCAACATATTCTGGATCATATCCGTTGTGCGCAGATGACCGACATTTTCTGCCCGCCTATATGACCGCATGATCTTTTCCGACTCTGTACCGCTGTACTCTTCCAGCAGAGCGGAATGAGTGGCAGGAACCTTTTTATAGTACTCCAGATTGAACTGTTCGTTCAAATTGAGGAAGGAAAACTCGCGTAACTTCTTCCCCCTATTCTCGTTCGGATAGGTTTTGCGTTGCTTTGGCGAGCATTCTTTTGCCGTGGATTTCAAATTTCCAATGAAATCCGAGAGGGATCTTTCCTCTGCCGATGCAGGCGGTATCGCATATGAAAGAAAATTATCTGGTACGCAGTAGGGCTGATCACCGAGTTCATCCATCAGGGCATAGAAGGAGAACATCTTGCCATAACCAGCCCCGATCAATTCCTTTGATACGATGTGCCGATCCAGATCATTGTGGGGTTCCTCTGTGTACAGTTCTTCGATCTCATAAACCCGGTAGGGTTGCACCTCTCGACGGACAATAGCGGAAAAGGCGATAAGATCCCGTCGGTGGATTTGTGGCGCATCCTTTTTTAGCTCCTGGTAAATCGACCATACATCGCGCAGGGCAATGGCACCATACAGATTTGCACAGGCGGCAAATAGCGAATGGAGAAAATTGCGAGCCTCCGTCGATAAACCTGCCTGTGTATATAGGCGCTTTAGAGATTTCTCCGATAGTGGTTTTGGATAGGACATATAGAACTCCTCCGCTTCCTATATTCAATCTTCACTCATACTGCGCAGCAATCGACCTGACATGCTCTGCCATCTGCTTGACTACATCATCAGGCCCAATGACCTTCGCCGCCGTCTGAAATCCGCAGAGCCATGCAAAGAACTGCGGGCTGACGATCACTTCCGTCCAAACCGTAAAATGATCCTCTCCATCCGGGATTAAGATCACATCCCGACCGAGACGGTCGAGTACAGCGCCTACCAGATGGTTTTCGAAACGGAGATGGACCTTGACCTCCTCGCCGGTGAACATGCCGAATGTCTTACGGGCATAGACGGCCATGTCGAGCGCCTCATAAGCTTTCTGACCATCTCGTTCTTCATCCAGCACGGTGATTTTCTCCATCTTATCGACGCGGTAGTGTTTGATGATCCCTGCGGTAGAATCAAAGGCGACCATGTAGTAGTTCTCATCGTCCCATGTCATTGCAAAGGGACTGACAACATAGTAGGCTCCATCGTGGCGGTACACGCGCTCCTTGGCGACATTATACTCGAAATACAGGAACCGGATCTTCCGATTGCTTGAGATGCCGTTATGAATCTCATCGACATTATAGTAGATGGACTCATTCATTGTCTTGATCCTGTTCTTCACGAATACCTGCCGGTTGAGCAGCTGTGCGCTATGGATGCTGGCCAGCTTTTCAATCTTTTTGATCAGGGACAGCGTTTTTTTATGGGTAATAAATTTCGAGGATTGGACGCTATCCACGAGGAGCTTGAGCTCCGGCAGCTCAAAGTCGCGACTTGCTACATAGTAGCCGTGATTGTTCCCCTCAGATACCTGAATGATGTCCAATCCGAAATCCCGCAGAGCTTCAATATCACTATAGATCGTCTTCCTCTCCGCAGTAATATCATGGGACTTCAGATAGGCAATGATCTGGCTGGTGGTCACGGCATGCTCTTCATCCGAGTTTTTCAGCAGGTACTCCATGATGTAGATGATCTTCAGCTTCTGAAAAGAGGAGCGAGGCATACATTTATCATCCTTTCAACCTAGTCGAGCCAATTTCTGTAAAGCAATTATAGTATAGCATAAAGCCTGTCCAATAGAAAGGACAACCTTCGATAATGACTATTTGTATCGCAAAAAGAAAGCCACGGGTTGAATACTCTCAGGTATTCAACCCGTGGCTTTATATGATTGTCCTTTTATTGCAGCGTTATCCAGATATTCCTCAAGGAGGCTCTCTTTGGGCAAGTAGTCTCAAAAGAGCCAACTGTGTTTCCGCTTCTGCTCAAGTAGTACACGCTCTGCTCTTTGGAGTATATCTGGTGAATAGGATTCAGATAGCAAATTAAGTTCTGACTTCAGTTCTTCATACGATATGCGAAAGGTGAGCTGTCTGCCATAGAGTTGCTCAGCCGCCGTCACCTGCTCCACATGATCCGAATCAAAAGGCTTCGCTTGTACTCGCTCAATACAGGTATATAGATCATCGGTAAGAGGGTAGTCATTCAGATCCGAAAGAAGAGAGAGCCCATTATCAAAAATAGGGCAAAGACGAAATGCCTTGGTTTCTTCATTCCGCAATACGGCAAGATTGTTTGTGTGTCGATCCTCATTGAGCGTTAGGCAGTCCAATTCAAGAATGGCGGTAAGATATGCTCCAACACCGGTCAAATTCGTAACACGCTCAACAAAATCAACCGTGTACACAATTCGATCCGACGGGGAGCTAAACTGTGTGAGCGCTTGAGCAAGCCCGCGACCTTCATAGGCACGATGGAGCCGTTCGAATGGAATCAGCATTTCGCCCTTACGCATGAAATCTCGGCTGGAGCATCCCGATACCACCTTACCGTTATAGTGAATGCGCACCGGCTGATAGCTCACGAAGTCATCCGCGTCAGACCATGCAAGAAGCCTCGAAACAATTATTTCGGAAAGGGCCTCGTATCCCATGTGGTCTGCTTTGTACCAATTACCCTCCTGTTTCCATTTTGGCTGGTCCCCTTTCGAGGTGTGGCCTTCGCTTCTAATTTTCTCTTGACCCGTAAAATCAATGACCCGCATACCCAACCGCCTCCTTTCTCTTAGGCAGATAACGAAATCTCAGCCACATTTCGTCATCAGCTAAACGCCCCTTCGTTTTTTCCACGATCTGCAACGGATCATAATCCGTTAGATTCATTTCTTGGAGCAGTTCCTTGCAGTTGCCGCGTGTCTGAGGAAAGCAGCGATCCCGCAAGAAAGTTTCAAAGTCATTCCAGGTCGGATCCTCGATCACGCCGAAGGCACGATGCAGAATGTCATCCGTTTTGTTCTGGATGACCACCTTTTGGCTAAGAAAATCTACATCAATGACGGTACAGGGCTGTCTTCTAAACATATAAGTGAGGCGCATTGTGCAGCCATCTCCTGCGGCTGTGTTTAGGTATCGCTCAACTGTTTGACGAGAGAGCCCAAATGTCCTTGCCAGTTCCTGCATGGATGTGCCGGCGTTGCGCATAGCCCTCATTTTGTGGATATCCTCGTAGGCTATTTTGCGTTTCCGGCCAGCATTGCGAGTGTTCTTCTTCCCATATTCTGCAGCGATCCTGCGAAGTGTGGCCTCATCGTCAGTGCCAAACAGTTCTACACATAGCTCTCTATAGTCCATTGTTCTCCCTCCTTTGCCTTAATTATATGCAACTAATTTAATTTTGATACATTATAGCATACTGCGGGCAACATGTCAAATTCTACACGTCCATACTACAAAACCCTATATTTCTCTTCAAGAGCTATTGCATTTTGCGTGCAATAGCTCTTTTTACATCCGTTCACAAAAAGTTTACAAATTTCTTTTCAAAGCGACGGGGGGTACCTCCCTGTTTTTTGAGTGAACTCTAGTAGAACGCAAAAAAGGAGATGACCATTTTGAAAAGAAGAAAGACCCGAGCCCAGCGCAGTAGATCCTTTCGCTGTCCGCATTGCGGGGCGGCCATGATTCTGAGACCTGCATCCGAAATCTATCATGATGCGAAATCTGACCGAAAGCTCTATGTATGTCACAACTATCCCGCCTGCAACACCTATGTTGCGGCACACCCGAATACTGACAAACCAATGGGTGTGCCGGCGAATGGGGATCTCCGGAATCTCCGTATTCAGGCGCATCGAAAGTTCGACCTTATCTGGAAGAACGGGATCATGACTCGTGAAGAGGCTTATCGCTGGTTCGCGGATTCATTCGGGCTTAGCCTGCATGACGCTCACATCGGCATGTGCAGTGAGTATCGATGCTGTGAGCTGATCCGACTCTGCAATGAAGTACTTGCCAGAAACAACTGTGTCGCATAAAGGAGGTGCTCGACATGACTGATTATCAAGACGCCCTGGTGCTGGAGAATTTAGATCTGGTCAACTGGGTCATCCGCACGCGCATTTCCATTCCGAACCGTCCGCTCCTGACCTATGACGACTTTTACGCCATTGGTTGCGAGGCTATCTGCAGAGCGGCGGTGAAGTATCAGCCGGATATGGGAGCATTTGCGCCTTTTGCCTGCCGGTACATCTACAATGCCATCGTAGATCACTGCCGCGCTATGAATTACCGGCTGGAAAGAAGTGTAGAGATCAGCGAAGATGAAAATGCCTCTCTTCTTGATATGCTGACTTGCACTTCTGTTGACTTCGATGAGACCGTAACGGATGCCACCGCTATGTCTGCGCTTGCTGCCTGTAAAGAGAAATACAATGGCGTTGCTCGAAAAGGTGTGGAAGCCATCGAGCTGAAGCTGAAGGGCTACGAGGCCACGGAGATCGCAAAACACTATGATACGAGCGTAAATAACGTCAACGCATGGATCTCGCGTGCTCGCAGCAAGCTCCGTAACGAGCCAGCATTATTGGAAATCCTGTATTGAGTTGTTGTTCTTCGTCTCGTATCTTCGTAAGAAAGAACAGAATGGCTGAGGAGGAGAGCATTATGATGACATTCTATGCTGCCGCTGGCAGTTATCAGATTCGAAAGGAAGATGGCAAAGATATGCCTTATATTATGCGGCTTGGGAATCTCCAGCCAGTTTCTATTCCGGAGTTCAGTATCTGGAGTATGTTGCTGTGGGATGTCCTGACGCACGATGAGCTCCGTAAGAAATACTTTGAAAAGATGGAGGAAGTGAAATTGGATCCCTCTGGATTTGAGAAGGCACTCGAGATGCTCGTAAAGCGGAAGCTCATCATCAAAGGTGTTGGATACACTGGCGCGGATGCGCTCTACAACATGCTTTATGATACCTATGTGATACCGCTGCGAGGTGTGCAGGGTACACGGCGCTTGCTGAATATCGCAAAGCTGCTCAAGCAAGGTAAAGTCAACTTCTTTGAGGCCGTCTACCTCCTGCAGCCAGATAAGGGTACAGAAGCGGAACAGCGGATCATGAAGTTGGTTACCCAGACGCCGCTGAGCGTCCCTGAGCTGGTACGATGCTTTGAAAACGATGTTCGAGATGTCAGCTCGGCCGACAAAGTGATTTCCGCCATTTATACGGAAGAATCTGACAACCAGGCGCGGCTAAACAACGCATGCAGCCTTTCAAATCATAGGCAGGATGTGCTGGAAGCGACTGCGAACTTGTATTTGACACGCCAGGTCATTCTGGAACACGCATAGTATCACGGGCCGGAAAGAAGAGAATCTTTCCGGCCCTAATTTTGTCCTGCCATATCGGCAGAGAAAGGAGCATTCCATGAAAATGCCAAATTCGCCATACAAACTTTTATATCTAAAGCTTGGGAAGGGTCGTAAAGCATGGTAAAGTACAGCGCGGTGGAGGGGCATTGCCCCTCCGCCGCGCTGTACTGCCGTGTTATATCATTAGTTTTTTGCAGCGGTTCTATTCGCCTCTTATTCTTTCCGCATCCCCTAATCAGCCTGATAGGCGCGGTACAGGAAGGTCACGATCTGAGCTCTTGTGCAGTCGTCATCGGGGCTGAACGTGGCAGCGGTAGTCCCCTTGGTGATGTCCATTCCCACCGCCCACAGCACGCCATCGGCGTAGTAGGTGTTGGACTTTACATCGGTAAAGGGGTTCACCGTACCCGCTGCCGGAGACTTCTCGGAGCGCCACAGGAAGGTGACGATCTGAGCTCTGGTGCAGTTCAGGTTCGGGCTGAAAGTCGTCTCGCTGGTACCAACTGTGATACCCTGCTCCACGGCCCACAGCACCGCGTCGTAATAGTAGCTGCCTGCCGGGACATCGGTAAAGGGCATGGCGCTGGATTTGGGTGCAGGGCTGCCCGCCGCTCTCCACAGGAAGGTCACCGCCTGGGCTCTCGTGCAGATGCCGTCCGGAGAGAAGTGGAGACTGTCGGTGCCCTGGGTGATGCCCTGTTTCACGGCCCAAAGGACCGCGTCATAGTAATAGGAATTGGTGGGAACATCCACAAAGTAGTTGAGGATGGTGTTGTCCTCCATGAAGGTGGCGTTTACGGTGACATTGCCGCTGGGCATCTTGAATGTGTATTTCTCGCCCACCTTCACGATGGTAAGCTCCACTTCCTTGCCGCTGGTGTTGATGACCGTGAGGGTCTCCAGCGTCCAGCCCTGATCCGGTTTGACGCTCAGGGTAACGGTGGTGCCGGAGGAGGCCGTCTTGCGATCCGCAGTCACGGCGCCGTTCTTGGAATCCTTCACCGTGATGGTGTAGGTGGAGACTCCGCCGCCACCGCCGGAGCTGCCGGTATAAGTCCAGTGCGCATAAACCGTGGTATCAGCGGTGAACTCATAAGAGGGCGTGATCTCGGTGCCGCCGCTTGCTGCAGTGAACCAGCCAACGAAGCTGTAGCTGCCGCTGCGGGTCGCGTTAGGCAGAGAAGTCAGCTTATGCCCGGAAGTGGTCTGGCTGGCAATCGTACCATTGCCGCCGTTCACATCAAAGCTGATGGTATACTCGGTAGGAGAAGACTCGGTCAGTTTATTCAGCTTGAAGTCTGCTTGAATCGACCCGTCTTTCATGTTTGCACTGGAGCCGACCGCAGCAACTCCGTTCAGTTTGATATTTTCTATTGCCATTGCCAAATCAGAGATATTGTAACCATCAACCGCCTTGAACGAAACGCTAAGCCAATACTGTGTGCCGGCGGCAAAGGCAGCAGTACTGTCAGCAGGGATGAGCGAAGGGGTGTTTTCATATTCACCCTGCCATACAACATAAGCCCCACAATACTCATTTTCTCCGGCCCATGTTACGCCGCTTGTGCTGATAACAGGCTTCACATCTACAACTTTCTTGCCCAGTTCATAGCCGTTGAGCGTGAAATCGACTGCGTCGATAACCGTCGGGGTGGAAGGAGTAGAACCAGTCAGCTTATCCAGCTTGAAAAAGGCGGCAACACTCCCGACAGAGGAGTAATGGGTTATCGTGTATGCGGCGACTCCATTCAGCTTGATCTTTTCTTTTGTTAAAGCGGAAATATCGTAACCATCATCCGCCTTGAACAAAACACCAAGCCAATATTGTGTGTCAGCGGCAAAGGTAACAGTATCGTCAGAGATGTTCTCCCTTTTGCCATAGTCATCACCCTTCGCTACAAAATAAGCACTATCATACTTATTTTCATCGCCCCATGTCACTCCGGCAGTGCTGATATCTGGCTTCACATCTACAACTTTCTTGTTCAGCTCATAGCCGCTGAGCGTGAAGTCGACTGTGTCGACAACGGTCGGGGTGGAAGGAGTAGAACCAGTCAGCTTATCCAGCTTGAAATATGCGGCAATACCGTCAGGGACGTTAAGGGTGGTTATCTTGCATGCGGAAGCTCCATTCAGCTTGATCTTTTCTTGTGTCAAAGCGGAAATATCGTAGCCGTCATTCGCCTTAAAGAAAACAAGAAGCCAATACTGTGTATTAGCGGCAAAGGTAACAGTAGGGTCAGTGATGCCCGTAGCATTTTCAATGTCGTCACCTTCCGCTACCACATAAGTACCCTCCGCATACGACGCATAATCAATGTACCATGTCACTCCGGGTGTGCTGGTAGCAGACTTCACATCTACAACTTTCTTGCCCAGTTCATAGCCGCTGAGCGTGAAATTAACTTCGGTAACAGCAGTTTCGTCAGCTGCCAGCGCCGTTGTCGGCAGCAACCCAATTAGCATCACAAGGCTGAGCAGCATGGCCAGCAACTTGTTTGCCTTACATTTTGCTTTCATAAGTGATTCCTCCATTCTTTTCGCCCTTTCGGGTCATATTGCCATGTGTTTCGACCAGTCAGCTCTCCCACACGGTCAAAAGAGCGTCCGACATTTTTCTTTTCCCTGGAGAATGGCGCTACCGTGATTACTCATATCAAACCATCGTCACCGTCCTCCTTTTCCCTTGAAATTCTATACAGCGTAGTATGGCTTCAAAAAAGGCTCCACCGCCTTCCCGTGAAACGCGCCAAAAAAAACGCAAAAATGCACCGCTCTATAAGCCAACAGCTTTATAGAGTAGTGCACATAAATATCCTGTATTCTCGAAAAAAGGGCAGTCTACGGCCTTGCTTGCTTGCTTGCTTGCTTGCTTGCTTGCGCATTGTAGCGAGTGCAGTCATCCGTGTCAACCCCTTTCCCCCAAAATTTTAATAAATTTTGTGTCCGCAAGGGTGTAGTTTTCCCAATGATACTTAGTTATAGACAGTATACACGATTAGCCTCCCGAATTTCAATACATCTGGGCAAAAAGATACCGGAAGAACTCTCTTTTTCTACAAGCAAGCAGATTTAGGTACTCTGGAATACGCATCATAGGAATGCTATGCTTACAGTGTTCTTTATTAGATGTCTTCTCCTCAGGGAGCTTTTTAAGATGTGAGCCTGTGTCATTTACGCAGGCATATTAGACAGACTTGCGGATTGAATGATTCAACCTGCGTCTGTCTTTTTCTATGTCCGGCAACAGCTGGCAACTTTTGAACCACGCACCGCAAGGTGTTTGGAATATTTTAAGCCGTAAGGCAGAAAGGAAAAGAATTATGCACGCAACCATCATTATGGAGGGCCGTCTGGTCACCGATCCGGAGATCAAGAGCGGAAAGAATGGAGACTACTGCACATTCCGATTTGTGGTCAACACAAAATATGGAAATCAGGACAACGCCTCTTTCTTCAACTGCACCGCAAGTGAGTACATCGCCAATCGGATGCAGAAGGCCGGCATCAAGAAGGGCCGTCTGATTGAGATCATCGGTAATCTGAACCTGCGTCCCTACGAGACGGATGAGGGCATTCGTCAGATCTCTGCTGATGTCAGTGTCCTCGAGTGGCACTTTACTGGTTCGAAGCCGAAAGGCGATGAGGCGGACTCTTCGCAGGGTACGACAAAAACCGCGCAGAAGAGCACCGGTAAGGTGCGCCCGGAGCAGACGATTCCAAGTGGAGATGACGATGACGACCTCCCCCTCTGATCAGGACATACATATATGGGCTGTAAGTGTTGCGAATGCTTGCAGCCCATTTTGTTTTGCCCATCCCAAAATCTACATACGAAAGGACTGACTATTTGTGGCTGTCAAAAGCCGAATTGACGCATGGACCCTGCTGAGGGTTCTTGTTGTACCCTGTTTGTTTCTCTGCGCGATTTTCAAGCACCCCATATTCCAATGGATCGCTTGCGCTGCTCTTGGCGTTTGGGTGTGTTTCGTGATCTCGAAGCTATTTCGTTCACACGGAAAGCACCGCAAAAAGATGTCCGCAGAGCAAAAGACCTTTTCTGCGCAGCAGGAGACCAAACCTCTTACGGAGACTCCGCAAAAGGCAGATGATGATACCCGACTGAGCTTGCTCAGGCAGGTCAATTATCGAATCATGGAGCAGCTGAAGCAGAGTTATCCCACAGTATCATGGCTTTGGGATACGCGTCCTTCATCGGAAGAGATCAACAGAGGCTGTACGAAACGGATCAAGCTCTATCACTGTGACCCATTCAATTTTGGTGAGGTGACTCTGAGCGCGTCTGGGAAGTTGGAAATCGCGCTCATTCAGCTCGTGCCTCTTGCTGAAGTAGAGGTGCAGCCGAAGAGTGATGAAGACTTGGAAGAGAAGGACATCCTCTCTCGTAACGATGTGAAGCAATGGTACACGGAAACAGGTATTGCTCTACTCAGCGTATTGATCGATGAGCTGAATGTGCAAGGCCACAAGCGGCTTGTCATTCATGAAAATGGTGATGTCCTCGTTACCGTGGAGGGAAAGGAGCAGGCGGTAGATACCATCCCTGACTTTCCCCCTCGCCCCGCTTGGGACGATCTTTGTGTACTCGCTCGTGAAGACGATATCTCTGCAGAAGTGCGTGGTCAGGAACTTGCTGTGTCCTGGCCTTAATTGATCATGATGAGGTGTAATTATGGCAAAGACAAAGCTTTTCGAATCTTGGACTTTCCGGCTCCAGCTCCCACCGCCTTTTGATGACCCGAAATACTCCGGAGCAAAACCGATGGGCTTTTCGCAGTACAACACTTCCAGTACCGCTCAGAAGGCTACACTCCACGCACCTACTCTTCGCGCTCTGCTGGCCTATGCAAAGCTGGTGAGCGCAACGGAGAACGGGCAGAGTGTAGATGATCTCGGTGCCATCGGCCATCAAGGTAATACCTACCGAATCAGCGAGTACCGATCCGCCAACAAGACCGATTGTGTCGTATTCAATCCAGTTACCGGTAAATTCAGCGCGGTGCAGATTGAGGATGGCTCGCAGGTTCTGAAGCCCTATTCTCTGGGCGCTGGTAATGGTTCTGGATCTGCCCTGCTATTCTGCCTGATGCCTGTTCTCAATGAAGACGATGAGTTCCGCCAGAAGTTTCAGGAGCTCATCACACACTACGAGAGCGGTTGGGCTGATATGGACACTGCGTTCGAATGCGCGCTTGTCCTCTGCGACAACGTCTATCGTCGTATTGAGAACAGCAAGCAGTTGGGTACGGATGGCGTCAAGATCTCCATTCCCACTACTGGCAATATCTCAGTCATCACACAGATGGCAATGGATAGCGGGAACTACGCGCCGACTGGTGCCTCTTATGGCAACTTCACCATCATGCAGCTGACAGGTAACGCTACGGCAAAAGCCACCTCGTTTCAGAAGGAAGACTTTGTCGGAAAGTACGCCCTCTCTAATCGGATCCTCACAGATCGGGAGAAGGCAATGGTACCCACGCTGCCCGACTGGTACATCATTCCCAAAGAGGTCGTTCGCGTGTGCGAGCATGCCAAAGCGACGACGGCATCCAACCAACCAATGCGAAACTTCCTGTTTCGCGGTGAGGCGGGTACCGGCAAGACCATGGGCGCACAGGCAATCGCTGCTGGCTTAAATCTGCCTTATACCCTGATGACCTGTAGTGCCAATACGGAGATTACCGACTTGGTTGGACAGTTTATTCCTGATACCAACGGCTTTCATGGCAGTACTCCTATCGAGGATCTCCCGAAGATCTCCGACATCACCATGCATCCGCCCAGTGTCTATATGATGCTGACCGGCGAATACGATGAGTCCAAGACGGAAGATGATGTGCTGCAGAAACTCATTGAGATCGCCGTTGGCAATCTCATGGAGAAAGAGGATCCTGCTGGCCAGCGCATCCGTTATGTGGATACGCCTCTCGTCGAGGCGATTAGGCATGGGTATGTCTGTGAGCTGCAGGAACCTTCCTGTATCGCGAATCCAGGCGTCTTAGTCGGTTTGAATTCCTTGCTGGATAACTGTCAGGTGATCACTCTACCGACTGGCGAGCGTGTGCGGCGCCATCCGGATACAGTCATTGTTGTTACGACAAACTCTGACTACTCCGGCTGCCGCGACATGAACCAGAGCGTGATCTCCCGAATGGATCTGATCTACGACATGGAAGCTCCTGACTTGAACACGATGGTCAAGCGCGTGATGAATGTCACCGGATTTACCGATGAACAGGAAGCGACAAAGATGGCCATTGTTGTGCGCGATATTGCGGAGCGTTGCCGCCAGACGATGATCACGGACGGCAGCTGTGGCATGCGTGAATTCAAGAGTTGGGTGCTCTCCACGATGGTGACGAAGGATCCGTATGAGTCGGCCCTGTCTACGATCATCTCTTCCGCTTCAGCGGATCCAGATAATCGTGCTGAGCTGATCTCCGCTTGCCTTGAACCCCAGTATTCCAAAACGATTTGATAAAAGAGGTGTGATTTGATGAGAATTGATCGAGAGTACTTTATCCGTTTTGCTGTCGCTGTCGCGCTGGCATGCTACGACCTGCCTACTGACCGAGCAATGACCTCTGAGGAGGCGGCGCAGCTCGTGAAGTGGGTCATTGACATGGCACTCGGGCCTGACGCATCGAATGTCCAGGTGGAGCCTATGGAGAACTATCCTGCTTCCAGCAAGATGCCGCTTATTATCAGCATGGCTGGTGTGCAGCAGCATCTCTTTTGGTTCTACCCGCAGCAGTCCTTTGAGGAAATGTGCGATGCACTCTCCGCGATGCTCGGCGAGATCCCTATCAGCTGCGATAGTATCCCGGCATGATGGGAGGCTGTGCATATGAGAACATCCCACCGCCAGATCCGAAAGAGGATCCTCGACGCCAAGAGCAAGATCACCGACGAGGAGTTCTTCTCCTCCAGGGCCTATAACGGGTATTTGACGGATCTTGCGGAAGCGGCGACAAAACGCTATAAGCGTCCGCTGCGTGTGCGAGTCGTTGCAGATCATGATGATGAGACCGTTGCCTTTACGGATTACCACGGAATCTACATCAATGCCTGTAACCACATCACCTGGAGCTTTCCTTCAAGGCTCCTTCGTTCCATGAGTCTAGAAGGCCTGAATGCGCATGAGTGCGGGCATAACCTGTTCACCGACGAGCGCATTTGGCACAGCTACTTCGCCGGACTAGCTAAAGGCAAATTCTATCCGAAGATGCCTGATGGTCTGGACAGTATGCAAAAGCTCTATGCAAAAGACATCCTTGAGGCGCTTACAGACGATACAGACACAGTCCCCATGCAGGTCATCATGAGCACAGCGCATGCGTTGAGCAACATCTTAGAAGACGGATATGTGGATGCCAGGTACTCGTATGAGTTTCCTGGCTCCCCCGCCAAAGGGATCGCGCTCAATAACCTGCGCTATGCGGATACCATGCCGGAGATCACGGAGATGATCAATCGCAAGTACTATGACCATTCGATCGTAGTCAATCTCCTGATCCAGTATGTCAGGGCGCATGAGGTCAACAACCTATCCGGTTACACCGGTGAGTTCATCGACAAGCTGTATGAGTATATCCCCTGGATCGATGAGTCTGTCTATGATGACGATGCCAGATCCCGCTGTGAGGCTGCCAATAGGATCCTTGTGGATCTTTGGCCCATGATGCAGCGCTGCTTCGACGCTCTGCGCGATAAACAGAAGCAAGCCCAGCAGCAGGCGCAGCAATCCTCCCAGCAAACCGGCAAATGCGGTTCCGGGAGTGGTTCTGGCCAGCCCGGCAGCGGCGATGATGAAAATGATGGCAGCCAGCAGGGACAACAGGCGGTTGAGGAAGACCTCTCCAGCCAACTCCCGAAAGCGGCAGCAAACTTCACCATCAAAACCAAGCCGGTTCCCAGTAATGGTACCTTTACCCCCAATCCCGGCCAGATGAATGCGGTTCGGGCACAGGTTGAGCGTGTGATTGCTGAGGAGACAAGCCGTATTGCCGCCCATCTGACGAATGGCATCACAAGTAGTGGAAATGGTGGCGTTGACCAGAACAGCGAGTATGAAGGCAACGATTATGAGCATGCAGCTGATGACATTGAGCGTCTCTTATCCTCCATGGCGGAGGAAAAGGTGACAGAGGAATTGGAAGAAGAGCTATCTGAGGAACTTCAGCGAGAGGCGAATACCATCCGATATGGTAACGCGCATCGCAACATCCATGTGACCGTCAGTCGTATGGCGCATGTGGATCAGAACCTCATCGACAGCTATAACCGTGTGGCTCCGGAGCTTTTAATGCTCTCCAAACGATTGCAGCGTAGTGTCAGTTCCGCTCTCCGCGATCGGCGGCAGGGCGGGAAGCAGACAGGACTCCTGATTGGGAAACGACTTAATCAGCATGCGCTCTATCGGAACGATGGCCGCATCTTCTATAATTCCCGACTCCCGACGGAGCCGATCAACCTTTCCGTTGGCCTGCTCATCGACGAGAGTGGATCCATGTGTTCAAATGACCGCATTACCAGAGCCAGAGCAACTGCCATTGTAATCCAGGACTTCTGCGAGTCGCTTGGCATCCCGCTGCTGGTCGTTGGTCATACCGCCTGGAGCTCACATGTTGAACTGTTTTCCTACTCGGACTTCGATACCTACGATAAGAATAACCGCTATCGGCTGATGGACATGAGTGCCAGAGACTGTAACCGCGACGGCGCCGCGTTGCGCTTTGTGGCGGAAAAACTCTCTAAGCAGACATCTGAGGTGAAAATCCTCATGATCATCTGCGATGGGCAGCCAAATGATGACGGTTACTCCGGATCTGCAGCAGAAGCTGATCTGCGTGGGATCAAACTGGAGTATGCGCGAAAAGGTGTCAAAATCTACGCGGCAGCCATTGGTGAAGACCGCCCGCGAATTGAGCGGATCTATGGTGATGGCTATTTGGACATCACCAATCTCCAAGAACTGCCGGTGATGCTGACGAACCTGATCGTGCGTAGCCTCCCACACTAAAGGAGGAAGAAATGTGAAGAAACCCGTGGATTTCGACTGGTATTGCAAGACCAAGAAAGACGTGATCAATAATGCCGCCTACGAACTCATCGTAGCCCTGACAGCCAAATCGGCGCCGCCGAGGAAGTTCGAGTTATCCATTCCTCAACGGGACGATGAGATGATTGCCAATGTTGTAGAGGGCGCTATCAACGCGGTAGAAGCTCAGATCGGCTATTACTGCCATCCATTCTATCAGGAAGCAGACATGCTCCCGTGCTACCTCGGCAATCGTTGTGATAATCCACACTGTATCTTCAAGGATGCCTCCGGGCGGCCTAAGGTGCAGCCTTCCAAACGGGAAGAAGATCCTGAGGAAGGGGGTGATGACGATGGCTGATGAGAAGCGCTACTTTTCTGTCAAGGACATGTTTGAGCAGGCGGTCACGCGGGCAAAGACGGATCCTCGATATGAAGAGTACAGCAAGATCTGTGAGCTGGACTATGACCTGCTCTGCAGCACATGCAAGTACGACAAGCTCTACAGGTGCGAGTTCGATGTGGTAGGCGAAGTGACCTACGGCAGCAGCGAGGGTATCTACGGAGATATCTTCCTGTATGGCAACTGGTCCAAAGAGCGGGATGACCCGTTCAAAAGCCGCGCCCGCGTCTATGTGCTCAAGACCTTGAAGCAGGACAAGGAGTCGTACTTGGCAGTGGGAATGCTGGTCAACCTCATTTGCTACTACGCAAATGAATTCGTAGCCACACATCTCGACCGATTTGATTGAGGAGGAACAAATGCATAGTAGAATTATTGAACTGGGCAATGCGCCCATTTTACCTGATGACCGTATGGGAGAGTGCAGTGTGCCGGAATGGTTCTACCACTCGATTGCGGACTACACGAATGCGGAAACGGACCGGGATGAAGACCTGAAATGGTTCCTGGAAATCGTTGCCCACATCGTGGATGTCGCTGAGGATGGAGAGAGCTTTACGTTCAAGCCGAATGCCAAGAAGAAGTACTTCCACAGACAGTACTACGCCTTCCTGGATAAAGCGAGAGAGCTGACAGGCATCTCAATCGAAGCCTTCTGTGCTGAGACCCCTTACGACATTGGCATGGCCATGTATAAGCTGAATGAAGCCTACCAGGATAAGTTCAGTTTCTACATCTACTACCAAGATGAATTGAAAACACTGGATGAATGGATTCGCGAGACTGATCTCAGCGGGTCCTTTTATTTTGGTGGGACACTCGACTATCACTTTTGAGAAGAGGAGCAGCGCATTATGGGAACCTATACCGATTTTACAGGTGCCATCCGCATTACCCCTTGTCTGAAAGACCCGTTGGCGGGAAGATTTCGTCAGTTTCTCGGCATCCGGCATATGAAGCGGGATGTCAAAATACTGGAAGCCCTTTTCCCAACATTGGAAGAGCGCAAAGCAGTCACGCTGTTTGGCGATGGAGATTTTGGAGAGGATGGTGCATTCTTCCTGCCCATCCATACGAGGAATCTCACGCGCCGCATCTGTTTGCACGAACGCTATGCGGAAGGGCTCACAGATGAGCGTGACATGAATATGACGCCCGGCCCCTGTCCGAGCCTTTATTGTGATCTGGAGCTTCGGAACGATCCTGACAACGGACACTCCTATCTTGGGTGGAATGAGGCTGAAAAGGCCTACTACATCACGGATTGGATCGGGTGCATTGCTGAGTGGCTCTCGAAGCTTGGCTATCACCTCGATGGCAAGATGTTCGCTGTGGTCGAGGGCGGCATGTCCTACTACACGATCACGGTGGATGGCGACAAAGTGACTTCTGAGGAATTCATTCCGGACGCAACCTATGTGGATGAATTCTACGCATGTGAAGAAAGTGAGGATACCTGAAAATGGAAGATAATCGCATTCAAAACCAGATCGCGATCTACATGACCAACAAGAAGCTCTGCGAGTTTACGGACAAGCTCAAGCCGGCACCGATCGAGTACTATGCTCATATGCATGCCCAGGGCGAGGAGCAGGCGGATGGTATCCGTGCCTACTCTTGCATTGGTGTTGTGCTGCAGGATTACTCCAACGGTACTGGCGACAAGACCGTTCGTGTCACAGCGAATCTTTCCCCTGGATTTTTCCCCTTCGTTCTCAGCAGAATGCAGAACGATCTGGATCGCTTCGACTTCACGGAAGATAAGATCTTCGGTGAGCCGGACGAGCATGGGCTGAGTACAGTGACAAAGCTCTCGGTCAAGCGTGCGTCGGTTGGAAACGATGGAAAGCCCAGAAATTATCCTTGGTGCGTCATCGTGGAAAATGGACGCGCTGTCAAAGAGAAAACCGCAACAGGCGGCACCCATATCAAGTCGGGCACCTACAAAAAGCAGCGCTCTGTGTATGTCAACATCAACGACCTGGACTTCTTCAATCTTGTCTACCGCACGACACGATTCATTGAGTCGTGGGAGTTGACTTACGGCCCGAAGCTGATACGCGACGCCAGGAAGCTGCTGACTGAGCAGCGTGCGGCGGCGCAGCAGTGAGGAGGTGCAGTCAGTATGAAGAAAAATCGCGAGTTTTTCAACCTCGGTGAATTTGAGATGACTTCTCCGGTCATGCGTGTCAGCGACCCCTGTTACGAGCGTGATGTCTGGTGCTGTGGCACCGTTGACCATTGCAAACTCGGGACTTGGGAGGCAGGCGTCCTGAAGACGGATGAAGGCGAATGGGGCACACGCTGTGCCGTCCTTGCCGTCCGTCATAAGGATACTGGTCCAGATTTCAATGTGATCCGCTTAGGCAAAGTGCGCAAAGTGGCGTGCAAATGTGTCGAGCAGTCATTTGAGGTCGGCGTTGATTCCGGACAGGCAGGGTTCTTTGATGATGCGTTCTATCAGAACGATACGGTTTTTGAGGAACTGCCTGCACCGGGTTTCGCTATTGGTGATCTCTGGTATCGCCATGTGTGCGACATCACACTCAGCAAGATGTCAGCCGGCGTGTTGCCTTATGGTGCGGTCTCATCGTCCGGTTTCGGCGATGGCGGCTATACCTGCTATACACACGCTGATGAGAATGGGGTAATTGACTTTGCGTTCATTGTGTTTATTTGAGGAAATAACCGTTTTTTGCAGGGGAGTGCTTCGGCACTCCCCTGCCCCGTAGAGGAGGTGCATAAGCCATGATCTCAAATTGGGACTTTTCACTTGTTTTAGCCATCAGTGAGCTGCTTGTTGATCCACAGCAGCCAAGCAGTCTGCTGGATATCAAACTGCATGCTTTTCAGAAGGCCAAAGATCTGATGCTTCAGTATGAAAAGCGCGGCATCCGCCGAGATCTTCTCGATGTCATTTTGGATAAGAAGCTCAAGCTGATCTTGAAAGCAGAGACCACGAATGAAGTAAAGCGCGCATCCGAACCGCCAAAGCCAGTGTACAACTATGGTACCTGGCGGGAAGATCCATTCTCCGTTCCGGAGGAGGAGCTTGCGATGTGGGCGATCGTTTCGCCCAACAACATGCTGATCCAGCCGGCTCAAGAGCGGTACATGGATCTCTTTACTCGCGTGTTCGGGATCACGAGGGAGCAGCTTACAAAAGGCCCACTCCCAGTTGTGAAGTTGGAGGTGCAATAGGATGGATTTCTACTTCGGAGTCGATCTACTCCATCATCTTCAAAAGCACTATGAGCAGCGATTGTCCCTTGCGCTTTCCAAGTCTTTCAATCAGACGGATTCCCGCTACTATTGGCTCTTCAAAGAGCTCGAGTGCCGCGTAACAATGCTCCGAAAGCTTCTGGTCATGATATCCGCTTTGCCGGGCTTCATGTGCCGGCAGACGGAGGAGCAAGTCTTTGCGATGGTAGTCAGTTCGACATCCTCTTGGTTTTCTGATGACGTGCTTGGAGATCAGCCGAAGGACGCTGCGGGCAACTGCTCCTATTACCAGGAGAGTAATCCCTACTGGGTCGATTATCAGCTTGCTGTGGATCGCTTTACTCCGGATTATGACTACACGAATTTGGCGGCATTCTACGTCGATCTCGTGGAGTATCTCGTGATGGCGGTACGCCTGTACTTCTTCATTCGCGAGCAGCAGTTCCGACCAATCGACCGTGGCAAGTATGACGAGTTGGTCGGGATCCAAGCTGTTCTGCAGAAGCCGGCCTGAAAGAAAAGGAGTATCTGATGATGAATAAACAAGAAATGCAAGCGTTTCGCGAACTCTTCAGTAAGTACTGTAGACAAGAAATCAACAAAGGGCACTGTGAATCTGATGGCTGCGATTTTTGCTCTGTTAATAGCGCATATGATGAAATCTTCAACCGTTTCTCCGATGACGAAGAAGATGACGCGGATGAATAGGAGGCAAATGGAACATGACGGCCCAAGAGTATAATCATGTTTTTCTCCCGCAAATCAATAGAGCTGAGGAGTTCGTAGAGCTTTTTGAAAGCAGCATCGAGCACATGAGCGATACGCGGGTTGATAAGGATGAGGTCCGTAAACAATTCCAGATCCGAGGTTGGTCGGAAGAAACGAGACAGGTGATCCTGGCCGCGCTTGAATACTACAAGTGCGCAGAAGGGCTTGCGAAGATAAGAGGTTAGGTGGTGAAAGGATATGAAGCCACTCACCCCCGAGCAGCAAGCTTTTGCTGAGGAGCATCATGGTCTCCTTCTTGACTTCATGGCAAAGCACAGCCTTGGGGATGACTACTACGACCTCTTGGCCAATCGATACCTGAAAGTGGTGGTACGCTACCTATCGGAGGAAGCGTTGCGTAAGTACAGCTTCTCCACGCTGGTTTGGTACCATCTGCGTTCAGAGCTATCGAACTATGCACGAGATCAAGTCGGAAAACTGCAGGAGATCCCAATCGAGTTCTATTGTGATATCCCTGCACCTGAAATTGCACCGGTTGATGATGGCCTCTGGCGTGTGATCGAAGATAACCTCACCTATAAGCAATTTGAGGCGATCCAGTTCCGCAACCAGGGCTACACCAATCGTGAAATTGCTGAACTATGCGGAGTCGGTCGCAAAGCGATTGAAAAGCGCTTTGCCCGGATCCGCAAAATACTATCAGATTATAAGGAGAATTGAATTATGAGTCACTTTTCTGTTTGTGTTATTGTTCCTGACGATGGCGTTGTCAACAACATCCATGCCAATAATCTGGAAGACCACCTGATTCCTGTTCTGGCACCCTTCGATGAACAGACAGAGGAAGAGAAGTACCGCGAATTCGAAGATCGCACGGAAGAGGCAAAAGCCGACTTTGAGAATGACACCATGCGTGTCGTCCGGTTCCCGGATGGCAGCATCCACTCCATTTACGATGATGCCTTCAACAAGTTCTTCTTCGTTGAGGAAGACAAGATCTATGCGTTCGGCCCAAACCGGGACCGAAAGAGCAAACTCCAGACGGAGGAGTCCAAAGCGCTGGAGTTGGTGACAGATTACCCCGTCAAATCGTGGTATCCCTCATTCGAGGCTTACTGCGATGAACATCGCGGCTTTGTGAAGGCTTCAGATGGACGATGGGGCTACACTTGCAACCCCAACGCAAAATGGGACTGGTGGCAGATCGGCGGTAGATTCCCGAATCGGTTCTTAGTTCCGGCAGGGCTGCAGGACTGCATTCCTTCTGCGAAAGACGATGATGGCGAATCTACCACCCCTCCCGAGGGGTATCAGTATGCCGATGCAGCACGCAAGAAGGATATCTGTTGGGATGTCATGCGCAAGATCGCTGTCGATGCGGTCGAGAAGCGGTATCAGAAGTGCGTAAAAGCATTCGAGACCAAAGACCTCACCGACTTCGGCCCTCTGTGCAGGATCCTTGATGATGGCATTGCAGCCTGGGGCGAAATGCTGTATCTGAAAGGTGAAACTCTGGATGAGTATAAGGTGCGGAAAGGCGCTACCGATTTGGATCGATACATGTGCCATACCTACGCATTTGTTGATCGCAATGGAGATTGGACCGGCTCCGGTGATATGGGCTGGTTTGGGATCTCCAGTAACGATAAGGACGAGCGAGCCTGGAACGATGAGATCCAGAAGCTCATGAATGAGGCGAAAGATGATGACTTCCTTGCCATCGTCGATTGCCATATCTGATTTTTGAAGAAAGACCCGGAGACGAGAAGTGCAACAGCACCTCGCCTTCGGGCCTTTCTATTACGCATGAAGGAGGTTATTTAGAATGGCTCTTACCTATGTATGCTCGCCCCTCTCTGCCCCTACGCGGGCTGAGATCATGGTGAATGCCCAAAGAGCACGCACTTATATGGCAATGTGTGAGCGGGAGTTCGGCTGCCGCGCGGTTGCCCCGCACGCTTATTTGCCCTATCTGCTTGACGATTCCAATCCGGAAGAGCGAGCACTTGCTCTATCTTTTGGCGCAAGCCTGCTTGCCATGTGTGATCGCCTGGTCATCTATGGTGACCGCATCAGTAGTGGCATGAAGGAGGAAATCCAAAGAGCACGGGAATTGGGGATCCCTATTCTCAATCGGCAAATACAGCTGTCGGATGGTTCATCCGATCCGGTCATCGTTGGCCGGTACATTAATGGGATATCCCTGAATGGACTCGAATACCTGAAGAATGATGCGGATGAAGTGATCTACTTCGAAGGCGTTGAAGCAGCAAAGGCGTACTTGCGCGAGTATGGTGTAACCGAAGACGAGATGGAAGATATGGTCTTCCGAAAGAGTGTCGGCACCTGCTTCCGCTGTGGGGATCCACTCTTCTTGAGTGACATTCCAGAATACAGCTGTCAGTGCTTCCGCTGTGATGAAGACTTCTACTCCATCGAGCAAGATGTTGATTTATGATCAAAGAAAGGACGATACGTTTATGAGTATCAATCGTGGCGATATTTTCTATGTCAATCCGAGCGAAACGGTCGGATCCGAGCAGCGATCTGGTCGGCCGGCCATCATCGTCTCTAATCCGCTGTGTAATGAGCACAGTCCTGTTGTAGAAGTCGTGTACCTGACCTGCCAGTACAAAAAGCCCATGCCGACGCATGTGCGGATTGAAAGTGCCGGCAAGCGCTCGACCGCGCTTTGCGAGCAGATCTCTTCCGTCGATGTCAGCCGTCTTGGTGACTTCAAAGGCCACCTGACAGACCGTGAGATGGCGCAGGTAGATGTAGCCCTCATGGCTTCTCTTGACCTGCACCCGATTCCGCATCAGGCGAAAGTAAGACCTGCCGGGCCGGATGTGGATGATGCCGCATTGGCTCTCATTGCGCTGCGCTTTTTAGAGGGATTCCTCCAGAAGCGCTGCGGTGTGACGGTTCCAGACCGGCTCTTGATTGACCTACTTGGTCAGAAGAATGACTGATGGAGGTGTACCGTGAAAGGTTTCTATGAGAAATTGCTGGACGGTAGGATCGTTGATCGACCGCCATGCAGTCGCTGCCTCCATCGCAACAAAATGACCGTGGAGGAACCTTGCTACAGCTGTATAGACCTCATGGATTTGAGCCTCCATCGACCGAACGTGGAAACGGAGTTCGCGAGCTTCACCCCTGCAACGGAGGTGGACCATGAAGAATGACGAATTGACTGTACGCACCCCATTGGGGGAGCTGGTAGTCGGGATCAAAGCGAATCCCGACTACCCTGGCATTTCTGTTGCTTTTTGTGGCAACGGTATGAACGATTGCTTCAATGAAGGATCAATCCGTCTCGCATGGATCGAATACTCTCCGGAGAAGCATCGCCTTCAGGCCATCGTTTATGGTGACGGGAATGCAGATGACTACACACAGCTCATCGAGTTCAAGAACATTTCAGATCAGGACAAATAAGATACGGAGGTAAATGATGGGTACAGCAAAGCTGATGACGCCATTATTCTATGGTGGCAACTATAATGTGGAAAAGAAACGGATGAGAGCAGTTCTGGAGCGTGAGGTTTCTAACGGCGCCGTGTCGTACCGCCTTTGGCGTAGCGATGGCAAGCCAGATCTTGAGTATCCGAGAGCCGCAAACGATGCGTACATTCTCCATGTGGAGGTCAATGACCATCTGGTTCCACTCCAGATGACGGACTATGCCTTGGTGAATCATTGCGGGTTACTTCCCGCAACGATTGCCTTGTATGGTTCCGAAGAAGGCAGAGAGGAGCATTTCAAACACCTGAGGGATTCCGGTGCCGCAGGCACAGGAGCTTTCACGGAAGCGATGGCACGCGAGACGGAAAAGATCATAGAGCTTGGTAATGATTCTGCTCGTCAGGCGGACTACATTAAGAGTGTTTTAGATCAGCATGTCGCCGCATTCCTTGATTCGAAAGAATGCGACGGCAAGAGTTTCCCCGACTTCGTTGGAGCACTCATTCTTGATGAGATCCCGACATGCCTTGCGCTGAGAACTAAGTATCGTGCGTATAAGCAGGAGGAAGCGCTCAAGCGGCAAGCCGAGCAGGAAGAACAAGATCGCGCTTTCTGTGAAGAACGGAACCGCAAGGCCGAGCAGATGATCGACTTGGCCATTCGCACTATTCGTGGCGGCGGTACGCTCAAAAATGAACCTATCAGCCTTTACAAAAGCCGCTATGATTCCAGCACTTATTCCATTGTCAATCACCTCATGCGCCGATATCAAGTCGATGTGCCACTTCGCACGCAGGGCTGGATCAATGATAAGCTCATCAGCGTCACAATCGAAAATGGCAAGTGTGAGCATCTCCGATATATGCGTTCCAAAGGTGCGCAGTGCTCTCAAAAAATCTTTGATTGTATGCACGAGCTGATTCTAAAGGCCTGCTCGGAAACGGAGGAATGAGAGATGGAATACCATTGGTACGAGGATTATTGGGCGATGCCGCGCAATCTGCCGAGAGGTCATGAATTCTTCATTGGCTACTACCAGACGCGGCGCGCGATTCATCACCATGCAGCATTCATCCACACGGATCAGTCCTGCTTCCTTTCAACGCATCTCTTTGATCAGGGATATCGCATCTTCCTGCACTTCAAAAGCGGCACTATGACCGAGGTTGAGCGTGGTGAAACCCCTGCGTTACCGGTGAAGATTATCCGCGAGAATATGAATTTGGAAGCACCACTCTTAGCTGGATTGCTCGGGAAACTGACCGAATGATTAGCGGAAGTATTTAGCCAACAAGGGTATTTTCCTTGTTTTGAAAGAGAAGCAAATTAACGAAATTGTCTTTATCTATTTCAACAAATTTAACACAAAGCAAAAGAAGAGGAGTACCTGGTGCTCCTCTTCTTTTGTTGTTCAGAAGGAGCCTTGTCCGTATTATTGGACAAGGCTTCTGTTATGATGCGTACAGTACCAAAGGAACGTACCTTACAGGAGGAGAAAACATATGGATCTATTCGATTTTAACCACAATGGCGAAGCGAGTGATCTCGAGCGTATCATAGGACTTGCTGCAGTTCTTTCCGAGGCCAATCCGGATCTAGAGATCTCTGTGACTGTGGACGAAGACGAGGACTATGAAAGCATGACTCACGATGAGTTGGAAGAGCGTCTGGATGACCTTCGCACCCAGCGAGACACTTTGGAGTGCGAGGAACCAGATGATCTTGATAGTGAGGCATACGAAGAATGGGAAGAGCAATGCGAACAACTTGACGAGATAATTGAGGAAATTGAAGACCTATTAGAGGGTTGAGGTGGTCGTAGTGGCTGGTAGATACCGCAGGAATGGTGAGACTGAAACACTTGGCTGTTTGGTTCAGTTACTGTTACTACTCGTTGTCATGCCTTTTGTTGGCCTCTATCTATTGATAAACCCCAATTCAATGTCAAAGGGCCTAGGGCTTCTTCTGACTGTTTTTGGGGTTGCCATTTGGATCATTGTTTTTACGATGAAATGAAACCTATTCCAACAAATTTGAAAAATACTGGAGGAAATAGAAATGAGAGCTTTGCTTAGAGATGCGCAGGATCAGACCCGCATTGCCCTTGAAGTGGAGGAAGTTGTGTACGATCCGAAGGACAACAAGCTTTTCCTTTACACCACCAGCGAGACCTGCTATGCGGTTTCCAAGGTTGTAAGAGCCAATGCAGATTCGATTATTGAAGAGCTTGTCATGAAAGGCTACAGCGACCTCACGCAGTTTGAGGCGGAGCAAGACGAATAACTGGTAGGAGGTCTTCCCGTGATCGTAATAACCTGTTTAGACCAGAAGAATGGCATGATGTTCAACCAGCGCCGGCAAAGCCAAGACTGTGTTCTCCGAGAGCATGTTGCCGAGTTGGTTGCCAATGCCCCTCTCTGGATGAATCACTATTCCGCAAGTCAGTTTGATACCGAGAGCATTCCGAACCTAAACATAGACGATGCCTTCCTTCAGGAAGCTGCTCAAGGTGAATACTGCTTCGTGGAAGATGCTCCGCTTGCACCATTTGAGAAGTGGATCGAGAGAATCGTCATTTTTAGATGGGATCGCACCTATCCGGCTGACCGGTATTTCGATTTGCAGCTGGGATCTGGCCAATGGCATTTGGTCGGCACGTCTGAGTTTGCGGGGCATTCTCACGACCTGATCACAATGGAGGTTTATGAAAGATGAAAAGACGCACGATCTCCATCTTCCTATCGCTTATGCTCTGTCTGTCGATGTTGTCTGCCTGCGGATCCACGACAGATGCGCCGGCAAACGGTTCGAACCGTGATATTGCATTTGAGGAAACGCGGCAAGAGGTGCAAGCAGAAGGCTCGGATTCTACCATAAGTGAAAATGGAGAACCCGCCTTAGATTCGGAGTCAGGAAAGAATGACTTGGCATCTGACAAAGCGCAGCCGTCTCAGCCAGAGCAGAACGCAAATGAAAATAGCCTGAGTGCTGAAGCACCCGCCTTCTCGCTCAGCTCAATCGCTGAATACACGGATAAGCCCTATGTTGCGGTAAATGGAAATGTGCCATATTTCACCGAGAGTGAGTTGACGGATCAATCCTATGAGTACTACAGCGATCTCGACGCACTTGGACGTTGCGGCACCGCATGCGCAAGTATTGGACAAGATCTGATGCCAACAGAGTCGCGAGGTTCCATCGGCATGGTGAAGCCTACCGGATGGCATACCGTGCGCTATGATGATCTGGTCGATGGAAAGTATCTCTACAACCGTTGCCACCTCATTGGCTTTCAGCTGACCGGCGAAAACGCCAATACAAAGAACCTGATTACCGGCACCAGATACCTGAACATTGAGGGCATGCTGCCATTCGAAAATATGGTTGCGGACTATGTGAAGGAAAACGGCAACCATGTCATGTACCGTGTAACGCCTATTTTTGAGGGAGATAATCTTCTGGCCAACGGCGTTCTGATGGAAGGCTATTCTGTGGAAGACAAGGGTGCCGGGGTTTCCTACTGCGTCTTTGCCTACAATGTCCAACCGGGCATTGAGATTGACTATGCCACAGGCGAGAGCAAGCTGGCAGATAGTGCTCAGCAGGAGGAGCAGAAGACGGCTACGGTAACTCCCACACCTTCCCCAGAGCCTGAAAAGCAGGAGCCAGCGACCGGAAGTGAGGCGTCGCAGGCAGATTATATCCTTAATACCAACACGAAGAAGTTCCACTATCCCAACTGTTCCAGCGTGAACGATATGAAGGAAAAGAACAAGCAGGAGTTCTTCGGCACCCGTGATGAGGCCATTTCAAATGGGTATTCTCCCTGTGGCCGTTGCAAGCCTTGACTGGTCGGCCAAGTAGGAAATCTTATTTCTTGTTAAGTGTGGTGAAACGATTGTGGATCACTTGAGGGACTATTCGATTGATTACATCAGAACACGCTGTTTGGATGTAATCAACAATCAATACAAAACCGTAAGTCAGCAAGCCAGAGAGAGAATGGCCTGTCAGTGTCCTTGTTCTGAGCAGAAACACTGCTGCGTTTTCTCCGATACTGCGATAATGATTGCTCAAGAAACTGGCTGTGAGGATGATTGGCAGGAATAATTCAACGAGTTCTCGGAATGTGACAGAATCGGCAGACTGTGATATGATGAGGTTGCTGCTTCAAGCAGCTAGACCAATTTGATAAGCGAGGTAACCTAAATTGAATTTGAAAGAAGTAAGCGAACTGCGCCGCCGTTTTCGTATGGATCGGAATGCTATCAGCCGTATCTATGGCTGTTTTGTCAATAGCGGCCGTGAAATCGTTTCATACATTGATGAATCCATGGGGATTCTCCCGCAGGACGAAGCAGAGAAGTACCTGAACCTGCTGAAGAAGACTCTTTCCGGAAAACTTGGGAAGAACCTGATCGATATTATCTTCTCTACTGAACAGGTAGCTGACAGTGATGAGCATCGCCTTCTCATGGCACTGCGCGACTCGGAACTGAAAGATGGTGAGATCCGTGAGGAGTTCTATCAGAAAATCATCAACTCTCTTGACCTTGGAGACAGCAACTACCTGATCCTCCTGGCATATGACACATACGATGTCCCCTACAAGAATAAAAACGACGAGATGGATGCAGATGCATCCGATGCCGTATTCTCCTATGTTGTTTGCTGTGTCTGTCCTGTGAAGGAGCGCAAAGCGGAGTTGGGCTTCTTCCCCGGAGACAATGAGTTCCACAGCTGTGCCGGTCAGATCGTTGCCGCACCGGAACTGGGATTCTTGTTCCCCGCCTTTGATGATCGTGCGGCAAATATCTACAATGCCTTGTTCTATTCCAGAAAGACAGATGAGATCCACCAGGAAGTCATCGACAGCGTATTTCATACCACAGCTCCCATGTCTGCCGCTGAGCAAAAGGAAGCATTCCAGAATGCTCTCAGCGAAGCTTTGGGTGATGCCTGTAATATGGAACTGGTCCAGTCTATCCATGACAGACTCCGCGACCAGATTGAACAGCATAAGGAGAGCCATGCACCCGAACCGCTGGAACTCTCCGTCAGTGATGCGGCAGCAATCCTGCGCGATAACGGTGTGGAAGAGGAGAAGATCCTTGTGTTCCGTGATAGTTGCGCCACCCAGTTCGGTGATGGAGCAACGCTGAACCCGGCCAATCTGATTGATAGCAGCCGCTTTGAAGTTAAGACCGCCGATGCGACAATTTCGGTCAGTCCGGAGCACAGCTACTTGGTTGAGACAAGGATCATTGATGGCCGGAAGTACTTGCTCATTCCCGCAGACGAGGATATTGAAGTCAATGGGTTTGGGGTTCGTGTCAAAGGCGAGTAAACGAAGACCGACTACGGAGGAATAAAGATGGAATATAACAAATTGATCGCAGAGATGTCCCTTTCGGATGAGGTGGAGGGCTTCTATGTTTTGAAAGCTGCATATCCCAAGACAACCGCAACCGGCAAGCCGTTTTTGAGCGCCTCTCTGTCGGATCGATCCGGCTCCATCGAAATAAAAGTATGGGACTATTCTGGCCCCATCTCCTCTGCAGATGAAGGCAATGTTGTGAAGATCCGTGGCACTGTCTCCGAGTTCAGAGGCACCCCGCAGATTACTGTCGATCGGATCCGTTTGGCTGACGACAATGATACTTACGACCTGTCCGCCTTGGTCCCGGTGGCTCCCATTGATGTGGACACTACGATGGCAGAAGTGGAGAGACTAATCAGTTCGATTACGGATGCTGATTACAGGAAGATCTGCAGCACGATGATGGCCCGCCATAAGGAGTCCCTAAAGACGATCCCGGCCGCTAAAAGCGTCCACCACGGCTTTATCTCCGGACTTCTGATGCACACTGCGACCATGATGAAAACGGCTGATTTCCTGGCCGGCCTTTACGGGGATATCATCGATCGCAGCCTGCTGCTTGCAGGCACGTTCCTGCATGACTTTGCCAAAGAGAAGGAGTTTACCTTTTCTCAGCTCGGCCTCGTCACGGAATACTCGGTAAAGGGACAACTCCTTGGGCACCTTGTGATGGGCGCACAGGAAGTTTCCAACGTAGCTGCAGAACTTGGTATCCCTGAGGACAAGTCCGTTTTGCTGCAGCATATGATCCTCTCCCACCATGGCGAACCTGAGTTTGGGGCCGCCGTAAAGCCCATCTGCGCGGAAAGTGAATTGCTCTCCCAGATTGATATGCTTGACAGCCGGATGGAGATCTACCGCGAGACCTTGGCCGGTCTCCAGGTGGGAGAGGTGAGCAATCGCATCTTCGCTCTGGACAAAAGAGTGTTCAAACCACATGAACTGAATGGGTGACGGATATGGCTATTGGCGAGAAATATGCTCCACTTGGAAAATGGCTGAAGGAACACGGCGGAGACTTTATTAAGCTGACTTTCGATGAGTTGAACCAGATCGTCCCAATCCCTAACCACGCATATAAGAACAGACCATCCTGGGCAAATCTCTCAAACCCTGCATCCTTTTGCTCCAGCTGGATCAGCGCGGGATATGTCGTGGATTCCATTAGTTTAGAGGAACAATGGGTCGTATTTAGGAAAGGTGAAGTACAGGGTCACATGCACCATGCAAAATTGTCTTACCGTGTTGTGGATCAGAAAAAACTTGCTGAAGCTATACAAGCCGGATACGAATGCTATGACAGTATGGAGGGTGATCCACATCACCGGTATCTCTCTTGGGAGTACTGCCATGAAGCGTTTCGGCTGAATAGGCGCCCGCAGATAGATGCCACGATCGACTATCTCTGCCTGCACTTGGCTTGGTATTTGGCCAGTTGGGGTATGCTTCGAAACTCTTTCCTCATGCAGAAGGATTACAAAATCCATGCGGATGTTGTCCGTTTGATTTATCAGACGGAGTGGGATGATCTCTGGGACATTTCTCCCGAGAAACTCTCGCAGGAGTATTATGCTGACCGAATCATGAAACTTAGCGAGAGCATTACAGAAGCTTATGTGGCGTCCGGTGCCGGCATCCCAACGGAAACCTTGCTTACCAAGATCTTGCTGGGTACTGTGGGCTGCGTGCCCGCCTATGATCGGTATTTCAAAAAGGCTCTTGCTGATACCTGTGCTGCATCCCAAGTTTTCAGTGCGAAATCCATCCGAACCCTTGGCAACCTATATCTTGACCATGAGGATGAGTTTGAAAAGCTCCGGAAACATTGCGGTAGCCGAATTGAGTATCCGGCGGCCAAAATCCTCGACATGTGCTTTTTTGGGTATGGCTACCAGAGAGACGCGAGCAGCCAAGAAGACAGCGAATAGATTATTCTGTGAGGAGGGATCACTTTGGAATATGCTTTGACAGCGGATCATCACCGCGTTCACGCATTCGATGCGGAGAAGGGGCAAGAGTATTACTGTCCTGTGTGCGGCAACCAGGTGATTCCTCGCCAGGGCGAAGTCAATTCGTGGCACTTCGCTCATGTGACTTCGTGTGTGGATGACTGGAAATACGATATGTCCGAATGGCACCGAGGATGGCAATCGCGTTTTCCCGAAAATGTTCGTGAGATTGTCGTGGAACACAGGGGGGAATGCCATCGTGCAGACATTTTGATGGGCGGCTATGTCATTGAGTTTCAGCACAGTACGATTTCTGCCGGTGAATTTGAACGGCGCAATAAGTTCTACACGAGGGCCGGCTATAAGGTGATTTGGGTGTTCGATGAGACCTACGCCTTTGGGAATGAGTATATCTCCAGCAGCCTGGATAATGAGAACAAGTTTGTGTGGAAGTGGCCGAATCGCATGCTCGCTTCAGTTGTTCCTCAGCGATCCACAGATATAGCAGTCGTTCTGCAGCTTACCGAAGACCATGATGACGACGGTTGCGAATGGCTCGTGAAGGTGGAGTGGGCGATTGTAGACTATGATGGTTATGCCGACTATCGCCGATTCTTCATTGATGATGGTTTTGCGCCAGATCTGTTTACTGAAGACGGCCTACAAAACATTCTGTTGAGCAAGCGGAAGCGATTTCATGCCTTCCTCCGTGATAACCAACCCTATGCGCCGAAGTGCAGCCGAATCAAGGGTAATCCACGGGACTGGTACATATGCCCGAAAACGCACGATTGGCATAACGACCAATGCCGGGAATGTCAGAACAATTTAATCAACGAGTTCCGGACAGGAACGGATTATAGGCAAGGAGGTTTGTTCTTCTACTGTGCTTATCCTCGCATTATCCATGAAACGGATAAGTATGGAGAGGTGCATCTCCCATCCATTCGATTTTAAGGAGGGTTCCGACATGAAAAAGGAATATGACACCAGCGTGAAAGAGACCATTGAACGAGTCATGAGAGTATTCTCTGAGTACATCAAAACGACTCCATACTTCGATATTGTATGGTCTGATAAGGTTGGGTATATCTATATCAGCATCGATAGTTGCCGTGGTACTGTCGGCGACATGGACTGCCTTGTAATTGATAGCCCCGAAGAGCTTCTGGATAAGCTGCTGTATGAAATGGCAGTGGATATCATGGAGGAAGGTGGGCACGACCTAAGCCCGGTAGAAGCATCAGCATTGGAGCGTGCTGAGGTAGAACGGCGCCTTAATGTCTATCTGGAGCAGTTGCCTAAATACCAAGACCGTATCAGTATTGTATTCGAACGCAAGTGATCTTCAAAGATAATCTCGGTAGAATATAGCGAGGTGCATATGGCAAAGAACATCAAAAAGCGTTCAGCGAGTCATATCTATTTCGGCGTCAATAAGCTAACCGGCGAGTTGCAGCATATCTCCGAGGTGCCCAGCGGTCAAAAGTGCAACTGCATCTGTGCAGCTTGTCTGCAACCACTTGAGGCACGAAAGGGAACGCGGCGGCGCCACCACTTTGCTCATGTTTCAAATTACGAGTGTATGTATGCAAGCGAGGTGGCTATCTATAAGGCGTTTGCCGAAGCGTTGAAACAGAGTGGCTTTTTGGCGTTGCCCCCAGTGATGTTGCGGTTCCCGGCATGGCATGATCCAGAACTCTTGCAGGAAACACGAAGATTGAAGATTGCCTCTGTCGCTTTCGAGTGCGAACCCCTGTCTTATCCACCGCTGCTACGCGTGACCATGCAAGGGACACCGTTAAGAATCCTGTTGGATTTTGACCGCTATTATGATGACGATGATAGGGTGAAACTGGCGGATGAAGCAAAAGCGGAGGCCTACTCGCTTTTGTTAATCTCCATGCCGAAGATTGACCAAGATACGGAGTTTACCCCGGATAGGCTTCAAAGTGTACTTCAAGATAACGACCGTACCGAATGGATCTTCAGCCGTCTGGAAGAACAGTGGAAGCAAAAGTACTACGCTGTAGCGGTTTCGCCCCCGGAGCATGGAACCGGCAACCTGTGCCCGATTTCATTTGGAAAATATAAGGGCAAGTATTCTGCTCGGTGGATAGATTGCGCCCATTGTCATTTCAATGTTGCGCTGCCACCTTGCTGCCTCTGCGTTGCAGGTGCGGGAATTCAAAAGAAAGAAGACTTCAAGAGAGATTTGCAAGATCGGCTATCCGATATCGATAAGATCAGGAGAACGAATGAAGAAGAGATCCGGCTTCGTGAAGAGCGAGAAAGATCTTTCGAGCGAAGATCAGCCTATACTCGTCCAACACCGTATGCTACTAGGCCTGTGGCCCCAGCCGGTCCTACGCAAGAGGAGCTGGATGCGGAATATATCCGGATCTGCCAGAGCTACGACCCGACCTCTGAAGAATGGACAGTGGATCGCTACAATCGGCGATGGATCATGTGTACGGTTTGCGGCCGAATTAAGCAGGATGTGCAGATGTCCTATTACGGTGGCAAGGGAGGTGCAAACCGGGGAGTCTGTGCCGATTGTTCACGAAATGGTCGTAGCTAATCCACATAGCTGGCTTGATATTATTCGCATAATGGCGTATTATTAACTTGATACTTGAAAGTTTTGCAGCTGCGTACTTTGGCAGCCATTTAGAGGTTCTGCCACGACAGGGCCTCTTTGTTTTATGTGAGGTGTCGAGATGGATTATATGACCATAAGCGAAGCAGCATCTAAATGGAACCTATCTAACAGGCGTATTCAAACGCTTTGCTCTCAAGGGCGGATACCGGGCGCAGAGCGTGCTGGTTATTGTTGGCTCATTCCGAAAGACGCAGAAAAGCCAGTGGATGCCAGAATAAAGAGTGGAAAGTATATCGGTTACTCCGAGAAATATAAGAAACCCGGCAAGAAGAACGCCACTGATGGGCTGGAGGGTAAATTATGAACGGCCAAGGAAAACTTCTTACTCATTATTTGAAGAATGCGGACAAGCTGATCATTCCTGTCTATCAGCGAAACTATGATTGGCGCGAGGAGCACTGCAAAAAGCTGTACCAGGATCTTGTTCGGACGATCCAAAACAAGAAGCGGTGGCACTTCTTTGGCGGAATCGTGTCTGTAAGCGACCCTATGGGCAGTAGTTCTGACTACCTCGTCATTGATGGTCAGCAACGCATTACAACCGTTTCCCTGCTCCTTTTGGCTATGGCCAACCTGATCAAAGATGGAAAGGTTGTTCCTGAGGACGATACTCTTTATGCGCAGATCACCAAGAAATATTTGGTGGATGAGATTAACCCTAAGAACCGAAAGGTCAAATTAAAACCTATCAAGGGTGACCAGGATGCCTATGATCGCCTGTGGGGAGATCCTGAAAATTTCGCACGCTCTTCAAACATCACTCAGAACTATCTGTTCTTCTACAATGAGATCCAAAAGCAAGCCATTACAATCGACCAGCTCTTCAAGGCCGTTGAAAAGCTGCAGATCATCGACATCACGCTGACACCTCCTGACGATGATCCACAGCTCGTTTTTGAGAGCCTCAACTCTACCGGACTCGAACTGAATGAGGGCGATAAGATCCGGAACTTCGTCCTGATGGGCCTCGACATTGAGGAACAGGAGCGTTACTACGATAGTTACTGGAACCCCATTGAGAAGAATGCGGGCTACGATAAGCAGAACAATTCCTACGATGTCAGCCCATTCATCCGTGATTACCTGAGCATCAAGAATAAGAAAATCTCCAGCATGAAAGACATCTACACCGATTTTAAGGCGTTTGCCGATAAGCGTACCGGTGAGATGGAAGAAATCATGAAGGATCTCTTGGCTTATGCCAAGCGGTACAACAAACTGCTGGTCGGCCACCAGAGCTTCCCCACGAAACTGAAAGCATCCATTTTCCGTTTGAATCGGTTTGAGAGCAGTGTTACTCGCCCCTTCTTGATGGAGGTGCTGCGGCTCCAGGAGGAAGGCATATTGACTGTGGACGAGGTCACTGAGACCTGCCGGATCGTAGAGTCCTATTTGCTGCGCCGAATTATCTGTGATCTTCCCTCCAATACACTGGCCAAGGTTTTCCTGACACTCAGCTCCGACATCAAGCGTTTTGATGGAACCGACAACATGTTCATCGAAAAGCTGAAATATGTGTTGACTTCCAAGAAGGAGAAGGCGGCATTCCCTGATGACGAGGCATTTGCCGAGGGACTGAAAAACAAGAACATCTATGCTATGCCACCTCGGTATAAGGCTTATCTATTCGAAAGATTGGAGAATGGTGATAGCAGCGAATATAAAGAAATCTATGGCCGTTTGGATAGCGGAGAATATACTATCGAACATATCATGCCTCAAAAGCTCACTCCGGTCTGGATTAGCGAATTAAAAGACGATGCGGAGACTATCCATAGCGATTGGCTTCATCGCCTTGCAAATCTCACCCTGACAGCATACAACTCAAAGTACAGTAATAGCCCATTCTCCGAAAAGAAAACCATGCAGGATGGATATCTTCAGAGCGGGATAAAGATGAATCAGCGCGTAGCGCAAAAGGAACACTGGGGACTGGCTGAATTAGAAGAACGATGTGGATATCTGACTCAACAGGCAATCCAACTCTGGCCATATGCGGCAAGTTCGTATGCGCCACCGCAAAAGCAATATGATGAAGTGGCCCTTGATGATGAAATAAACCTCACCGGGCGGACCCTCGTCAAATACAGGTTCCGTGGCATAGAGCATGACACAACATCTTGGGCGGAAATGTATGCTGCTGTTCTGAAAGAACTCCATAATGCGGACAAGTCTTATCTTAATTATCTTGCCGACGCTGATGATAGTGTGGATCTTTCCATTCATGTCAGCAGAACGTCTGACAATTACACTAGTTGCGTTAAGGTGGACGAAGATATATATGTTTGGACTGGCACCGCAACGCAGTATAAGATCAATCTACTGCGGAAGTTCTTTGAGCAGTACAAGCAGGATCCATCCGATCTGGTGTTCTTTCTTGATGATGCAAAAGACCCTGGATGTGAAGACGAGGCAGAGCGCCATAAGATCAGAAGAAAGTACTGGGAGAAAGCCCTGCCGTTGATCCAGAAGACAACCGGCAGTTTCCAGAATGCGAATCCTCAAAAGAATAACGCGGTTTATGGCGGCACCAATAAACCGGGCGTTTTGATTTCTTGTGTGGCAAACTTCGATTCTGCGCGTGTGGAAATCTACATTGATCAGGGCGATTATGATAAGAATCGGACGGTATACAGACTGCTTGAAAACCATCGTTCCGAGATTGAAACGGCCTACGGCAAGGCACTAACTTGGGTTTGCCAAGATGGTGTTAGGGGTTGCCGCATCTATGACAAGATGACGGAGGTCAGCATTACTAAAGAGGATGACTGGGATGCGATGATTGCTTTCCATACACAACAGGCGAAGAAACTGCTGTCTGCTATGCAGCCGTTTTGGACTTAGTATATCTGACAGTTGAGTCGGAAAAAGAATTATCGGAAGATAGGAGGAAAACCTATGGCAGCAAATGCGAGTCTCAGCAGAGCAAAAGCTGTGCAGAATGATGAATTCTATACGCAATATAGTGATATTGAGGCGGAAATGAACGCCTATATCGAGTTTAATCCAGATGTGTTTAGAGGTAAAGTCATTCTCTTGCCATGTGACGATCCGGAATGGTCGAATTTCACGAAGTATTTTGCAGCTAATTTCAACCGTTTTGGCCTTAAAAAGTTAATTTCAACGTCTTATGCTAAGAGTGCTGGAAACCAGCAACTAACGCTGTTCGAAATGGAGTCGCCGCTCTTTGATCAAGAAAAACATGAGACTCATGGCAAGCTTTTTACCTTGACATGTGATAGAGATGGATCTGGAAGTGTCGATGCTGATGATATTGAATTCTCTGGATATCTTGATGGTGATGGGGATTTCCGTTCTATAGAAGTGACGGCTCTTCGTGATGAAGCTGACATTATCATCACGAATCCGCCTTTTAGTCAGTTTTCGACATCAAAAGGGAGAATGGGATTTCTCCAGTGGATCTTGGAAGCAAATAAGAAATTCGTTATTCTGGGCAACATGAATGCTATCAATGACAAAGAAGTATTCCCGCATTTAGAACGAAATGAAATCTGGCTTGGTTACAAATCTCTAAGCCAAGATATGTATTTCCATGTCACTGATGATTATAAGCAGTGGCTTATTGAGAATAAGAAAGAGGGCTCTGCTTACAAAATTATTGATGGCGTGGTAATGGGTCGTTTGGCATCAGCGTGTTGGTTTACCAATATCGATCATGGTAAGCGCCACGAACCACTCCTTCTTGATACCATGGCACATAATCTGAAGTACAATAAAAAACTGCGCAAGAAACTAGAGAAGGAATATGGAAAAATAGAGTATCCACGTTATGACAATTATGATGCCATCGAGGTTCCGTTTGTTGAATGTATCCCTTCTGATTACGACGGGATAATGGGTGTTCCAATGACATTTATGGATCGTTATGACCCGGAGCAGTTCGAGATACTAGGGCGAAGGGGTGACTTGAAGTGGGCGGAGACTGAGTGCGACTTTTATACCCCACCGTCTCCTGAGATGCAACAAAAGTATAAAGATATGAACAATACTTGGCGGGTACAGAATACATACATACTATCTGATGAAGGGATTCCACTTATTACCTACGGACGAATCTTTATTCAATCTAAGAGGGGCGGGGCTAAATAATGATCACAACTCTTCATACCGAATGGACTGTCGGCGATGTTTGCAAGGGATTCATCTTTGACAAAAACGAGGGCAAGGGACTCTTTGGCCTCGATGGGCAGCTCATTATCCAACCGGAGTATCAGCGTAATTATATCTATGGAGACGGAAAACGCGACGTAGCCGTTGTCGAGTCATTATTGAAGAAATACCCGCTAGGATTGATCTATTTTGTCAAAAACAAAGACGGAATGTATGAAGTTCTAGATGGACAGCAGCGCATCACCTCATTTGCACGGTATGTTAACCAATCTTGGCAATTCGCTGTGGAAATAGATGGAAAACCTCGATATTTCGATAGCCTTGATAAGGATTTGCAAGACCGGATAACAAACGCACCCCTGACCATCTATGTATGCGAAGGTGAACCGTCTGAGATTCAAGCATGGTTTGAAACAATAAACATTGCGGGCGTCCCACTAGTAAAACAGGAATTGCGAAATGCATCTTATCATGGCTCTTTTGTAACGAAGGCACGAGAGGTGTTTTCGAACACTGGGAACGCAAATATGAACCGCTGGCAGACATATGTAAAAGGTGATCCAAAGCGGCAGTACATTTTGGAGGCTGCTCTTGATTGGGTAAGTAACCACAACATTGATGAATACATGGCTCTCCATAGATATGATTCCAGCATCACCGAATTAAAAAACCACTTCGATACAGTGATTGATTGGATTGATTCTGTATTTGATTACACTGGCAGCGAGATGTGTGGGCTAGATTGGGGCGACCTCTACCGTCGGTTCCACAATAATGCATACTCGAAGGAAAAGGTCTCCGAAAGGGTTGCCACGCTGCTTGAGGATACGCAAGTTACAGACAGAAAAGGAATATTCGAATATATTCTGGGCGGTGAGGAGAATCCCATTCTCCTTAATATTCGTGTATTTGATCAGAAAACAAAGAAAGCGGTCTATTTGAAACAAACAAAGGCTGCTCAAGAAAAAGGAGAATCCAATTGTCCTCTATGTGCATTGGGACATGATGCCAATGCCAAACGCGTCTACAAAGAAGCTGAGATGGATGCGGATCATGTTACCGCCTGGAGCAAGGGGGGCGCAACTGACATCAAAAATTGCCAGATGCTCTGCAGAACACATAATCACGCCAAAGGAAACAGGTGATTATTTATTAACTAGCTCATATGAGGATAAGGATTGTGTGAGAGATGGATGCGTTGATTTCAGTAGTCATTGGCGGAGCCTTTACAGTACTTGGTGTGATTATCGGCTGGGGTCTTAATGAGATGAGCGCAGCCCGCCGTTTAAGACCGCACCTCTGCTTCAAACTTAATTCTACCCCGGACACCGAGTTGGTTGAAGAAGGGTTACGCACAAAGACGAGTTCATCTGAGTACTGTATTGAAATCTATAATGTGGGCCAGTCACCGGTTATCATTGAGAGTTTTGACATGTGTTGGCGGAAGCAACTTCTGATTCAGTGCTTTCCAAGTAGTGAAGACGCCACTATCCTTCCGTACCACAACATATCATATGTTCTGACTCAGCAGGATGCGGATGCAATTGAATGGCATTGCAAACGGTTAGGATTCAAGCAGTGCCGTATCGTTGCCACAACTGTGAACGGGGAAAAATTCAAAGAGGATATTGATGTGTCCTGGATACATATGAGGACAAGCCTCTGGGAAGAGACCTAATAGTTTAGCCTGAAGTCGTTGTTCCTCAAAAACTACTAATGGAGGGATCATATTGAAAAAACAAGAGATGTCTTTGAAGCAACAATATCAGCGTCTTACAATGGCCAAGGCACAGGCAACCCGGAATGGACAACCTACCCCTAAGCTCGATAAGAAGATCGAAAAGATGAAGGCAATGATGGGCAGCACCGTACAGAAAGTGCCGGCTGCAAAACCCTCTGCCGGCAAGTTCGTGGACTACAAGGGTGTCAACAAGCTGCCCATGCAGGGTGGTGCCTGCACTCCGAAATAAGATTTGCCATAAATTGTTCATCGCACGGAAAGAACAGGATTATAGAATAAAAATGAGAATAAATGCTGGGGGCGCGATGCATGCCAAGAACATACAGTCACCTATCATATGAGCAAAGATTAAGGATAAAAGAATTGTTAGACAAAGGCACTAAGAAAGTGGATATCGCTCGTGCATTAGGCATCCATAACGCAACGATTTATCGGGAAATAGATCGGGGCTCCATCAATGGAATCTATGATCCGGGCCATGCTGAGGAACAATACAGAGGTCATTTATCCGAAAAGGGACGACCGGCAATTTGCTCTATTTCTCCTGAGCTGGCTCAGCACATTGCAAGGCTAATTTTAGAAGAAAAATTAAGCCCAGCAAAAATTATTGATAGATTGCAAGAAGAAAAGTGGAGCACTGCCCCAAAAGCCCGAGCAACGATTTACAGCGCTATTGATGGTGGCTTGATTCCAGGAGTAACTAGAGAGAGTCTTAATTCGTATGTTACAACTATGTTTAATGATGGGCATATCCATATTGCAAAATGGGTGCGGAATGCATTGGATCTTAACGACGGAGATGAGCTGCTTTTCGAAGTCGTTGATAACAAAATAATCTTTACAAAAGCCGAGGGTTAGTGGGAAGATCCTCGTTGCCCCCGCTGACTCAAAATGTACTAAACGAAAATGACACGCCCCAAAAGTGAACGCCGATGTTTTGGCGCACTCTTGGGGCGTGTTTTTCATATTCAGTTCAATCGGTCAAAAGGTATGCCTTTTGGTGCATAGAGGGCCAGCTCTAATGGGGCTGGCCCTCTGTTGACTTACTGGAGTTACATCCAAATAAGGAAGAAGTAGAAATTGGCAGTAAAAAAGTTGAGATTGCCATTTCATCCTGCGCTCGGTATAATAGTAATATGTCAGAGATATCCATGCATGAGAAGATGTTCGTTTATGGAGGAACGAGGAAATGGGAATGACTGTTATCTGTTTTCACAACAATAACGAAGAGAATGGATACCTTAGCAACTGGTATCCTTCCACATTTACGCACAATGGTATCACCTTTTCCTCAATGGAGCAGTATATGATGTACCGCAAGGCACTTTCCTTTGGCGATGAAAAGGTTGCCACACAGATTCTTGCTACGGATAATGCTGCCGAGATAAAGGCTCTTGGACGGCTTGTATCCGACTATGATGAGAGCCTATGGAACGGTATTCGACAAATCGTCGTCTATGAGGGGCTTTTCGCAAAGTTTACGCAGAACCCTGATCTAAGGGAGAGACTGAAAGATACTGGAAATGCATTTCTTGCTGAGTGTGCTGTAAATGATCGGATTTGGGGCATTGGTTTATCCATGCGTGATCCAAGCAGACTTGACCGGGCAAAATGGCAAG
>Ga0129310_1000436_pt1 | contig 51084 bp, 55 predicted proteins | sample Go1ome_2_FD_94433 | JGI IMG/M metagenome (GOLD analysis project Ga0129310, IMG submission 94433) | Western lowland gorrila individual fecal microbial communities from Wisconsin, USA - Go1022A metagenome | ecosystem: Host-associated > Mammals > Digestive system > Large intestine > Fecal | place...
AGGCGAGGTGCGCAGCATCCGCGTCAATGGGGTGCGGCTGCTCAATATCGAGCGTCTCATCAGCGTGCAGTGGGGCAATGAATCCGCCTGAAAATCTCGTTCAGTATAGTGCAAAAGAGCGGCCGTTCCGAGGAAAATCGGAACAGCCGCTCTTTTTTGTATGGGGGGAAAACGTAGTTATTTGCGCAGAGCGCGTCCGGCCCGCGCGTTTTCGACGGTTTTGCCGCGCACAGCCAGCTTGCCGTCCAGCACCACAAAGTCCACGCCGTCCGGCGGAACGTCCGGCGCACCGCGATCGACATGCATGGCGTTGTCGCGGATTGCCTTGGGATCAAACACCACGAGGTCTGCATCTGCGCCGACTGCCATGCGGCCTTTGCGGTCAAAGCCCATCACCTGTGCGGGCAGCAGTGTGCAGCGCCGCACTGCGTCGCAGAGGTTCAGGTTGGCCTGCGTGCGAACCATGCGGAAGAACGCAGGGAACGTGCCTGCGATCTGCGGATGCCCCTCGCCGGGGTTGTAGGGCGCGGTGTCGGAGGAGGGCATGGTGTAGCGCCGCGTGAAGGCAATCGGGATGGACGCATCCGCGCCGGTGATGCGGATGACGGTTTCCTTGGGAAGGTGAGCGCGCATCTCGTGGTAAAGCCGATCATTCAGGCGCTGTCCGGCGTATTTGCCTGTTGCCACCAGCAGGTCGGGCAGCAGGTCTTTGTGCGCAAAGACATAGCTTTCGCGGAAGCATTCTGAACCGATGGTGGTTGCCCAGTCCACATACATGCCGCTGTCCGCCCAGATGTCCAAGCCCTCGGCGCGGGCTTTGTCCAGCATTTGCAGCGATTCTTCCATCACGCATTCGCCGTATTGATAGACCAGATGACTCACCAGCACGCGCACGCCGGTATCGCGGGCGACCTGAATCACGTCCGCCAGAGAGCTGAGGTCGTAATCATCCCTCATGCGGGTGTCCACCGTGATGAGACGGCCGAACTCCTTCGCCACGCGCGCCAGGGCGTAGACTTCCTTGAGCGCCGTGCCGGGCGTGTAGCCCAGCCCGAAGGAAATGCCCGCCGCGCCCTGTTCCAGCGCCTGACGCGCCAGCTCGCAGGTGCGTGCAATCTGCTCGTCGGTGGCGGGGGTGTAGATGTCCGTTGCGCCCGCCATGCGGCGCAGCGTCGAGCCGCCGATCAACTCCGCGTGATGGAAGGGATAGCCCTGATCCATCTTGCGGAAGAATTCCGCCACGTCTGGCACGGAAAGACCGCAGTTGCCGCTGACCATGGTCGTCACACCCTGAAGCAGCGAAAGCCGCGCACAGGTCTCGTGGTCGGGATAGGCGGTCACGTTGTCCACATGGCCGTGGACGTCGATAAAGCCGGGGCAAACCACATGCCCCGCTGCCTTCAGCTGCATTTCCGCCTCGAGCGGAGTGTCGGAAAGCGCCGCGATGCGGCCGTTCTCTACGCCCACCGAAGCGATGCGGGCGGTTTCGGTTTCCGGGTCGATCACCAGCCCGTTGTTGATACAAAGCGTATACATGGGGGAAAAGCTCCTTTTTTAAGACATGCGTTGCCCCCGCAGAAAACCGGAAAGGCGCTTTCTGCGGGGGCACTTTTTACGGAAATCAGGACTGCTTGAAGGCGTTCCAGATCTCGTTCATCTGCTCGGTGGCTTCGGGGGAGATATCCTCCATGAACTCGATATTGCCCAGGATGTCGTCCGGGATGTTGACGGCCTTGTTGTTCAGGAATTCCTCCGGCAGGTACTGCGTAGCGGCGGAGTTGCAGTTGATGTACTGCGTGAAGACCGACGCGCGGGCGCTGACCTCAGGATCGCACATGTAGTTCATGAACTGCAGCGCGGCGTCCTCATGCGGGGGATTGGACGGCATGAACAGCGAGTCAATGCCGAAGCCCATTCCCTCTTCCGGGTAGCACACGGCGAAATCCGGACGCTCGGAGAGCACGGCGGAAACCTGAGAGGTGAAGACATAGCCGATGGTGCACTCACCGGAGATCAGCTTTTCATGGGGCGTATCGCCGTCCAGCGCACGGATGTTGGGCTTGAGCTTCATCAGTTTTTCACCGGCCGCTGCGATGACGTCGGGGTCTTCCGTGTTGAGCGAGTAGCCCATGGACTTCATCGTCATGCCGATGATGTTGCGCATGTGATCCATCACGACCAGCTGATCCTTCAGGCTTTCATCCCACAGGCTGTTGTAGCCGGTGATTTCGCAGGTGACCTTGGCGGGGTCATAGACGATCAGCGGGGTGCCCGCCACATACGGGATGGTGTACAGTCCGTCCGGATCGTAGTACTGATTGAGATATTTGGGGTTCAGGTTCTTATAGTTGGGAACCTTTTCCTTGTCGATTTCCTTGAGCAGGCCCTCGCTGCGGGCGATGTTGATGATGTAGTCGGAGGCGATGATGATGTCGTAATCTCCGCCCTTGACGGCTTCGAGCTTGGCGAGCATCTCTTCCTCGGAGTTGAAGTAGTTGTAGTTGATCTTGATGCCGGTCTGTTCGGTGAACTCGGTCAGCAGCTCCGGGTCGATGTAGCCTTCCCAGGAGAAGATGACCAGCTCCTTGTCACCGGCGCTGCCGGAAGAGCAGCCGAAGCAGGTCAGCGTCAACGCAAGCACCAGTGCAAAGCCCAGCACGCGAAGGATGGTCTTTTTCATGTTCTTTGTTTCTTCCTCTCTCCAATGGATGATTTTTTATAATACGCCCGCTATGCGGTGCGGTATTATTGCTTTTTCTCCTTTTTCAGGAGTGTGGTCAGCAGGTAGTAAAGCCCAATGCCGCCGAATACCACCATCAGCATCAGCGTACAAAGCGCGTTGACCTCCGGCGTTACGCCCATCTTCAGCATGGAATACACCTGCAAAGGCAGGGTGTTGGAGGTTGTGCCGGTGACGAAGAAGGAGATGACCACGTCGTCCATGCTCATGGCGAACGACAGCAGCGCGCCGGAAAGGATCGCCGGGGTGATCAGCGGCAGCGTCACGTCGTAAAAGGCACGGGTCGGGCTTGCACCCAGGTCACGCGCTGCCTCGACATAGGCAGGGTCCAGCCCAACCAGGCGGCTCTGAACATTGATGAAGATGTAGGGAATACAGAAGGTCGTGTGCGCGATGATGAGCGTCAGCATGCCGAAGGGGATGCGGATGATTGAGAAAAAAGCCAGATACGCCATGCCCAGTATGATTTCGGGCATCATCATCGGGATCATGGAGACGTTTTCCAGCAGCCCCTGCGTGCGGAAGCGCGACCGCGCCATGCCTACCGCGCCTGCCGTGCCGATCAGGATCGACAGCCCGCAGGAGGAGAATGCCAGAATCAGCGAGTTGTTGAGCGAGCGCAGGATCTGCGAATTGCGGAAGAGCTTTTCATACCATTGCAGCGAGAAGCCGGCCCAGTTGCTGTACTTGGAAGCGTTGAAGGAATAGACCACCACCACAATGATGGGCAGATAGTTAAACAGCAGCACAAGGATGACAAAAAGTTTGGAAAGCCAGTTGTTCTTCTTCATCTTATGCCACCCAGGTTTTTAGCCCCTGTAACCTTTTTGTAGATCAGAATAAAGGCGAAGGTGAACAGCAGCATCGCAATGGAAAGCGTTGCGCCCATGGGCCAGTTGCGCGCCTGCATCAGCTCGTTCTTGATCAGGTTGCCCAGCAGCAGCGTTTTTGCGCCGCCCAGCAGATCGGAGATAAAGAACAGCCCCATCGACGGCACGAACACCAGCACGCAGCCCGCCACAATGCCCGGCACCGTCAGCGGCACCGTGACCGTGACAAACGCCTTAAACGGCGACGCACCCAGGTCGCGCGAGGCCTCGATCAGCGACCAGTCGAGCTTTTCGACGGAATTATAGATCGAGGTAATCATAAACGGCAGCAGGGCGTAGACCATGCCCAGCATCATCGCGCCGTTGTTGTAGAGAATCTTGAGCGGCTCGTCGATGATCCCCAGGCTTTGCAGCAGCGTGTTGACCGCGCCGTTGGCCTTGAGCAGTATAATCCAGCCGTTCAGCCGCAGCAGGGAATTGATCCAGAACGGCGCCATCAGCAGCAGGATGATAAATGAACGCAAACGGGGCGAAAATTTTGCCGTGAAGTAGGCGAAGGGATAGCCGATCAGCAGCGTCAGCGCCGTGGTGGAAACGGCTACGAGAAACGAATCCAGGAAGACTTTGGCATAGACGGGACTGAAGAGTTTTTGATAGTTTTCCAGCGTGAACTGATCCGTAATGCCCCAAACATCGCCCTTTTTAAGGAACGTGATCACCACGACGTAAACCAGCGGCAACGCCACAAACAGCACCGTCCAAATGTAGAGAATCCACACGGTGGGCGAGATGTGCCGATCATATTTTTTCTTCGCGGGTTCAGCCTTTTTCAACGGGCTTCCCCCTTTCCACAACCGCGGCCACATCCGGATCCCAGAAAACCTGCACCGCGCATCCGGCGGGGTATTGGGAAACCGGGTTTGCGCCCGTGATGAGCAGCTCCTGACCCGTGGGGAGCGTGATGGTGGTGCGCAGCACGCCGCCGATATAGCTGTGGAGCTTGATCACGCCCGAAAGACAGAAGCCGTACTGCGCCTTGTCCGCATAGTCGATGCGCTCGGCGCGAACCGACAGCGCGAGGTGTTCGCCCGGCTCATATTCGCCCTGCACCGTGACGGTGCTGCCGGGACAGAGCTCCAGCGTCGTTTGGCCATTCCGGCTGGAGAGCACCGTGCCCTCGATGATGTTGCTCTGACCGATAAACTGCGCCGCAAAGCGCGTTGCCGGGTGCTCATAGATTTCCTCCGGTGCGCCGATCTGCTCAAAGCGTCCGCCGTTCATCACGGCGATCAGGTCGGACATATTCAGCGCTTCTTCCTGATCGTGCGTGATGTAGATAAAGGTGATGCCCAGCTTTTTTTGCAGCGCCTTGAGCTCGACCTGCATCTGACGGCGGAGCTGAAGATCCAGCGCGCCCAGCGGTTCGTCGAGCAGCAGCAGTTGAGGATCGCAGGCCAAGGCGCGCGCAATCGCCACGCGCTGGCGCTGACCGCCCGAAAGCTGCGCCGGCATGCGCTTGCCGTAGCCTTCCAGCTGCACGATGGAGAGCAGCTCGTCTACGCGCCGGGCCATTTCGTCCTTTTTGACCTTGCGCAGGTTCAGGCTGTAGGCGATGTTGCGCTGCACATTCATGTGCGGGAAGAGCGCATAATTCTGGAACACCGTGTTCACGGCGCGCTTTTCCGGCGGGAAGGCGGTTACGTCCTCTCCGTTTAAGATGACCTTGCCGCTGTCCGGCTGTTCAAGACCGGCGATGATGCGCAGCGTTGTGGTTTTGCCGCAGCCCGAAGGGCCGAGCAGCGTGATAAACTGCCCCGGCATCACTTGCAGAGAAATATCGTTCAGCACAGATGTGCCGTCGAAGGATTTGTGAATATTTTGGAGGGTCAATATGGGCTGAGACATTGGCAGAAATACACCCCCTGCGTCTTTTTTTCAGCTTCAGTATGAAGCAATCGGCTGAGAATTCAAGTTAAAATTCTGCGTTGATTCCTGAGCTTTGAGCGGAAACCCTGAAGTCATATCCGACAAAATACCTAGGAATAATAACAGGACTAATTATAGCAGAAACGCGGGGCTTTGCAAGAGTTTTTTTGCAAGTTTCACAAAGTGAAAATGCGAATCTTTTTGACAGGCCAGGTCGGATTTGTTATGATCTTCTGGAAAGAGCATTCGTGAAATGAGCTTGATGCCCAAGGAGAGGGGGAGACGAAACCGATGAACATCGACCCGATCGTGACGAAAATCCGCCGGTGTGTCCGGAAACACGAGCTAGGCGCGGGCGCATATGCCCGCTACACTCGCCCGAACGAGGAAAAAGGGCAAACGTTGGCGATCAATCCTTACGGCTGTGCGGACGCGGCCAATCTGCTCTACACCATCGGCGATTTTGAGCGTGACCCTCAGCGGCGCGCGGAAAGCATCGCCGCGATGCAGAAGATGCAGGACCACGAAACCGGGCTCTTTCACGAGAGCACGCATCACCCCATCCATACCACCGCGCACGTTTTGGCGGCGTTGGAGCTCTATGACGCAGGGCCGCTGTACCCCGTCTATGCGCTGGAGGAGTATCGAGAGATAGAAAAGATGCGCGCCTTTCTGGAGGGTTTGGATTGGGAGGGCGAGCCGTGGGGGCAGTCGCATCGCGGCGCGGGGCTTTATGCAGCGCTGCGGCTGACCGGCCGCGTCGATGCGGCGTGGCAGGACGCCTATTTTGCCTGGTTGCGGGAAAATTGCGACGCGCGGACGGGCATTGGCCGTAAGCGGGAAGCGGATTGTGTGGAACTGCCGCGGCATCTTTACGGCTGGTTTCACTATCTCTTCTGCCATGCGGATGCGCACCGTCCCTTTCCCTATCCGGAAAAGCTCATTGATAACTGCCTGGACTTATACGAAAACCACAGGGAGCAGATGGGGAAGGGGTTTGGAGAGATGTGCAGCTTCCGCGAGGTGGACTGGGTGTTCAGCCTGAATCGCGCCCTGCGGCAGTGTCCGCACCGTTTTGACGAGGGAAAGGCGGCGCTGCGGGACTTTGCAAAGGGATTTACGGCATATCTTTTGCGGGCGGACGAGGAAACGGACGAGAGTTTGGACGATTTGCACACACTCTTTGGGGCGGCGTGCGCGCTGGCGGAGCTGCAGCAGGCGCTTCCCGGTGAAATGAACAGCACCGTGCCGCTGCGGCTTGTGCTCGACCGGCGGCCTTTTATCTGACGAAGGGACGAATAGAGGAGGAAAACAGAGATGAAAATCGGCATTATCGGAGCGATGGAAAAAGAAATCGAAGCGCTGCGCGCGGATATGACGGAGAAGACGACCTGCGTCATTTCCGGGATGCGGTTTGACGAGGGCAAGCTCTGCGGCAGGGACGTGGTGCTGGCAGTGGCCGGCATCGGCAAGGTCAACGCCGCGATGTGCACTCAGACGATGATCTTAACCTATGCGCCGAATGCAATCCTCAATACCGGTGTGGCGGGCGGCATCGGCAAGGGGCTGCGCGTGATGGATGTGGTGGTGGCCACGGCGGTGGCGCAGCACGATCTGGACACCACAGCCTTCGGCGACCCGATGGGGCTGATTCCCGGCTTGAACGTTGTAGAAATGCCCTGCGACGAGACTGTCTGCCGCGACGTGATTGCGGCGGCGGAGCGCATCGGGGTCGAGCCCAAGCGCGGGCTGGTCGTATCGGGCGATCAGTTCATCGCGTCCAAGGAGAAGATCGACGGCATCAAGGCGCACTTCGATGCGCTGGCGGCCGAGATGGAGGGGGCGTCCATCGGCCAGGTTTGCTCGGTCAACAAGGTGCCCTTCGCCGTGATCCGCGCCATTTCCGACGGCGGAAACGAGGAGGCGGGCATGGATTACCCGCAGTTCGTCAAGCTCGCCGCGGCGCGGTCCGTGCAGCTGGTCGAAGAATACCTCCGTGCGTAAAAGACGGCAAAAGCGCCGCCCGTTTCTCCGAAAGAGAGAAAACGGGCGGCGCTTTTGTTCAGCGGCGCTCAGCCTTCCGAGTCAGAAAGGGCTTCGAGCCGATGCGTCAGCGAGCGGTAGGCCGCTTCCTGCGCGGGGGTCAGCCGATAAGCACGGCAACTGAAATTCCAGCTCGCTCCATCTGAACCAATGACATCTATGTTGAGGTATCGCATCAGCACAAAGGGTTCGTTCAGATTGTCAATCGAGGTGTCTGCGGAGGCCAGGAGTTCCAATAACTCCGCGCTGAGTTGCAGCGATTCATAGTAGGATGCGTTGGACATATCGGGCAAGAGATTGTAACCGAGGTCGCACTCGCGGATCTGCGCGCCTTCGCAGAGCGCAAGGCCGCCGCCGATCCAAACCTCGCTTCCGTTCGCTTTCTTCAGCATACCGGCGGCTTCCAGCAGCGCTTCAGCGGTATTTTGGTCGTCCCGGTTGATCTTTTGCAGGAAGAGCAGCATGGTTTTGGGAGTAAGCGTCGTCAAATTATAGGAGGAGGCGAAGGTGTCTAGGCCGGAGACCCCCTGGACGTTCAGGAAACCGTCGTAGAGCGAGACGGTGCTCCGCTCCATGGTTGTTTGGGAAGGGGCGCTTTCCGCTGCGAGGAGTGGTACGTTGGAGACTGCGGGCGTTCCGTTTTGCAGCAGACGCTGCTTTTCAGGCGCGAGCGCCTCGTATTCGCTGCGGAAGCTGTTCCAGATTTCGCGGCAGTCCTTATCCGTCAGCCCATAGTTTGAGAAGATGGAGTGAATCTCCTGCTCGTCCGGCAGGCGGGTCAAGGCGGTCTGATAGAAGTTGAAGGACGATTTCAGCTCCTGAAGGCGTTCTGCATCCGCAGGCGAGAAATGGATGCGCCGTGTGATGGTGCGGCCGGACTTGAGGTTGAAAACAACCGTTTCGGAAAAGGGATTGAGATGACTGTTTTTTTCGATAGCGGAGGCGGTGCTGGAAAGATTTTCGACCACCAGCGAGCTGATCTCTTCGTCGCGATAGTCGATGCGTGAGAGCAGCAGACTGTTGTAGGCGGAAGAGCCGTCCCTCTCGTCAAAGCGAAGGGACTCGATCTCGGAAGGAGCGGGGATGGTGTGCAGGGCCTGCCGACCCAGCGCCTCGCCCAGGAACGGCACCCCGATGCTCACGGCCAGCACGATGGGCAGCACATACAGCGCCGAGAGCAGATTGCGCACCCTGCGCGTGGTGACCAGCTCGTAGATGAAATACACCAGCACTGCCGCGCAGATTAGAAGCACCAACAGCCCCGACGAGTGCCACTCACCGCGCAGTGAGAACACCAGCATCATGCCGGAAACCAGAAACAGCGGCAGCGAGATCGCGCAGCGGAATAGGTGCTGCATCACGCGGCTGGGAGCGCTCTTGGAGGCGGTTTCCGACGCGCGGCGGCAGAAGATCACACCCGCAGCCGCAAGATAGATCAGCCCCAGCAGCGCCGTGTAACCGATATATTTCCCGGTCACCATCATCACGTCCAGATCGATGGCACCGTAGAAACCGAAGGAGAAAAGCTCCGCAATCAGCGCGACGGGGAGGTTGAGATTATAGTTGAACAGGAAGCCCAGCTCCGCGACCGAAACGATGGGCGCAGAGCTTTCCACCATCTGCGCGATGAGAAAGCTGATAAAGCGCGGTAAGAACATCACCAGCCCCGCCACGATGAACGCGGAAAAATAGGTGCCGGTGGAGCAGATGCCGATCAGGGCGCAGGCGGTCACCAACAGGCAGCAGCTGAAAAAATAGCCGATCAGATAAGGCAGCTGCGCCCAGTTGAGCACTCGGCCGAACAAGCCGTAGGTGAGATAGGAGGACAGCAGCGACAGCACGACCGTGCCTGCAAGCCAGGTCAGAATTGCCAACACGCGGCTGACATACAGCGTGCTCCGGCGTATGGGCAGTGAGTGATAAAAATCCGATGCGCTGCGCCGGGTCAGAAATCCAAAGGAGGAAAACACCAGCGTCAGCGGCGCGAGGTACATATAGGCGAACAGGACACCGGCATAATCGACCAGGTTCGGCGCAAAGCTCGACCCGGACACCGAAGAAATCAGCGCCGGCAAAAAGGAAAACAGCAGGCAGCATACCAGATAGATCAACCCGGTCAGGCGCGTCTGCCGAAGGCTTTCAAGATAGGCGCTGGGGCTGAAGAGCGAATTGCGTTTGTTCATGATGCTCCTCCTTATTTGAGCTCGTCGCCGAAGGAATATCCCAGCGACTCCATTTCATAGAGGAAGACCTCCTCGAGCGAAAGAGGCAGCACTTCCATTAGAATCGGGCTCTTGGTGCGCAGATCCTGCACCACCTTGTCCCGGTCGCCGCGCACGATCAGGTTGCTGACTGAACCGTGCTTGGTGAAATTGAGCACGTCGAAGCCGGAAAAGAGCGTGTGGTCATAGTCGTGGTCAAAGGCGATCTGCACCTTGAAGAGCGTGGTTTTGAGGTTTTGCACGTCGCTTTCGAACACGATGCCGCCCTTGTGCAGCAGCGCCAGCTGGTCGCAGGTGTCTTCCAGCTCGCGCAGGCTGTGCGAGGTGATGACCGCCGTGGCGCCGCGCTCCGCAACGTCCGCATAGAGAACTTTTTTGACCAGATTGCGCATGATGGGGTCCAGCCCGTCAAAGGTTTCATCCAGAAAGAGAAAGTCGGTCTTGCAGGCCAGCGCCAGCACCGTCGCGGCCTGGCGGCGCATGCCCTTGGAGAAGGTGCCAAGGTTTGCCTTGGGGTTGAGCTTGAAGGCGTCGGTCAGCTCGCCAAAGCGCGAGCGGTCGAAGCGGGGATAGAACGAAGCGTAGGTCTGCGCCATGCGCAGCATATTTGCCTGCGGCAGAAAGTACAATTCGTCCGGCACGAAAACAAGCTTTTCCTTCAGCTCCGGATTTTCATAGATATTGCGTCCGTCCAGCGTCACATTGCCCTTATCCGGGCGGTAAATGCCGCAGATCAGGCGCAGCAGCGTCGATTTGCCTGCACCGTTGGAGCCGACCAGGCCGTAGATGCAGCCGGAGGGAATGGTGCAGTCCAGCGCACTGAGCGCGGTAAAATCACCGAATTTTTTGGTGAGTCCATTGACCTGTATCATAGGGAACCTCCTTGGACCGCCTTGTTGTAGGCGCTTTTGACCGTAGTGAGGATGTCGTCCAGCGGAATGCCCGCCTGCGCCAGCTGAATCGTCTCCTCGGCGATGTTCATCAGCAGCGTTTGGCGGCGGGAGCGCAGCTTGCCGGCAGCGTTCGGTGCGATGAAGCGCCCGCTGCCGGGCACGGTATAGCAGAGTCCCCGGCGCTCCAGCTCGGTATAGGCCTTTTGCAGCGTGTTGGGGTTGACCGAAAGCTCGACCGAGAGCGCGCGCACCGAGGGCAGCTGATCCTCCGGCGCGAGGTCGCCCAGCGCGACGTGCATTTCCACCTGCTCCACGATTTGCTCGTAGATGGGGATGCGGGAGTATTTGTCCACCGTCAACAGGGGTTCGGCGTGCGGTTCAGTTGGGTTCATAGGATTCCTCCTTTGGCGACGAGTAAACGGATCGTTCCCACTGCCAGCAGCAGAAACGATGCGCTCAGCAGGCAGGAAAACAGCACGCACTGCGTGCCGCGGATCTCCGTTTGCGCGCAAAAATCCGGCGCAAATCGGTGCAGCAGACGGTAAAGTCCGCTGCCCAGCGCGCTCCCTGCCGGATAGAGCAGCAGATCCGTGGGAGCAATGCGCCCCTCCTGCACCGATCGCAGCGCCAGGATCAGCACGGCCAGCCCCAATCCCATCAGCAGCTGGCGCGCAAGGGAGCGGTGCTCCGGAAACAACAGACTCGTCAGCAGGGAAAACGGGATCAACAGCAGTAGCTTTGCGCCGACGCGAAGCAGCGCAGGCGCATAGCGCATGGGTCCCGCGGGGCCAAGACGCAGTTGCGCCCAACCTGCAAACGGCGGCGTGGGCAGGATACCCGCCAGCGCCATGGACAGAGCCAGGTAAATGCCCAGCGCAAACAGCGCGCCGCGGGCTGCACCCCGGCAGGCGTACCGTCGATGCGTCAGGTGGGTCAGCAGTGCGGAAAGCGGCATGGAAAGCCCTGCGACAGTCCAGATCGACGCAGCCATGTTTTTCATCTCCTAACTGTACTAACTCAAATAGTACAGTTAAAGCATACCACGGATTCAAGGCGCTGTCAACCGTTGGAAAAAAGAAACGCTCAAAAAGCGAGGCTTCGCCTGAACCGCGTTCCCCGGAGCGCTGAACGGAAACAAAAAGCTTGAGAGGAAGCGCCTCCTCTCAAGCTTTTTGCTGAACTTTCCCTATTGATCCTCCTGAACGCCGCGGCGGAGGAAGAAAATGCCAACGGCTGCCGCCACCATCAGCAGGAAGGTGGCGTACATCAGCAGCTGCTTGTTGCCCGCACCCAACAGCACCAGGCTTTCGGTCATGGTGACGAACTGGCGGCCGAGCGTGACGCCCAGCAGCGCGCCCAAATTGCACATCGTGGAGTAGAACCCGATGTAGATGGTCTGGTTCTGGCGGGGAATGTTGATATAGGGGATGTTGGTGAAGGAGAGGTTGATGCCCGTGGCCAGCACGAAGGCATAGATCTGCGCCGTGGGGTAGAGCCAGAGATAATTTCCCTTGTTGACCAGCCCCAGCAGCAGGTAGTTCAGCGCATACAGCGCGATGGACACATTGCAGGTTTTCAGCCACGAGAAGCGGCGCAGGAACTGCGACCAGACCGGCGTGAGAAGCACCAGCACCGGTACGTTGAGCATACTGACAATGTTGATGAAGGAATAGCTCGCCTCCACGTTGCGCAGCAGATAGACCGAATAATACGAACCGGGGATATTGGCCATCATGGACCAGAGGAAGGCGATGCCCACGGTGCGCAGATATTTCCTTTCTTTGAAGGGACGGATCAGCAGATTGAACAGATTGAGCTTCTGCCCGCTCTGCTCATAAGGATCTTCCCGCATCCGCGCCAGCAGCGATAAGTCATACATCAGCATCGCATAGGCGAAAATGCGCAGCGTTGCAAAGCCCCAGACTTCCAGCCCGGCGCCCTTGAAGCAGTCCACCACCACGCCGCCCAGCAGGTTGAACAGCGCAACCAATATGCCGTTGGTCATGGAGAGAAAGGAGAAATATCGCACGCGGACGCGCTGCGGAATGAGCTGAATGTGCCAGACCGAAAAGCCGGGCGCGATCAGCGCGTTCATGACGTTGAGGGTCAGCACCAGCGCGCCGAAGATCACCAGCTTGGCCTGCCGCTCGAAAGGACAGAACGGGATGCAGCCGATCAGCACGATGTTCATGGTCTGGATGATCAGGCGCATGAGAATCAGCAACTTTTTGCGCTGCGGGAAGTGCTCCAGCACCAGCGGAGAGAAAATCTGCATCAGGTTGGCGGAAAAGACGAACATCGACATCAGCCCGATGAAGCTGTCGTCCGCGCCCAGCAGAAGCATCAGTCCTGTGTAGAAATTGCCGCCCACCAGGTTGGCCATGATGTTGTTGGTGTAGTTGAACTGGAGATGCAGAACGCGGTTTTTGCTCTCTTCATCCCCGAAATACCAACCGTCCAGAAAGACGGAGCGGGCTTTCTGCCCGATGGCGGTCAGCGCGTTTCTGTTTCTGTTGGTCATGGTCGAACCTCCAGTAAAAAAGGAGTTTTATCTTTTTGTTAAGGTGGTTTCCTACTATTATACAAATCCGCTGCGGACTGTCAAGCGGATGCGCGCGGAAACCTCTTTTTTCTGTATCAGGGAGCCAAATATGGAAAATGTTCCCGCAAAACAGACGCAAATCTGACAAAACAAACATTGAAATACAGCGCCGAGTATGTTACAATTTTTTCACCGTAAAAGAAAGGAGCGAGGGCGGATGAAAAAGAGAGTTTCGGCCTGTCTGGCTGTGCTGATGGCGCTGCTGCCGAACACAGTGTTGGCGGCAGAGGAGATTCCCCTTCGCCAGACGATCTTCGGCACGGAGCGCGTGGTCGCCTATTGGGTGCTGGGCGTTTGCTCGGCAGCGTTTTTGACGCTGGTGTGCATTTGGAGCGTCAAGCTCAAGCACGGCCAGCCGAATGCGAACCAGACGACGGTGCGCGCGGCGCACGCAAGGATACATAAATAAAGAAAGAGCGTTTCTGCGGGAGGAAGCAAGCCTGTGGGGACGCTTTTTGAGTTCATCAACAGGTTAGAAAACACTAACCGATGGGGGAGACGATCAGGAGGTTTGGAAACCCGGACGGAAAAAACATGCTGCTGCACGGCAACCTCATGTGCCGGCGGCAGTTCGAGGACTTGATTCCTCTGCTGGAAGAGGAATACTGCGTCTATGCTGTGAGCTTTGAGAGGTTCGACGGCACAGGAAAGGCACGATATGGAAGCGCCCGGCGGCAGGCTGGATCTGCTGTTTGGGGGAATCGCTCGGCTGCGGCTCGACGGTGTTCCTAAGCCGGGCGGGCACGATCTGAAAGAGATCCCGCCGGAGCAGCTCCATGATCAGGCGGCTTTCGTCTTGCAGGATAATGATCTCTTTGATGATACCGTGCGCGAAAACATCCGCATGGGCCGCCGCGGTGCGGCCAATGCGCAGGCCGAGGTCGTCGCGCATGCCGCGGGCTGTGTTTTATTTTACGGAAGAGCGGATGAAATCCAGCAGTTCGTCCAGTTGGCTTTCGCCGAATACACGGATGCCGTTTTGCAGCAGCAGCTCTGCCGCAACGCCGTTTCCATCGGTCAGTGTGCCGGTGAACGTGCCGTCGTAGATGCGGCCGCAGCCGCAGGACGGGCTGCGTTCTTTGAGCAATGCGCAGGTGCAGCAGGTCAGGCGCGCCAGGCGCAGCGCTTCCGCCGCGCCGCGGCGATAGTTTTCCGTCACGTCCCGACCGTCACAGGCGACCACGCGGTTGCCGCGTCTTTCAGAGGGTGCGCGCGGCGTAGGCAATCCGCCGAGAATTTCCGGGCAGATCGGCACGAGATGGCAGTCCGATTGCAGCAGTCGGTCCAGCTGTGGCAGGGGTTTGGAACGCCCGTCATACCTACAGGAAATACCCAGCAGGCAGGCGCTGATGAGCAGATTCATATATCCTCCTCGTCGGGGCGCAGATTGCTCTTGCCGGTCATCGATTCCACATCGATGCGCAGCGCTGTCACGCGCGTCAGCATTTCAGAAGTGAATTTTGCCGTGTCCTTGTATCCGCTCTGGCGCAGCACCGCGCGCAGCGCCGCTGCCTTATCAGAGAGATCGGTCAGGATGTGTACTGTGCCGAAAGCGATGACGCTTTTGTATTTGGAGGTCCAGGAGCAGGGCACGGGGCCGGGCACGATGCGGATCTGCTTGGAGATTTCCACGCAGACGCGCGGATTTTCCCGGATCAGCGACAGCCGCAGCCCTTCGCCTGCACAGTGGAGGTAGAACGTGGGCTTTCCGTCCTCTGGCCAGTCAAAGCCGTAGCTCATCGGCACGACGTAGGGTGCCTGCCCATCGGTCAGTCCCAGATGCAGCACGTTTTCTTGCGCAAGAAAAGCACGCAGAACCGCAGAATCGTCAATCAGCCGGTCGTTTCGGCGCATAAAGATGCCTCCTTGATTTCTTTCTGTTGGAAGAGCAGATAGGGCGGAGTGCGTCTGTCCGTGCGGGATGTATGGATTCCCATGGAGCGGAAAACGCCTGCGCGCGGCAGGGGTGCCGGGGGCGGCGGCCACCGGCACATAGCGGTGAGGCGCGAGGCCGGGCGGCGCGCTCCGAAGCAGTGCGGTTTGCAGTCGCCCGGTGAGCGCGCTCCCCACGCCGCGGAAGGGCTTAATATTCTTCTTTGCGCCGCTCCTTGCGCAGGGCGCTGCGGCGCTTTGCGGCTTCATATTCCATGCGATCCTCGTCGGTTTGGCAGATCAGCGGCGGCACGGGCGTGGGCTTGCCGTCCTCATCCAGTGCGACCAGTACAAGATAAGCCGTGTTGATGACGCGGCGCTCGCCGCTGAGTGCTTCGACGAAGGTATCCACGCGCACTTCCATCGACGTGCGGCCGACATAAGTCACTTTTGCCAGCAGCACCACCGTGTCGTTGACGAAAGCGGGGGACTTAAAGTGCAGCGTGTCAATGGATGCGGTGGTGACGTTGCAGCCGGAATGGCGGCGCGCTGCAACGCCTGCCGTGATGTCGATCCACTCCATCAGCCGCCCGCCGAACAGACGGCCGGAACCGTTCAAGTGCTCGGCCAACAGGATCTGCGTGTGCTCGGCGCGGGAGGCCGAAACGGGTCTGGGTGTCATCCGGTTCTGTTCCATGAAAAAACTCCTTGCTTGGTGCGGAAGGTTACAGGCTGCGGGCCAGCGCCTCGAAGCGCCGCATGGCTTCTACCGTGTTCTCATATTGGCCGAAAGCGGTCAGGCGGAAGAAGCCTTCGCCGTTGACACCGAAGCCGGCGCCCGGCGTGCCGACCACCTGCGCGCGCTCCAGCAGCAGATCGAAGAAATCCCAGCTTTTCATGCTGCCGGGGCAGCGCAGCCAGATATAGGGCGAGTTGATGCCGCCGGTGTAGAAAATACCGAGTCGATCGAGCGTATCTGCCATGACGCGGGCGTTGCGGCGGTAGTAGTCGAGGTTTTCCATGCACTGGGCGTAGCCTTCGTCGGTAAAGACCGCTTCCGCCGCGCGCTGCACGATGTAGGCCGTGCCGTTGTATTTGGTGGTCTGGCGGCGCAGCCACATGCGGCTTAAGTTCATGCCGTCGCGTTCCAGCGTCTCGGGCACGATGGTGTAGCCGCAGCGCGTGCCGGTGAACCCCGCCGTCTTGGACAGCGAGCAGATCTCGATCGCGCACTGCTTGGCGCCTTCAATTTCGTAGATCGAGCGCGGCAGCGAAGGATCCGTGATGAATGCCTCGTAAGCCGCATCAAACAGAATGATGGCGTCCTGACGGAGCGCATAATCCACCCACTTTTTAAGCCCCGCATGGTCGTAAACCGCGCCGGTGGGGTTGTTGGGCGAGCAGATGTAGATCAGATCGGCCTGTACATTCTCGTCCGGCAGCGGCAGAAAGCCATTTTCGGCATTCGCGTCGCAATAGACGATCTTCCGGCCCGCCATGACGTTGACGTCCACATAGGCGGGATAGACCGGATCGGGGATGAGCACGGTATTGTCCTGAGCAAACAGATCGAGCAGATTGCCCAGGTCGCTCTTTGCGCCGTCGCTGATGAAGATTTCATCAGTAGAAAGTGCCACGCCGTGCTTGGCGTAATAGCGGGCGATGGCCTCACGCAGGAAGGGATAGCCCTGTTCGGAGGGAATGTAGCCGTGGAAGCCGCCGGGCGTGCCCATCTCCAGGGCGGCTTTTTGCATGGCTTCGGTCACGGCTGGGCAGAGTGGCCGGGTTACATCTCCGATTCCCAAGCGGATGATGCTCTTGTCCGGATGTGCGGCGGAATAGGCGGCGACCTTCTTACCCACCGTGGAAAAAAGGTAGCTGTCCTGAATGTTGCGGTAGTTTTCGTTGATGCGCATAAGGTGCGCCTCCTTTATCGTGCGTGGATTTTCAATGGGTCAATCATAGAAAAAAGGCATTTCGCCCTGTTCCGGCGGTGCGCCCAGCTGATTGAGTACAAACGGCCAATTGCCTGTGTCTTCTATCAGAAAGCCGTAAATCAGCCCCATATGCCGGTGCCAATGGCGGAACTGGCCGAGAATCAGATGAAAGCGCGTCATGTCGCAGTCTGCTGGGCACTCGGTCAGCTCATCGTCTTGAAGGACATCGAGATAGGCGCAGAGCTTGCCCTTTACTGCCGCAAAATAGGACAAAGCGGTTTCTCTTGGCAGCGTTTCGTCTTCGGAAGGAACGACGTTCAGATCGTTCAGCCCTTTTGTGTGGAAGGATGGGGCGCGGTAATCGGGATCGCCGGGGTTGATATACCAGCGATCCATCGAATACAGCGTGTGGTAGACGTATTTCCACATCGGGATGCCGTCATAGCGCCGATCCCACAGCGCATCCGGGATGGCGCGCAGCAGGTTTTCACACTCCCACAGGGCGCGCTGCGTCTGCTCCCGGATGACGGCGGAGAACGGGTTTTGCTCAATCATGCTTTTCGGCCTGCGCGTCCAGCGAAGCCTTGATGAATTCGCGGAAGAGCGGATGCGCCTTGTTGGGGCGGGACTTGAATTCGGGATGGAACTGCACGCCGATGTAGAAACGCTTGCCGGGGATTTCCACCGCCTCGACCAGGCGCTCGTCGGGCGAGGTGCCCGCGATGCGCATACCGTGATCCTGGAACTCCTGACGGTATTCATTGTTGAACTCATAACGGTGACGATGGCGCTCGGAGATGTTGCTCTGGCCGTAGACGCGCTCCATCAGCGTGCCGGGACGGATAGCGCAGGGGTAAGCACCCAGGCGCATCGTGCCGCCCTTGGGCAGGTTGCCCTGCTGGTCGGGCATCAGGTCGATGATGGGATGCTTGGTATCGGGCGCAAACTCGGTGGAGTTCGCATCGGCATAGCCCAGCACATTGCGGGCGAATTCGATGGCCGCGGTCTGCATGCCCAGGCAGATGCCGAAATACGGAATGTCGTTCTCGCGGGCGTACTGTCCGGCGAGGATCATACCGGCCACGCCGCGATCGCCGAAGCCGCCGGGCACGATGATGCCATCCGCGCCGTGCAGATAGTCGTCTACGTTATAGCTGGTCAGCAGCTCGGAATCCACCCAGTCGATGTCCACCTGGGCGCTGTTCTCAAAGCCGCCGTGGCGCAGAGCTTCCGCAACGGAAAGATAGGCGTCGTGCAGGCGGACATATTTGCCCACCAGAGCGATGCGCACCGTGCGGCTGCGGTTCTCGATGCGCGCCAGCATCTCGTTCCATTCGGTCATGTCCGGCGCGGGCAGGTCGTTGAGGTTCAATTCACGGCACACGATATCGGAGAAGTGATGCTCTTCCAGCATCACCGGCGCCTGATAGAGGATGGGCATGGTCAGGTTCTCAATGACGCAGTCGGGCTTGACATTGCAGAACAGCGCGATCTTATCCTTGATTTCCTTGTCGATCGGCTCGTCCGAACGGGTGACAATGATATCCGGGAAGATACCCATCGAGCGCAGTTCTTTGACGGAATGCTGTGTGGGCTTGGATTTGTGCTCGCCGGAGGACTTGATGTAGGGCACCAGCGAAACATGGATGAACAGGCAGTTGCCGCGGCCCAGTTCCAGCGAAACCTGGCGGATCGCCTCGAGGAAGGGCTGGCTTTCGATGTCGCCCGTGGTGCCGCCGATCTCGGTCAGCACGATATCCGCGCCGCTCTTCTCGCCCACGGAGTAGATGAAGTGCTTGATCTCGTTGGTGATGTGGGGGATGACCTGCACGGTGGAGCCGAGATAGTCGCCGTTGCGTTCCTTGGTCAGCACGTTCCAGTAGACCTTGCCGGTGGTCAGGTTGGAGAACTTGTTGAGATTTTCGTCGATGAAGCGCTCATAGTGCCCCAGATCCAGGTCGGTCTCCGCGCCGTCGTCGGTGACGAACACCTCGCCGTGCTGATAGGGGCTCATGGTGCCGGGATCGACGTTGACATAAGGATCGAGCTTCTGCGAGATAACCTTCAGGCCCCGCATCTTCAGCAGGCGCCCCAGAGAGGCCGCCGTGATGCCCTTACCCAGACCCGAAACCACGCCGCCGGTGATAAAAATGTACTTGCTCATTGTGCTTGTGTTCTCCTTTCCACTTGGTAAAAAAATATGTAAAAGTGCTGGATATCAAGAATTTTGATTCCGTTTCAGCAGATTTTGGCACAGAAAAAAGGGGGAACTTCCCCCTTGATTATTGCTCATAGATTTCGATGATGGACTGGGCGACGCGGCCGCGCGTGGTGCGGCGGTCCATCGCCTGTTTTTCGATGTAACGGTGCGCCTGCGCTTCCGTCATGGAGAGATACTGAATCAGCGCGCATTTGGCGCGATCCACCAGGCGGATCTCATCGATCTTCTTTTGCAGCTGGAGGTTCTCGCTCTTGAGCCCCATCATGCGGCGGTGCGCCGCCGTGACCATCTTCAGCGCCTGATAGAACATTGCGCGGCCGAGCGGCTTGCCCAGCACCATCACGCCCATGTCCTCCACCTTGGAGGACACTTCGTCCTCGTTTTCGGCGCGAACCAGCAGCAGAATGCCGGAGGAGGTATCCATGGCGAGGGTCATCGAAAGACCGTCGCCGTATTCGTCGGAAAGCGGGGCGTTGATCACAATCAGGTCGTATTCCATTTCGGCGGAGAGACGGCGCGCTTCGCTACCGCTGCCCGCAACCGTAAAGTCGAACGGGCCCGCGCTGCGCATCAGCTCCGTGAGCATCGCGCGGCCCTTTTCGCCGGAAGATACCAATAGTGCCTGCATGTTCCCGCTTTCCCTCCTTTCCGCAAATGAAATCCTTTGTGCCTGACTTTAGCGCAGCCCCATCGCAAGATACGCCCGCAGCGTGCCTTCCGGCAGTACCGTTTTGAGGAACGGCGATTCGCTGGCCAGCACGGCAGCCTGCTGCAAGGTATCCGGCAGGGAAATCCCCGTCGGGCGATCCGGCGCGCAGAGCGCCATGTCCTTTTCAATGCCGTCCAGCCCTGCCGCCATCACCAGCGCATAGGCCAGATAGGGGTTGCAGAGGTTGTCCGGTGAGCGCAGCTCCATGCGCGCGGAATTGCCGCGCGGCATCGGTAGGCGCACCAACTGGCCGCGGCCGATGCTGCTCCAGCCCACGTCCTTCAGCGCGTCGTGGTTGCCCAGGCGCTCATAGGAGGCGGCGGAGCTGTTCAGCAGCAGCGTCATGGCGGGAATGTGGTGCAGCACGCCCGCCAGAAAGGATTGCCCTTCGGTCGGAAGGACACCGTTTTCGTCCGGCAGGAACAGGCTGCGTCCGTCGCGGCTGGCGGAAAGACTGATGTGGAAGCCGCTGCCGTCCCAGCTGGGCAGAGGCTTGGGCCCCATGTGGGCGGAAAGACCGTTGCGCGCGGCGATGGTGCCCACCAGGTTGCGGAAGGTGACGCAGTGATCCGCCGCCGTCAGCGGATCGTAGGCCTCAATGGCGATTTCGTTTTGCCCCGGCCCCATTTCGTGATGGGAGGAAACGGGGCGGATGCCCATCTCTTCCAGCGTCAGGCAGATGTCGCGGCGGACGTTTTCCCCGCGGTCGAGCGGCGCGACGTCCAGGAAGCCCGCCCGATCGTGCGGGACGGTGGTCGGGTCGCCGTTTTCATCCAGACGGAAAAGGTAGAATTCGCATTTTGCGCCGAAGTGGAAGGTAAAGCCCTTTTGCGCGGCGCGCTCTGCGGCGTTGCGAAGCAGCAGGCGGCTGTCCTGCGCAAAGGGACGGCCGGCGCTGTCGGTGATGGAGCAGTAGAACCGCGCCACGCGCCCCGTCTGCGGCCGCCAGGGCAGCACCTCCAGGGTGGAGGCGTCGGGGTGCAGCACCATGTCCGCCGGGGTGGAACCGGCAAAGCCGCGCACCAGTCCCGCGTCAAAGGGAACGCCGCACTCGAAGGCGCGGGGCAGCTCGTCCGCCATGATGGCGATATTTTTCAGCGTGCCGAATGCGTCGCAGAACGCAAGGCGGATGAACTTGACGCCGTTTTCCGCTACGAATTGCAGCACCTCGCTGTCGGTGAAACTCATGCTTGCTTCTCCCTTCTGTACGGAGCGTCCCATTGATAGGCCAGGCGTTCCGTGCCGTCCCGAGTGCGGATCACGCCGCAGTAAACAAAACCCTCGCGGAGAATGTGACGCTGCATCGGGAGGTTGTCCCGGTGCGTGTCGATCCGAAGACTCGCCCAGCGCGCCTTGGCGTATTCCACACATTCGTGAAACACGCCGCGCGTCAGCCCATCGCCGGCCACCCGGTGAATGGCGGCGTAGGGCGCATCGCTCTGCCACGCGCCGTCGATGACAGCGTAGGTCGGGTCGGGACCGGGCTTCAACACAAACGCGCCGTGTACGGATTTTCCGTCCGTCACGGCGCAAAGGGCTCCGGATGCGATATCTTCAAGCAGTATTTCGCGGGAGGGATAGTTTCCCGTCCACTGGGAGGGATTGCCGCTGCGGTGCATGAACTCCCGCGCGGAGCGATAGATTCCCTCCAGTGTGTCAAGGTCGGTTGAAACGGCCGGTCGGATCATCGCATACTCTCCCTTCGTCTCCGCGGCAGCCCGCAAAGGCTTTTGAAAAATTTTCATCCCATTATACAGCAATCAGTTTTGCGTGTAAAGCTGTTTATAGGGGTTATTTGTGTTAGGTTTCAGGCAATAAAAGGGATGATCCATCACGGCGTTTTCGTCCAGGCCGAACGCGGCGCAGAAGTCGTGAACGTGCGGCCGAATGACCTCCAGATCGGCCTTTTCGGCACGGTGCGCAACCACCTGATCGGGCAGATCGTCCGGCAGCACGTCGCTGCGCAGAAAGATGCTGCCGCCGTGCATACCCGTGGCGCAGAAGGCGTCTACCGGCGCTTTGCCGGAGGTGTTCAGCCCCAGCACCACGATCAGCCCGCCAGCCTGGTATTCTCCAAGAAAGCAGCCGGTTTCACCGCCGACGATGATGACCGGCACCTTCTCCTGATAGGCCTTCATGTGAATGCCGGCGCGATAGCCCACATTGCCGCGCACGAAGATGCGTCCCCCGCGCATGGCGTAGCCCGTTGCATCGCCGGAAGAGCCTGCGATGGTGATCTGCCCGGCGTTCATGGTGTCGCCGGTCGCGTCCTGCGCGTTGCCGCAGGTCTCGATCTGCGTGCCGTCCAGATAAGCGCCCAGCGCATTGCCCGGCACGCCCTCGATGACGATGTGCCGCCCGGACGAGCCCGCGCCGATATAGCGCTGTCCGCAGACGTTTTCCAGCACGATGTCCTGATCTCCCGTGTCTTCGATCTTCTCATTGACCTGACGGAAGCGGAGATTTTTCACATCCAAGCGCGTCATGCCTTTGCACCTCCCAGCTTTTGTGCGCGCGCAGCCGAACCGAAGGCCATCAGCTGCGGCTTTTCACGGATCAAATCAAAATCAAGGGTATTCAGCGGGGTCTGCTCGCGCACCAGCGAGGTGTAAATGCCTGCGCGGGCAATGTCCCCGATCAGGATAAAGCCCACCAGCCGATTGTCCCGCACGACGAGGCGCTTGTAGCTGTTTTCGCTCTGCGTGATGAAACTCTCGCCGTTTAAGTCGCCGCAGGTGGCGATGTGCAGCCCGAAGAAGCCGCCTGCGTTGACGGGCATCGCCTTGTCGTAAGGATGCGCGCCGCCCGCCATCGAAATGCCCGCTGTTTCGCCCTGCAAATAGGCATTGGGCAGCAGCGCGAGAATTTTATCCTGCCCACTGGTCAGATCGTGGGAAAGCGTGCAGTCGCCCGCGGCATAGAGGTCGGGCACGGTGGTCCGCTGATTCTGATCGGTCACAATGCCGTGGCGTACTTCGCATCCGGCGCTTTCGGCCAGAGCGGTGTTCGGCCGGACACCTACCGCCAGCACCAGCACGTCAAAGGGAATCACCTCGCCGCTTTTGAGCGTCGCAGTATCTTCCGTGAATTCTGCCACACTGTCGGCCAGACGGAAGGAAATGCCCTGCGCTTCCATTTGCTTCTGTACGATGGCGGAGCCAGTCTCATCCAGCACAGCGGGCAGCACGCGCGGTGCGAGATCGACAATGGTCATCTCCTTGCAGAGGTGGCGGATGCCCTCGGCGCACTTCATGCCGATCAGGCCCGCGCCGACAATCAGCACGCGGCTGTCGGAAGTGAGGTCACGCTCCAATGCCTTTGCATCGTCCAGCGTCAGAAAAGCGTGGCGGCGTTTGACCTTTTCCAGTCCGGCCATCGGCGGCACGAAGGGCGTGGAGCCGGTCGCCAGCAGCAGCTTATCGTAAGGGATGCGCCCGCCGTCTTCCAAGATGACCACGCGCGTTTTTGCATCGACGGAGGCGGCGGCGCGCCCCAGCAGCGCTTGCACATGGTTGACTTCGTAAAAATCATCCGGACGGTATTTCATGCGCCGCTCGTCGGTCTTGCCCCAGAGCAGATAGGAGATCAGCGGGCGGGAATAGGTGTGGTGCGGCTCTTTGGAGATCAGCACGATGGGGGAGGCCGCGTCGATTTGGCGGATGCCCTCCACTGCGCCGATGGCCGCCGCGGAATTGCCGATGATGACGTATTTCATGTGCTTCACCTCTCCTCGTAGACGATGGCGCGGTTGGGACAGCCTTCCACGCAGGCGGGCTTGCCGGGGCGGGAATTCATGCACAGCTCGCACTTTTGCACCGGGCCTTCCTCCGTGGGCAGAATACAGCCGTAGGGACAGACCAGGATGCAGGTGTAGCAGCCGACGCACTGATCGCGGTCGCAGACGATCACGCCGTCCTTTTTGCTCAGCGCGCCGGAGATGCACGCCTTGACGCACAGCGGCTCATCGCAGTGGCGGCAGGAGACGGCGAAGTTTACCCCCTTACCCTCCTCAATTTGGATGCGGGGCCGGATAGGCTTATCTTTCAGCGCTTTGACCATGTCGTCCATGCCGCTGTTGGCAAAGGCGCAGTTGTATTCGCAGAGGTGACAGCCCAGGCACCATTTTTCTTCCACATAGATGCGCTTCATCCGTTATCCTCCTCATTCTCCGGCGTGCTTGACGCCGAGGATCGCAAGCTCCCGGTCGGTCAGACCGATGCCGCGCAGCATCAGGCGGTTGCCGCGCATGGATTCGATGGAATTGATGCCCATGCCGCCCATCATCTCCATGATCTCATGGTTCCACGCCGTGACCAGATTGACCAGCCGCTGATAGCCGATTTCCGGATTCAGGCGCTTGACCAGCTCCGGACGCTGGGTCGCAATGCCCCAGTTGCACTTGCCTGCCTGACAGGTGCGGCACAGATGGCAGCCCAGCGCCAGCAGCGCCGCCGTGGCGATATATACCGCGTCCGCGCCCAGGCAGATGGCCTTAACCACGTCGGCGGAGGAACGGATCGAACCGCCCACGATCAGGCTGACGTTGTTGCGGATGCCCTCTTCGCGCAGCCGCTGATCCACCGCCGCCAGCGCCAGCTCAATCGGGATGCCCACGTTGTCGCGGATGCGGGTGGGCGCAGCGCCCGTGCCGCCGCGGAAGCCGTCAATGGCGATGATGTCCGCGCCTGAGCGCGCAATGCCCGATGCGATGGCCGCGACGTTATGCACTGCCGCGATTTTGACGATGACGGGCTTTTGATAGTGCGTCGCTTCTTTTAAGGAGTGGACGAGCTGGTGCAGATCCTCGATGGAATAGATATCGTGGTGCGGCGCGGGGGAGATTGCGTCGGAGCCTTCGGGAATCATGCGGGTGCGCGAGACGTCGCCCACGATCTTGGCTCCCGGCAGGTGCCCGCCGATGCCGGGCTTTGCGCCCTGCCCCATCTTGATTTCAATCGCCGCGCCCGCTTGCAGGTAATCCTTGTGCACGCCGAAGCGGCCGGAGGCCACCTGCACGATGGTGTTGGCGCCGTATTTGTAGAAGTCCTCATGCAGGCCGCCTTCGCCGGTGTTGTAGAGCGTTCCCAATGCCTGCGCGGCTCTGGCCAGCGATTCGTGTGCGTTGTAGGAGATCGAGCCGTAGCTCATGGCGGAGAACAGGATCGGCACGTTGAGCTGCAATTGCGGCGGCACGTCGGTGATGAGATTGCCCCGGCTATCGCGGCGAATCTGATCGTTTTTGCGGCCGAGGAAGATGCGGGTTTCCATCGGCTCGCGCAGGGGATCGATGGAGGGGTTGGTCACTTGGGAAGCGTTGATGAGGAGCTTATCCCAATAGACGGGATATCCCTTGGGCGTGCCCATTGAAGAGAGCAGCACGCCGCCCGAACCCGCCTGGCGGTAGACCTCGGTGATGGTCTGCGCCTGCCAGTTGGCGTTTTCCTTGAAGGTGTTGTCGGATTTGACGATCTTCAGGGCTCGGGTGGGGCAGAGCGACACGCAGCGGTGGCAGCAGACGCACTTGGTTTCATCCGAGATCATCTTTTGAAGGTCTGCGTCGTAATGGTGCACTTCGTTGGCACATTGCCGTTCGCAGACGCGGCAAGCGATACAGCGGTCGGCATTGCGGATCACTTCATATTCGGCAGGAAAAAAGTTGATGGCCATCAGGCTTCACCGCCTTTGCTGGTAATGATGACGGGCTGTCCGCCCTTGGGGGACCAGAGCTTGTCCAGTTCCGGTTCCAGTACGCGGATGGCGCACTCTTCAGAGGAAATATAGACCCGGTCGCCCTTTTCGCCGATGACCATCGAGCGGAGCTTGAGCCGGTCGTTGAGCGCCATCAGCCCCCCTGTAAAGCCTACTAGGATCGAAAACGGCCCGGTGATCAGGAGTGAAGCGAACATGCCGCGAAGGTACGTCAGCTGCTTTTTCTGCTCCTCCGGCATCCGGTCGATTGTGGACCAGAACGGCGCGGCGATGACCGAGGCGGTTTCTTCCAAAGTGAGCTTCTTCTTGCGCACGAGGAAGTCAATGATGTAGGTGATGACCTCGGTATCGGTCAGCAGCGTACATTTGTAGCCGTACATCTCGATCCAGCGGCGGTTTGCGTCATAGGAGCTGATCTCGCCGTTGTGAACCACCGAAAGGTCGAGCAGCGCGAAGGGGTGCGCGCCGCCCCACCAGCCGGGCGTGTTGGTCGGATAGCGCCCGTGCGCCGTCCAACAGTAGCCCTCGTATTCTTCCAGCCGGTAGAACTCGCCCACGTCCTCGGGATAGCCCACCGCCTTGAACACGCCCATGTTTTTTCCGCTGGAAAAAACGAACGCGCCCTCGATGCCGGAATTGATGCGGATGACGCACTGGGAGGTGAATTCCTGCTCGTCCAGCTGAGAGGATTCCAGTTTGGTGTGCAGAGGACGGACAAAATAGCGCCAGATCATCGGCTCGGAGGTGATGGCGGGGATCTTGCGCGTCGGGATCTTGGAAAGGTTCACGATGTCAAAGTGCTCCTCCAGAAAATCCTCGCAGGCTTTGCGAGCCGCGGTATCGTCATAGAAGATGTGGAAGGCGTAATAATCCTTGTACTGCGGATAGATGCCGTAGCCTGCAAAGCCGCCGCCCAGACCGTTGCTGCGGTCGTGCATGGTGGCGATGGAGCGGACGATTTCGCTGCCGCAGATGCCCTGGCCCGAACGGGAGATGACGCCCGAAATCGAACATCCCGCGGGAATCCTGATCTGACCCTCTCGTTGCATACGCTTCTTGTTTCCTCCTTGCCCAAAGATGAAAAAAAGGAGTTCACCAGACCGTCCGCGCCGCAATTGGGTACAGACCGATCTGGTGAACCCCTTTGTTCACCAAATTTATGGGTGACATTCTACATCGAAAAGGGGAAGGTTGTCAAGAACAAAATGCATGATGAATTTGTTAATCCTGCATTTTTTTGAAGGGGAAATCTGTATGTGATTGATTCAGAATGACAAATCCTATACAATAAAATAGGTAATTATTTGAAAACAGGGCCGTATGAAACCGAATCGGAAAGAGGGGGGAGTGTATATGCCGATTGCCGTGGTTTCCGGGGCGGATCGGAATATCGGCCTGGAAATAGTGAAACAGTTTCTGCAACGGGGCTGGAAGGTGTTTGCGGGACGGTACCTCATGGAGCTGCAAGAAAAATATCCGCAGCAGCTGACGCTGGTGCCGCTGGATGTATCCGATGAAGAAAGTGTGGACGCCGCTGCAAAAATTGTGGCGGAGAAGGCCGATCGTGTGGATCTGCTGGTGCACAACGCCGCGGTGTTCGGCGGCGGAAGGGATGAAGCGGCTGTGCTTCGTCTCCTCGGAGGCAGGTGCGGTCAGCGTTGCGCACAGAGAGGATCTTTCCAGCTGCTGTATGTCCAAGACCGCGCTGAACATGGCGCTGCGGCTGATGTTCAATCAGTTGCAGCCGATGGGATATTCCTTCCGTCTATTCCACCCCGGCTGGGTGCGCTCGCCTAAGATTGAGCACAGCACGGATGCAATTCCGACCTTCCGCGACCAAGAGGGCAACCTCACCGGCAAATTCTGGCCGTGGGAGACGGCGGCCGCGGCGGTGCCGCAGTTCATTGAGGACAGAGAATTCGAGGACCGGCTGGTGCTCATCGACAACGAAGGCGCAGCATGGCCGTTTTAAGGGAGGGAGACGCGATGGGACGCATGGTGATGATCGCGGGCGCGGGGGACGCTGCCGGCCTGCGGTTGACAAAGGATTTTCTGAAAGCGGGAGATACCGTGATTGCCGGCTTGCTGACAGGGCAGGATGCGGCGGCGCTGCCGGAAGGGATGGAAAGCGTGACGATCGATCCGCTATCGGATTCTTCTGCGAAGAGGGCGGCGGCAGAGGTTGCCAAGAAGCATCCTGCCATCGACCTGCTCGTGGTCAATTACGACTGCTGCACAAAGCCTGAAACCTGGACGATACTGGATGCGCCCGATTATGCGGCGATGAACCAGCTGTTCAACGGCCTGCGCCCGAAAGGATACACCTTCCGGATGTACTGCAAGGATCCCGCAGCCGCGCCGGAAAGGGCGGGCGAATACGCAGCGGAATACTTTACCCGCAACCGCAGCAACGAGCCGGAATCCTACAAGCATTCCGACGAGAACCGCCTTGTGCTGCGCGACTGGATGAACATTGAAATTCCCTGGTGAGGGGAGAAGGGAGAGAAAAACTTTGGGAAAGATACTGGTGCTCTGCGACGATCTGTGGCATCCGGCAGAGGTGATTGAACGGGGAATATGCGGCCTGGGCGACGGTGCGTGTTCCTTCGACGTGGTCAAATCGGCCAAGGACATTCTAACCCCAAAGCGCCTGGAACAGTACGACGCGGTGATCATTGCAAAGAGCAACAACGTCAACGCCGCCAATACCGCGCCGTGTTTTGAGGAGAGCGTCACCGAGGTCGGGCCGGAGGAATTCCGTGCATACCTGGAGCGGGGCGGCGGCATCGTGTTTGTGCATTCGGGCACCTGTATCGGCGAACGCTTTCTGGGCGATGCGGACGAGCGCTTCAAAAAGCCCGCGCGCGGGATGCAGGCGCTGCACGGCTGCACCATGAACGGCCATCCGCTGCGCTGCAACTGCGACATCTATGTCACCGACCCGGATTCGCCGCTGACGGAGGGCATGAACGCCTTCACGGTGCACGATGAACACTATCAGATCAGCGACCTTGCCGGGGATGCGCAGGTGTTTCTGCAATGGGATTCTGCGCCGGGCGGCACGCAGCCTGCGGGCTGGACGCGAAAGATCTACGGAGGGCGCATTGTGGTGTTGACGCCGGGCCATACGTTGGACGTGTGGGAAAATCCGGAGTTCCGCAAGCTGTTGGTCAACGCCATTGAGTGGACAACGTGCAGGACGTGAGCGGTCATTCCTGCAAAAACTTGTTCTGGAAAGATTTTGTAAACCGGTTGACAGCGCCTTTTGAGCGTGCTATGATTCCCTCCATCAACAGCAAAGGCGCTGTGGGCAAGGCAAAGGCCCGCAGCGTCTTTTTTGTTTTTTATCTGACTGTGTTGGAGGAGGAATCGTTATGAAGAGCGTACCTGAACTGTTCGGCAGCATGGTTTTCGGCGATGCGGCGATGCGCGAACGTCTGCCCAAGGAAACCTACAAGGCTTTGCGCAAGACCATCCAGGACGGCAAGCCATTGGATATTGCCGTGGCCAACGTGGTGGCCAACGCCATGAAGGACTGGGCGACTGAAAAGGGCGTGACGCATTTCACCCACTGGTTCCAGCCCATGACCGGCATCACCGCCGAAAAGCACGATTCCTTCATCAGCCCCACGCCCGACGGCGGCGTGATCATGGAGTTCTCCGGCAAGGAGCTGATCAAGGGCGAGCCGGACGCTTCGTCCTTCCCCAGCGGTGGTTTGCGCGCGACCTTTGAAGCCCGCGGCTACACTGCCTGGGATCCCACCTCCTACGCCTTTATCAAGGACGGCACGCTGTGCATTCCCACGGCCTTCTGTTCCTACGGCGGCGAGGCGCTGGACAAAAAGACCCCGCTGCTACGCTCGATGGAGGAGCTTTCCAATCAGGCGATGCGCATCCTGAAGCTCTTCGGCAACACCACTGCCAAGCGCGTGGTCACGACCGTCGGCCCTGAGCAGGAGTATTTCCTGATTGACAAATCCGTTTATGAAAAGCGTCGCGATCTGATCTACACCGGCCGCACGCTCTTCGGCGCAAAGCCCCCCAAGGGTCAGGAGCTGGACGATCATTACTTCGGCGCGATCAAGCCCCGCGTGGCGGCTTATATGAAGGAATTGGACGAAGAACTGTGGAAGCTGGGCGTGCTGGCCAAGACCAAGCACAACGAGGTCGCGCCCGCACAGCACGAGCTGGCGCCCGTCTTCGGCACCACAAACGTCGCCACCGACCACAACCAGTTGACGATGGAGATCATGAAAAAGGTCGCCGCTCATCACGACATGGTGTGCCTGCTGCATGAAAAGCCCTTTGCGGGCGTCAACGGTTCCGGCAAGCACAACAACTGGTCGATTTCCACCGATGACGGCAAGAACCTGCTGGAGCCCGGTTCCTCTCCGTTTGAAAACGCGCAGTTCCTGCTGTTCCTGTGCGCGGTGATCAAGGCTGTGGATGAGCATCAGGATCTGCTGAGAGTTTCCGTCGCCTCTGCGGGCAACGATCATCGCTTGGGCGCGAACGAAGCGCCGCCGGCCATCATTTCGATGTTCCTGGGCGACGAACTGACCGATATTCTTGAAGCTATCGAAGAAGGCGCTTCTTATACTAAGAAAGAAAAGACCGAGATGGAGATCGGCGTCAAGGTGTTGCCGCACTTCCCGAAGGACACCACCGACCGCAACCGCACCTCGCCGTTCGCCTTCACCGGCAACAAGTTCGAGTTCCGTTCCCTCGGCTCCACCTTCTCCATCGCAGGCCCCAACATCGTGCTCAACACCGCTGTGGCCGATGAGCTGATGCAGTTTGCCGACGAGCTGGAAAAGGCCGACGATTTCAAGACGGTGCTGGCAAAGCTTTTACAGAAAACCATCCGCGAACACAAGCGCATCATCTTCAACGGCAACAACTATGCGCCCGAATGGATCACCGAGGCGGAAAAGCGCGGCCTGCTCAACCTCAAGACCACGCCGGACGCGCTGCCCTACTTCATCAAGCCCGAAAACATCGCGATGTTCACCCGCCACGGCGTGTTCTCCGCCCGCGAGATGGAGAGCCGCTATGAGGTGCTGATGGAGAACTACGCCAAGGTGCTCAACATCGAGGCCATGACCATGCTGGATATGGCCAACCGCGATATCCTGCCCGCCGCATTGACCAATGTGGGTGAGTTGACCGATACGCTTCTGAAAAAGAAGGAGCTGGGCCTTTCCGCCAAGACCGAAACCGAGCTTTGCAAGAAGCTTTCGTCTCTGGCGGACAGCCTGAGCGAGAAGATCGCGGCGCTGAGCGAGACGATCTGCAGCGCCAAGGCCTACGCGGACGACGCGCCCGCCGAAGCGGTCTACTATCGCGACCATGTCGTGCCCGCAATGAACGAGCTGCGCGCCGTGGCGGACGAAATGGAAATCCTCGTGGCGAAAAAAAACTGGCCTTTCCCGACGTATGGTGATATCCTGTTTAGTGTTCAGTAAGTCACTTTACGGGAGGGAGAGCCCTTGGAGCAAATCCACGAAGAATGCGGCGTGTTCGGCATCTTCAATCGGGAGGACGAATCCGTCGATACAGCCAGATGCGTTTATTACGCATTGTATGCCTTGCAGCACCGCGGGCAGGAGGCCTGCGGCATCGCCGTCAACGACGGCAACCTGATCAGCCTTTATAAGGATCTGGGACTGGTGCACGAGGTCTTTGACGAGAAGATCCTCTCCGGGATGAAGGGGAGCATTGCCATCGGCCATGCACGCTATTCCACCACCGGCGGCAACAACCGGCGCAACATTCAGCCCCTTGGCGTGGACTACATCAAGGGCAGCCTGGTCATTGCCCACAACGGGAATGTGTCCAACGCGGCGCTGCTCCGCCAGGAGCTGGAGCAGCAGGGCGCGGTGTTCCAATGTACCTCTGATACGGAAGTGATCGCCTTCCTGATCGCGAAGGAGCGGCTGACGGCGAACTCGGTGGAGGAGGCGGTCGCCCGCGTGGCGCCCCGGCTGGAGGGTTCGTTCTCCCTGCTGGTGATGAGCCCGAAAAAGCTCATTGCGCTGCGCGACCCAAAGGGGATGCGTCCCCTGTGCATGGGGCACCTGGGGAAAAGCCCGGTGTTCGCCTCGGAATCCTGTGCGCTGGACAGCATCGGTGCATCGTTTGACCGCGACGTTCGCCCCGGCGAATTGATTGTAGTGGATGAAAGCGGCGAGCGCGTGATGGAGAGCGGTATCAACCCTGACACGTCGAAATGCGCACTGTGTGTCTTCGAGCACATCTACTTTGCCCGGCCCGATTCCGTCATCGACGGCCAGAGCGTCTATCAGGCGCGGCTGGAGGCGGGCAGAATCCTCGCCCGCAGTCATCCCGTGCAGGCAGATCTGGTCATCGGCGTGCCGGATTCCGGTTTGGCCGCAGCCATCGGCTTTGCGCAGGAGAGCGGCATTCCCTACGGCGAGGGGTTGGTCAAGAATCGCTATATCGGCCGCACGTTCATTCAGCCCACGCAAAACGGGCGGGAGAGCGCGGTGTCCATCAAGCTTTCGGCGCTGCGCCGCAGCGTGGAGGGCAAGCGCGTGGTGATGATCGACGATTCCATCGTCCGCGGCACCACGATGCGGCAGATCGTGGATCTGCTCAAGAAAGCAGGGGCGACGGAGGTGCATGTGCGCATTTCCGCACCGGAATTCCTCTGGCCCTGCTATTACGGTACGGACATTGACGACCGCAGCCAGCTGGCCTCGGTGAAATTCACCCATGAGGAGCTGACGGAGCGCATCGGCGCGGACAGCCTCGGCTTCCTGCCGCTGGCGCAGGTCAAGGAAATCGCAAAGGACAGCAAGCTCAACTTCTGTACCGCCTGCTTCTCCGGCGATTATCCCTATCCGGTTCCCACGCACGCGGACAAGACCGCGTTTGAATGAATTCTTTTGATAACCGCATAGTCTGACACAAAGACGTGTATTTTCTTTTCCGACAAAACGGTGCGCGGCGCTCAAAGCGCATCGGGAAAAGAGGATGCGCGTCTTTTTATATTTCTCCTTTACAAATTTACGAATGGAAGAGAAAGGATGGTCATTTCAATGGATGCAAACACAATCGTCTTCAGCGTCTGGTTCCTGATCGGCGCTGCGCTCGTGTTCTGGATGCAGGCCGGCTTTGCGATGGTGGAGGCGGGATTCACGCGCCTGAAGAACACCGGCAACATCATCATGAAGAACCTGATGGACTTCTGCATCGGCACGGTGGTGTTCATTGTGATCGGCTTCGGGCTGTTCCTGGGCGAGGATCTGGTCGGCCTGATCGGCAAGCCGGGGTTCGATATCTTTACGGCCTACGAAAGCTTTGATTGGTCGGCCTTCGTGTTCAACCTCGTGTTCTGCGCTACCGCGGCGACCATCGTCTCCGGCGCGATGGCGGAGCGCACCAAGTTTCTCTCCTACTGTATTTATTCCGGCGTGATCTCCGCGCTGATCTACCCGATCGAAGCGCACTGGATCTGGGGCGGCGGCTGGCTGGCACAGCTCGGCTTCCATGACTTTGCCGGTTCCTGCGCCATTCACATGGTCGGCGGCATCAGCGCGCTGATCGGCGCGAAGATGCTTGGGCCGCGCATCGGCAAGTTCACCAAGGATGAAAACGGTAAGATCGTCAAGGTCAACGCCTTCCCCGGACACTCCATTGCGTTGGGCGCGCTGGGCGTGTTTATCCTGTGGCTCGGCTGGTACGGCTTCAACGGCGCGGCAGCGCAGACCGTTGAGGAGCTGGGCTCCATCTTCCTCACCACCACGGTTGCGCCTGCGGTTGCGACCGTCACCACGATGATCTTTACCTGGGTCAAATACGGCAAGCCCGATGTTTCGATGTGCTTAAACGCCTCCCTTGCGGGTCTGGTCGGCATCACGGCCAGCTGCGACGTGACCGATTGCTTCGGCGCGATTGCCATCGGCGTGGTTTCCGGTCTGCTGGTGGTCTTTGGCGTGTGGCTGCTCGACTACAAGCTCCACATTGACGATCCCGTCGGCGCGGTTGCCGTGCATTGCTTAAACGGCATCTGGGGTACGCTGGCAGTCGGCCTGTTTACAACCGATACCGCTCCCGCCTTCGCCCGCCAGATGGAAGCCGGCGGCTTCGTGGGCAAGGGCCTGTTCTACGGCGGCGGCCTGGCGCAGCTGGGCATGCAGTGCGTCGGCGTGCTCGCGGTGGCAGCATGGACGGCTGTGACCATCACCATCACCTTTGTGATTATCAAAAAGACCATCGGCCTGCGCGTCTCCCGCGAGGAAGAGACGCTTGGCCTGGATCTGACCGAGCATGGTCTGCCCAGCGCTTATGCAGGCTTTGCCACCCTGCCTGAGGTCATCGATGACGGCGAACCTGTCAAGGTCACGGGCGATACCCCCGTGGCTGAGGCAGTCGAAGTGAAGAGCGTTCCCGCTTACGAAGCGCCGGTTCGCGCCGACGGCGTGAAGCTGACCAAGATCGAGATCATCTGCAAGGAGGCCAAGCTCGAGGTCCTCAAGAATGCCATGATGAATATCGGCATCACCGGCATGACGGTTTCCCATGTGCTCGGCTGCGGCATGCAGAAAGGCGCGACCGAATACTACCGCGGCGTGCAGATCGAGCCGAGCCTGCTGCCCAAGGTGCAGGTGGATATCGTCGTGAGCAAAGTGCCCGTCCGCGCAGTCATCGAAAAGGCGAAGCATGTGCTCTATACCGGCCATATCGGCGACGGCAAGATCTTCGTCTACGACGTGGAAAACGTCGTCAAGGTGCGCACCGGCGAAGAGGGCTACGACGCCTTGCAGGACGTCGAATAACGTCAATCCCCTTTGGAAGTCAAAACGCGGGCTTCCAAATTCTCCTTCCTATTTTCACACACGGAAAGAGCCGCCCAGTCAAACGGGCGGCTCTTTTCGCGTGAAAAGGATATTGTGTGTACAAGCAGGAAAAGCGCGGCGCAAACGCGAAAAAAGAATAGAAGTTTTGTTGGAGCGGCAAAGAGATTTGCCGAAGGAGGAGCGATGAATTGCGATCAGAAGGAGATCCTTGCGCGATTGAAAGCGGAGCATCCTGCGCTTTACAAGCTGATTCCGCAGGTAGAAGAAGCGTTTGCGCTGCTCAAATCGGCGTATGATGCGGGCGGCAAGGTGATGATCTGCGGCAACGGCGGAAGCGCTGCCGACAGCGAGCACATCGTGGGCGAGCTGATGAAGGGCTTTTTGAAAAAGCGCCCGATCAAGGGTGTGCAGCGCGCGGCGTTTGACGCGCTGGACGGTTTGCCGGCGGGCTTTGCAGACAAGTTGCAGGGGGCGCTGCCCGCCATCGCCCTGCCCTGCCATACGTCGCTGACCAGCGCCTATTCCAACGACGTGGCGGCGGACATGATCTTTGCGCAGCAGGTATTCGGTTACGGAAAGCCGGGCGACGCGCTCATCGCGCTGTCCACCTCCGGCAACTCGAAAAACGTGGTCAACGCCGTCTGGGCGACCAAGGCGGCCGGGGTCAAAACAATCGCGATCACGGGTGAGAAGGAGAGCGCGCTCTCTGAGCTGTGCGACGTTTGCCTGCGCACGCCTTCACACGAAACCTATCGCGTGCAGGAATACACGCTGCCCCTCTATCACGCTCTGTGTGCGCTGATCGAGGCGGAATACTTTGCGGAATAAGCCGCAAAACGCAAGCCCGAACCGATTACGGTTCGGGCTTTTCCAATGGATGGTTTTGTGCGAGCACAGCCGCAAGCGCCGGCAGGCAGCGGTATAAATAGGATTGAAAGCGCGGCGGACAGTGGATCTCGCGGCAAAGCGCGGGCAGCACGGCGGCAAAACGTTCGGCGAGATCGGAGGCGGAACGGCCGCGGAGCAATCGTTCTGCCGCATCGGGCGCACAGCGAAGGGAGTTCGCAGAAAGACCGTCCAGCGCACAGAGCAGTGCTGCGGTCAGCGTCGGCTCCAGCAGGTTCATCGGGATGAGGGCATAATCTGCGTGATGTGCGTCTCCTGCGCAAACAGCGCCGGGCGGTAAAGCTTAAAAAAGCCTGCGATGCCGTCGACAAGCGTGGCGCGGTAAAATGCGTTCGGCGTGGAAAACAGCGAGCGGGTCAATTCATCGTGCATCAGGCGTGCGGCCTGCACCTTGCGCGTCAGCCGCTTCTGCCCGGCAGCGAACAGCGCGTCCAGCGGTTGCTGCCGAAGCAGTGTCAGCGCTTCTTCGGGCGAAGCGCAGCGTTTGAGCGCCAGCGAAATGGTGTAGAACACGGAATCGAGCAGCGCTTCAGCCGTTTCGGCGGGAAGGGAGCTGCTGCGCCCGCCGGTGAGCCGTTCCGCTTGACAGCGGAGCAGCGGCAGGCTTTCCGCGCGCAGGCGGCGTAAATCATCCTCGGTAAGCAATCCATGGCGCAGGCCGTATTCCGTCAGCGGGATCAGCGAAAGATCGACATTCTCCGGGGCGGAGAGCAGCCGCTCAGTCATCGGTGCGCACCCAGGAAGGCTGCGGGGCGCTGTTCAGGCGGCGGGCCAGTGCGGGCAGCGCATCTCCGGCCAAGCGGTCGAGCGAACCGGCGCATTCGCCGTCAAAGGCGCGCTTCATCCAATGCAGCAGTGCGCGGTCGCTCAGCTTATCTTCTGTCAGGCTCTTGGCTTGATAAAACAACACCGTCAGTTCGCACAGCGTTTCGGCATAATCCTCTTGTGAAAGATACGAAGAATTGCAGAAGACTTCGATCCGCTGCGGCGCAATGCCGTCGCCCCATTCAATGCGTCCTGTGCTGCGCAGCGCTTCTTCGCCGCTGCGGACGAGCGCAACGGCATCCGCAGCGGAAAGCCGCAGACCGTAGGGTGCGGTGCGCTCATTGAGCGCCAGCAGTTTTTCTGCGCGCTGCGCCGGGGAGGGAAAATCCGTGACGAACGCTAGAAGAAGGCTCATCGCGCGTCTCCCTTCGATGCAAGCAGCAGTCCGCGCAGCAGCTGCTCCCGGACGCGGGCGAGGAAGGCCTTTTCGTCGAGCGAAAAGACGGAAATCAGATAGTCCTTCCGTGCGTCCCAGAGCGAGAACTGTGCTTCCAATGCGGTGGTGAGCAGCTGCGCGTCAAGCGCGGGGAATACATCCGGGCGCACCAAACCTTCCCGCTGTCCCTGCGCGAGGAAATCCGCTAGCAGCGCGTTGATCTCCGTGCCCAGCGACAATATGAGCTGCTCGGCGGGAAGGGGATTATCGGACACGGCGGATTTCCTCACGACGGACGTGCTTAGCGGGCAGCGGCGATGAAAGGCAAGCAGTTCGGCGCAAATCGCATCGTATTGCGCGAAAAAGCCGGAGATTTCCTGCGTGCGGCGCAGACCGTCCCGCAAAGTGCGCAGCTCCTGTGCGATGGCCAGACAAAGTAGGTTTTCCTTGCTCTTGCCATAGATGTAGATCGTGCGGCGGCTGTAACCCGATTCCCGCGCGATATCGTCGATGGAGGATGCGTCAAAGCCCTTTTGCGCAAAGAGCGCCGCAGCGGCGCGCACGATGTTTTCTCGGTGCAGCGCCGCCACGGCGTCCCTTTTATTTTCCTGATTCATACATGCACCGCCGTAAAGTATACTGCGGCGAAGCGGGAAATCAAGCCCGAACGGGCACAAAGCTCTGCTCCAAATGGCGCAGGCGCGCGTAATAGACGGGGATCAGCAGCGAGGTCGCGCCCAGCCAGGCCAGCGGATGCGCCAAACAGATGCCGGTGTAACCGAGCAGATGCGCAAGTCCGCTCGTGCCGAGGATGCGCATGACCAATTCGATCAGGCAGGCGATGAAGGGGGTGCGGCTGTCGCCTATGCTCTGCTCGGCGGAGCGATAGATCTGAAGCAGCCCCAGCAGCAGATAAAACGGCGAAACCACCAGCAAATACTGCTCCGCATAGCCGATGACCTCCGGCGTAGGATCGGTGATGAACAGCCCCACTACGGCCTTGCGGCAGAGCAGCAGCCCGGCGCACATCAAAAGGTTGGCGCACTCGGTCTGGAACAGACAGGCGTAAAGCCCGCTGCGGATGCGGCCGTAGAGCCGCGCGCCGTAGTTCTGGGCGGCATAGTTGGCCATGGCGATGCCGAACGCGCCGTTGACCAGCACGGACACCTGATCCACCTTTGTGGCGGCGGTGTAACCGGCGATGGCCTGAGGACCCAGCGCGTTGACCGCCGCCTGCATGGACAGCTGGCCGATGCACATCACCGACATCTGAAAGCCCATGGGGAAGCCGATACTCAAATGACTGCGCACCTCGGAGCAAAAGTTTTTCTTCGTAAGGCAGCCGCCGCGCAGCGCGGGATAGCGGCGAAAGCCCACCAGTGCGCAAGCAAATGCGGAGAGTAGCTGGCTGAGCACTGTGGCCCAGGCAGCGCCCGCAACGCCCATGTGCAGCGGCACGATGAACAGGATATCCAGGCCCACATTGCCCAGCGATGAAATCACCAGGAAGATCAGCGGCGTTTTGCTGTCGCCCAGCGCGCGCAGGAGATTGGAGACGATGTTGTAAAAGATTGTCGCGCCCGTGCCCAGCAGGATCAGGAAAAGATAGGTGTAGGCGTCGTCGTAGATGTCTTGCGGGGTCTGCATCCAATAGAGAATCGGGTGCGCCAGCAGGCAGCCTGCCAGCGTCAGCACGATGGTGAAAAACAGCGACAGCAGCCACGAAATCCCCGCGCTGCGCCGCATCCCATCCTCGTCCTTTGCGCCGAAGCGCTGCCCGAGACAAATGCCGAAGCCGCCGGTGAAGCCTTGGATGAAGCACAGCACAAGATAGATGATGATGCTGGTGGAGCCGACGGCGGCCAGCGCGTTTTCGCCCAGCGTGCGGCCGACGATCACCGTATCGGCCAGCGTATAGAACAGCTGGAACAGATTGCCGCCGAGCACCGGCAGCGTGAAGCGAAACAGCACCGAGCCGGGACGGCCCTGCGTCAAATCTTTGACCATGATCTTTAACGTCATCCTTTCTGCACGCCTCTTGCCCATGCGGCGTGCGCTGCGTATAATGAAGCTGAAATCGAAAAAGGAGGGATTTTCGTGAAAACCGTGCAGACCGATGCGGACAGGCGCGAGCTCGCACCGCACGGCACGCTGCTGTGCCCGATGGAGGTACATCACGATGATCCCAGCCTCTTTCTGGGCGGCGTGATTCCCTGCCACTGGCACGAGGAGATCGAGTTGTCCGTGGTGCAGCAGGGGCGCGTCGAATACACGTTGGGCGGGGGAAGGCGAGTGCTCTCCGCAGGGGAAGGCATCCTCATCAACGTCAACGTGCCGCATGCCTATGTTCCTCTTTCAGAGGGGAATGTGGAGCTGCTGACGGTGATTGTGCACCCGGCGTTTTTGAGCGGGCTGCCGGGAAGCGCCGTGGAATGCGCGCTGCGCCCCTTCTTCCGCGCGCGGGATTTGGCCGCGGTGCCGCTGCTGAGCGGGGAGATTGAGCGGCTCAAAGAGCTTTCGCATTTGGAACAGGCGAGGCCCTACGGTTGGGAATTGCAGGGCAAGGCGCTGCTCTGCGGGCTGTTTTTTGAATTGCTGACGCGCTGCCGCGAGGGATTTTCCGGCGAAGGCGGGGAAAAGGTTCGGTCAAAAGAGGAACTGGCGCGGCTGGATGCTTTGCTGCGCCGGCTGCAAGCGCGGTATGCCGAACCGCTTTCGCTGGCCGATCTTTCGCGGGAAATCGGCATGAGCCGCGAGAGCTGCTGCCGCTTTTTCAAACGAATGACGGGGCAGACGCTGTCGCAGTATCTGGAAACCTACCGCGTCAGCCGGGCGATTGCGCTGATGCAGCAGGGGGAGAGCGTCACCTCCGCTGCCATGCGCTGCGGCTTCGCCAACATGGGACGCTTTGCGGAAGCCTTCCGCCGCAGAATGCACTGCGCCCCGCGGGAATACCTCCGCAAGATCCGTTAGATTGTACCTTTTCCGCCTTTTGCGGGAAAGCCTGATCTTGCCGGGAAGAGGACGGATATTGACGGGATATGTAAAATCCTTCGGATGAAAAGCGGGGCGGCACGATGCGGAATCCCGGTTGCATTCGAAAGAAAAAGATGTTATACTATATGTAAAGACATACAGACTTTTCGGAGGGATCATGGGCAATAAAGAACAATATATTCTGGCGCACGATTTGGGTACCAGCGGCAACAAGGCCACGCTCTACGGCGTGGACGGAACGCTGCGGTGCAGCGTGGTGTGCGATTATCCGACCTATACGCCGCAGGATCGCTTTGTGGAGCAGGACCCGATGGATTGGTGGGGCGCGGTGTGCCGCGGCACGCGCGAATTGTTGGAAAAGGCGAAGGCTGCGCCGGAGGAGGTGCTCTGCGTCTCCTTCAGCGGGCAGATGATGGGCTGCCTGCCGGTGGACGCGCAGGGCAACCCGCTGCGCCGATCCATCATCTGGGCGGATACGCGCGCGGTCACGCAGGAAAAAGAGATGATCGACCGCGTAGGTCAGGCGCACGGCTACCGCATCACGGGGCACAGGCTCAGCGCGTCCTATTCGGCGGCAAAGCTGATGTGGGTGCGGGAAAACGAGCCGGAGGTCTATCGAAGGACTGCCAAGATGCTGCACGCCAAGGATTTTATCATCCGCAAGCTGACGGGCTGCTTCGTCACCGATTACAGCGACGCTTCGGGCACCAATCTGCTCGACATTGAAAAGCGCGCCTGGTCGCAGGAGATGCTCACAGCGTTGGAGATTTCGGAGAGCCTGCTGCCGGAGGTACGCAGATCCTGTGATGCGGCGGGCGGCGTGACGGCGGAAGCGGCGCGGGAGACAGGGCTGCTGGAGGGAACTCCCGTCATCATCGGCGGCGGAGACGGCTCCTGCGCCTGCGTGGGCGCGGGCGTGGTGCGGCCGGGCAGAGCCTATAACGTGCTCGGCTCTTCGTCCTGGATCTCTCTGGCGGCGGAAAAGCCGCTCTTTGATGAAAAGATGCGCACGTTCAACTGGCTGCATCTGGACGAAACGCTCTATACGCCCTGCGGCACGATGCAGGCGGCGGGGTATTCCTATGCCTGGTTCCGCGATCAACTGGGGCAAATGGAAAAGCAGGAGGCCGCGCGGGACGGCGGAAGCGCTTATGAACGGCTGAACCGTTTGGCGGAGGGCTCCGCGCCCGGTGCAAACGGCGTGCTGTTCCTGCCCTACCTGCTGGGGGAACGCTCGCCCCGGTGGGACCTGGATGCACGCGGCGCGTTCCTGGGCATGGGCGCGGGCACGACGCGCGGCGATCTGGTGCGCGCAGTGCTGGAGGGCGTGGGTTATAACCTGCGCATCATCCGGGAGATTCTGGCCGGAGCGGTTCCGATGGAAAAACTCGTGATGATCGGCGGGGGTGCAAAGGGACGCACCTGGATGCACATTCTTGCCGACATTTGGCAGACAGAGCTGACGCTGCCCCGCTACCGCGAGGAGGCGACCTCGATGGGTGCGGCGGTCTGCGGCGGCGTGGGGATCGGGTTGTATCCCGATTATTCCGTGATCGAGCGCATGAACCCGGACGAGGATGTGATCCGTCCCAATCCGGAAAACGCCAAAGCCTATGATGCAGCCTTCGAGCTGTTCAACGACGCATATGACGCGCTGGAGCCGCTTTATAAAAAGATGAGCGTCCGCCGGGAAGGAGGGCGCGCATCTTGAACTACACGCTGCACAAGGACATCCCCGTGCCGCTCTATTACCAGCTGAAATTGCAGATTCTGGCGGATATCCGCGAGGGACGGCTCAAGGTCGGGGACATGATTCAGCCGGAGTGCGATCTTTGCCGGCAGCTGGGCGTCAGCCGTCCGACGGTGCGCCAGGCGATGAGCGAGCTGGTGGCGGAGGGGCATTTGACACGGCGCAAGGGCAAGGGAACGTTTGTGGCGCTGCCCGCTACGCGCCCGGTGGACGCGCGGTTCTTTCAGGGCTTGCAGAGCTTTCATGACGAAATGATCCAGAAGGGGTTGGTGCCGAGCACCGAGGTGCTTGAGGTCAAGATGGTGACAGACCGACCCGACGCGGCGAACTTTTTGGAGCTGGGCGAGGACAAGCGGTTGATTCATCTCTGCCGCCTGCGTTCCGCCAACGACCGAAAGCTGGTCGTGGTGGATACCTGGCTCTCTTACGGAAGGTTCCGCACGCTGATGAACGAGGATTTTGCGTCCAAGAGTCTTTACGGACTGCTGGAAGCGAAATACGGCGTTCGCGTAGATCGGGCGGTGCGTCAGTTTGAGGCGGCAGATGCGTCGCCTGAGGACGCGTGGATGCTGGAGATGGAGCCTGGGCGCGCGATCTGCCGCGTACAGACTAGGGCTTACAGCGGCGATGAGCCCATCGAGTTCTCGCTGGCGCGCTATCGCGGGGATCGGAACATCTTTACCGTAGAACTTTTTAGATAAAACAAATAAAAGGGGGATTTTTCAATGAATTTGACCACTGCACAGCTGGCAAAATATTTCGATCACACGCTGCTCAAGGCATATGCCACAACCGAGGATTTCAAGGCGTTTTGTGCGGATTGCGCGCAATATGGCTTTGCCATGGCGGCAATCAATCCCGCGCCGGTGAAGCTCGTCAAATCCCTGCTCAAGCAGACCGATGTGCACGTCGGCGCGGCCATCGGCTTCCCGTTGGGACAGAATACCATCGAGACCAAACGCTTCGAGACGCTGGATGCGATTGCAAACGGTGCGGACGAGATTGACTATGTCGTCAACCTCACTCAACTCAAAGACGGAAACCTCGATTACGTTCGAGAGGAAATGGCTGCGATCGTCTCTGCCTGCCGGGAGAAAAAGGTGCTCTCCAAGGTCATTTTTGAAAATTGCTATCTGACGCAGGACGAAAAGCTCAATCTTTGCGCCATTGCGCGCGAAGTCGAGCCGGATTTCGTCAAAACCTCGACGGGCTTTGGCACCGGCGGGGCGACGGTTGAAGATGTGAAACTGATGCTCGATCATGTTGGCCCCAACATCCGGGTCAAGGCGGCGGGCGGCGTGCGCACGCTGGAAACTGCGCTGCAGCTCATTGACATGGGCGTCGGGCGCATCGGCTCCACTGCAAGCGTCCGCATCTGCAATGAATTCAGAGAAAAATACGGTGCATAAGAAAAAGGCGCCGCACACAGAATGTGTGCGGCGCCTTTTTGGCGGATAAGCGGCTGTTTAGGGGACGCACTCACCCTTCAGGCGCTGCGCGCCAGCTCCCCTCAAGGGGAGCCTTTGGATAAATTCCGGATCAGAACATGTTGTTTCGAAGCTCCTTGGCGGCAAAGCGGCCCATCAGCTCCTGGCCCTTGGGCGTGGGATGCAGGCCGTCGCGCAGATAGCGTCCTGCGCCGTCCGGCACCTCAAATTTTTCACAGATGCCGCTGCCGTGCAAACAGTCCATGACCTGAGCGCTCATGCCGTGCGCCACGGCGGTGAGCACGGCGGCGGTTTTTTCCAGCTTGGCGTTGTGCTCGGGACGCGCGGTCTGGATAGGCAGCATCACGAACACGCGGCAGTCCGGGTATTCTTCCAGAATACGCTGGATGCACCAGCGCGCCGCGCCCGCCTCGGTAAAGAGATCGGCTGCATCGGCGGTCTTGCCTTCCAGTGCCTTTTCCGGGCTGCCTAGGCAATCTTCTGCATCGTTGGTGCCCATTGCGAACATGAAGATGTCCGGCACGGCGTATTGATGCAGACGGACCTCCTCGATAAACTTCTGCACATGCACCACGGCGCAGTTGTTGGCGCGTTTTTGCAGCTCCACCGGATCGTCCGTCGGCAGCCAGCCGTCGCTGATGCCTGCAAAATCGGGATCGGTGAAATTCTGCGTGGTGACGGAGCCGCCTCTGGTCTCCAGCGTGCGCTTGTACCACACCGCGCTGCCCACGCCTACGTTGTGATGTGAGGCCACGCCGAGGATCCGGCTCACTACCGCCGACCACTGGCTGCCCTGCGTGATGCTGTCCCCGTCAACGCCCAGATGGCAATGGGAAAAATCTCTCGTGACAACGGAATATTCCATGCTGTTTTCCTCCGCCTTAAAGCTTGCCGCAGGAATACTGCGGCTTTTGCCTTCATTGTAGCAGTACGGACGAAATTTACAAGCGGAAAGCGCCTGCAAAATAGTTAGTAATAATTAACACAAGAAAATGCGAAAAATCCTTGACAGCAAAAGCTTACATGAGTATTATATAAATCGGTTAGCAAGAGCTAACCTAAATTAAAGCTCAAGGGTTAGCCCCTGCTAATCAGCGAGCGCATCCCGCTGAGTTTCACGAAGGAGGAAAAAAGACCGCATGATGCCTTTGAACTTAGCGAATCTCGACGAAGAGGTTATGATCCGCCGCATCGGCGGCAGCCAGGAGGTTCGCCAGCATCTGGAAAACCTGGGGTTTGTCGTGGGCGGAAACGTGACGGTTGTCACCTCTTTGGGGGGCAACATCATTGTCAACGTCAAGGAATCGCGCGTTGCGATCAGTGAGGAAATGGCCCGTAAAATCATGGTAGGATGATTTTTAGGTAAGTCAAGAGGAGGAGGAAACCAGAGCATGAAGACTCTCAAGCAGGCAAAGATCGGTGAAACGGTCAAGGTTGTCAAGCTCCATGGCGAAGGCGCCGTCAAGCGCCGCATCATGGACATGGGCATTACCAAGGGCGTGGACGTATTCGTCCGCAAGGTGGCGCCGCTGGGCGACCCGATTGAGGTCACGGTTCGCGGCTACGAGCTTTCGCTGCGCAAGGCGGATGCGGAAATGATCGAGGTCGAATAAAGCACGGGACTCAAAAAGTCCCGTTGTTTTGAGCCAATGGTTAGTTGGCACTATCCGAGTGCTTCTGAGTTGGAAAGAGAGGAAATCATCATGGATCTGCGAATCGCCCTGGCGGGCAACCCGAACAGCGGTAAAACGACGCTGTTCAACGCATTGACGGGTTCTAACCAGTTCGTCGGCAACTGGCCCGGCGTTACGGTGGAAAAGAAGGAAGGCAAGCTCAAAAAGCATGACGGCGTTACCATCACCGACCTTCCCGGCATCTATTCCCTGTCCCCTTACACGCTGGAAGAAGTGGTTGCCCGTAATTATCTGATTACCGAGCGCCCGGACGCGATCCTCAACATCGTGGATGGCACCAACCTAGAGCGTAACCTTTACCTGACCACGCAGCTGACCGAACTTGGCATCCCGGTGGTCATCGCCATCAACATGATGGATATCGTCAAGAAGAACGGCGATAAGATCAACATAGGCGAGCTGTCCCGTGAGCTGGGCTGCAAGGTTATGGAGATTTCCGCTCTGAAGGGCACCGGCATCATGGAGGCCGCCGAGGCCGCTATCGACGCTGCCAAGAATACCAAGACCGTGCCGATGCATACTTTCTCTGGTCCCGTTGAGCACACCATTGCCCACATCGAGGAGGCGGCTGTACACAACCTGCCCGAGAATCAGCAGCGCTGGTATGCGATCAAGATTTTTGAGCGCGACGACAAGGTGCTTGAGCAGTTGAAAATTCCCGCTGACGTGATGGGGCATATCGAAAAGGACATCAAGACAGCCGAGACCGAACTGGATGACGATGCTGAGAGCATCATCACCAGCGAGCGCTATGTTTACATTGCTCAGATCATCAAGGGCTGCTACAAGAAAAAGAGCGCCGGGCAGCTTTCCGTTTCGGACAAGATCGACCGCGTTGTGACCAACCGCTGGCTGGGTCTGCCCATCTTCGCGCTGGTCATGTTCCTGGTCTACTACATCGCAATGGTCACTGTTGGCGCCGCGGCGACCGACTGGGCCAACGACGGACTGTTCGGAGACGGCTGGCATCTGTTCGGCATCGGCTCCGCACAATATGAAGAAGTTGCTGAAGAATACACCAACGCTACCGAGGCCCTCGGTGCGTTTGTGGACGTGGATCCCTCGGCGGAAGATTTTGACGCCGCTGCGGCTCTGGAAGAGATCAAGTCCTTCACCACGACCGAAGCTTCCGGCACGGTTGAAGTGGAAGATGAAGAAACCCTGGCCGTCGACGACATGACGGTTTACTACTCTGAGATTCCCGCGAATGCGGACAAAGAATCCACTGTTCCCATGACCTACCTTGAGGCTGTGGATTACTTCGAGAACACCAACCCCGACTTTGCGGAGCCCGATCCCGCAGATTACGGCGTGTGGGTGCCCGGCGTGCCGGTTCTCGTCGGCAATGCGCTGGAAGCGGCCGGTGCGGCGGATTGGCTGAGCGGCCTGATCAACGACGGTATCGTTGCCGGTGTTGGCGCGGTGCTCGGCTTCGTTCCCCAGATGCTGGTTCTGTTCCTGCTGCTGGCGTTCCTCGAGTCCTGCGGTTACATGGCGCGTATCGCCTTTGTTCTGGACCGTATCTTCCGCAAGTTCGGTCTGTCCGGTAAGTCCTTTATCCCCATGCTGGTCGGCGTCGGCTGCGGCGTGCCCGGCATCATGGCTTCTCGTACCATTGAAAACGAGCGCGATCGCCGTATGACGATCATGACCACGACCTTTATCCCCTGCGGCGCGAAGGTTCCCTTCATCGCCATGATCGCCGGCGCAATCTTCGGCGGCAGCCCCTGGGTTTCTACCTCCGCTTACTTCATCGGCATGGCGGCCATCATCGTCTCCGGTATCATGCTGAAGAAGACCAAGATGTTCTCCGGCGAGCCCGCTCCCTTTGTCATGGAGCTGCCTGCATACCACTGGCCGACCCTCTCCAATGTGCTCCGCTCCATGTGGGAGCGCGGCTGGTCCTTCATCAAGAAGGCCGGTACCATCATCCTGCTTTCTACCATCCTGGTTTGGTTCACCACCTACTTCGGATTTGTGGACGGTTCCTTCCGCATGCTGTCTGAAGAGGAGATCAACTACTCCATCCTGGCTGCCATCGGCAACCTGATCGCCTGGATATTCACTCCCCTTGGCTGGGGCAACTGGCAGGCGGCTGTCGCCTCGATCACCGGCCTGGTCGCTAAGGAGAACATCGTTGGTACCCTGGGTATCCTCTACGGCGGCGGCGACGGTTCGGTCTACGCCAACATCGGCGCGGCCTTCACCGGTATCTCCGGTTACAGCTTCCTGGTCTTCAACCTGCTGTGCGCTCCCTGCTTCGCGGCTATCGGTGCCATCAAGCGTGAGATGAACAGCGCCAAGTGGACCTGGTTTGCCATCGGTTATCAGTGCGGCTTCGCCTATGTCATCTCTCTGATCATCAACCAGTTTGGCCTGCTCTTCACCGGTAACGTCAACATCATCGGCCTGATCTTCGCTATCGCGCTGCTGGCCCTGATGATCTACCAGCTGGTCAAGCCCTACAAGGAGTCCAACAAGCTCACCGAAACGGTACGCATCTAATTCGGTTCATCGCTGCAAAGGAGGTTTTTCAATATGTTTAGCTGGTTGTCTGCCAATGTCGGCAACATCGTCATCATTGCGGTGCTTGTCACGATCGTCACGCTGATCATCGTCAGCATGGTGCGTGGCAAGCGGCAGGGAAAATCCTCCTGCGGCGGTGATTGCAGCGCCTGCCATGGCGGCTGCGGTGGCCACTGCCACGAGTGATCCCCTTCCTCTTTTGGGGGAGCACGACGGATTCCCTTCTGCCGCGCTCCCCATTTTTTCTACTGTGGAGGTGAAAGTCATGGCGAATACCGGCAAAGACCTCACGGCGGCCAACATCCGTTATCTGTTGGCGCTGCGGGATCTGGACGGAGACCAGAGGGGCGTGCGCTGCGTCAGCATCGCAGAGGCTCTAGGCGTTTCCAAACCCAGCGTCCACGCCATGATGGATACCCTGAAAAAGCTTTCCCTGGTCGATAAGGACCGCTACGGCACGGTGCGCTTCACGCCCGCCGGACGCGAGCTGGCCGATCAATACGAAAGCTACTTCCAAACCATCTGCAATCATTTCAGCGCCCTGCTGCCCCGTACCGCAGATGCGCGATCCGCCGCCTATGCGCTGATCGCCGAGCTGCCTGCGGATTGTTTGCAGCAGATGTGCAGCAGAATGATCCCCGCAATTCTTGCGGAATGACCTCTTCTTTTTCGTGCGGCGTTCGCGCCGCACCTTCTTAAACACATTGGTTAGCAATAACTAACCACAGAGCGGAAAGGAGCTGACTTCCATGAGCATCGTCATCATCGGCGGAAATGAGTGTATGGTTCGCCAATACAAGGATCTGTGCGCGCAGTATCGCTGCGACGCAAAGGTGTTTGCCAAGACCAGCGGCGGTCTGAAAAATAAAATCGGCTGCCCTGACCTGCTGGTGCTGTTCACCGGCACGGTCTCCCATAAAATGCTGAACTGCGCGCTGAACGAAACGCGCGGCAGAGACACCGTGGTGGCGCGCTGCCACTCCAGCTCCATGGCCGCCCTGCGCGGCATCCTGGATCAATATGCCCAGTAAAAGGGCGCGTGCAAGCGCAGCAGAAGGAGGGTCTGAGACCATGAGTGAGGATCTGATCGTTCGCCACTGTTCCCCGACGTTGGCGGGGCTCAAAACCGCGAATCTCTTTGCCGCCGAATATACTTCGGAGGAAGCGCTGCGCGACGATTTGCGGGCGCTGAACCGCGTGCTGGTTCCCAAGGGCCTGCGCGCCCTGCCCCTGCGGCGGGAAAACGGACGCGCGCTGATCTACCTTTATCGACCCAAGCGGCTGGCGCAGGACCTGAAAGACGCACAGGCTGCGGCGCTGCTGGAGCCCATCGGTTATCCCTGCGGCTGTCCGGAGCGCTGCGTAGCGGCGCTTGTACGTCGGTTGAAGGCGCAATCCGCCTTCCCGCATGAAATCGGCCTGTTCCTGGGCTACCCGCCGGAGGACGTGCGCGGATACATTGAAAATCGCGCGCTGCACTGCAAATGCGTGGGCTGCTGGAAGGTCTATGGCGATGTGGAATCCGCGAGGAGAAAATTCGCCATGTATCAAAAATGCACCGACATCTACTGTGCGTGCCTGCGCAGAGGAACGACGATCGACCGGCTCACCGTAGCCGTTTGACGAATAAATCAAACCCAATTTCAAAGGAGGAACAAACACATGAGCAAAATCGCAGTCATCTACTGGAGCGGCACTGGCAACACCGAAGCTATGGCCAACGCGGTTGCAGAGGGCGCTAAGGCCGCCGGCGCGGACGTGAGCATCTTTACTGCGTCGGAATTCGATCCTGCGTCCCTGGCGTCCTATGACGCCGCTGCCTTCGGCTGCCCCGCCATGGGCGACGAGGTCCTGGAGGAGAGCGAGTTTGAGCCCATGTTCTCCGCGTGCGAAAGCTCCCTTTCCGGCAAAAAGATCGCGCTGTTTGGCTCCTACGGCTGGGGCGACGGCGCCTGGATGCGCACCTGGGAAGAGACCTGCAAGGGAGACGGCGCTGTGCTGGCCTGCGACAGCGTGATCTGCAACGACGCACCCGACGACGACGCTCTGGAAGCCTGCAAGGCTCTGGGCGCGGCGCTGAACTAATTTCCATAACCCGTAATCTTCCTGCTCAATAAAAAAGACCGCAACGCAGCAGCCTCGCCGCAAGACGTCAGTCTTGCGGCGAGGCTGCTCATTTTGGACGCGAGGATCAATCGTCTTCGCCGTGCATCATTTTGAGAAACTCCTCGGCGGTCATCTCCGGCACCTCCTTGCGGCGAAGGTGAGACGGCGGAACGGCGCTGAACGAATCGCTTTCCTCTGCGTTTTCATCCATTGCGATGTCGAGCAGAAGATCCAGCGGGAGCTGCTGCTCTTCTTCACTGAGCGAGGCGCGGAAGATGGCTTCCAGCAGCTCGCGTTCGGTCGGCTCCTGCGGGTCAAAGGAATCGGTCATGAGGGAAAGCCCCCTTTCGGTTTCACTCAAGGATAAAAAAAGCATACTCCAAACGCGGCGGGATTACAAGAATAAAAATGCGGCACGCAGCAAAAGCTGCGCGCCGCACAAGACTTTTAAGCGGAAATTATGCGAAGGGGTTCTCGTCCTTGTAGAGCATGCCCTTGGGCTGGTTGAACGCGATGTCCGGAACGCCCATCAGCTTCATGGCCTCGAAGAGGACCTTGCCCACATGAGCGAAGCCCACCGCACCGTGATGCGGGTAGTGCTTGGCCACCAGCACATGGCGATAGAAGCGCTTCATCTCCGGAATGGCGAACACACCGATGCCGCCGAAGGAGCGGGTCGCAACGGGCAGCACCTCGCCCTGCGCGATGTAGGACTGCAGCTTGCAGTCTGCCGCACCCTGAAGACGGAAGAAGGTGATGTCACCGGGGATGATGTCGCCCTCGAGCGTGCCGCGAGTGATGTTGGGCTCGGTGTCGGGCTCAAGCGAACGCTTCATGATGCGCTGGAAGTTCATGTGCGGGTTGCGCAGGTAGCAGGAAGCGGTGTTGCCGCAGTGGAAGCCCATGAAGGTATCGGTCAGCTTGTAGTCGGTGGAGTCCTTGATCTCCGCCTCGTACATATCCTCGGGAACGGTGTTGTTGATGTCGAGCAGGGTGGGAGCGGCGCCCGTCACGCAACAGAGGATGTACTCCGAAACCGCGCCGTAGATATCCACTTCGCAGGAGACGGGGATGCAGCGGCCGGTCAGGCGGCTGTTGACATAGCAGGGCACGAAGCCGAACTGCGTCTGGAAGGCAGGCCAGCACTTGTTGGCAAAGACAAAGTACTTCGCCGCGCCCTTGTTGGCCTCCGCCCAGTCAAGCAGGGTGATTTCATACTGCGCAAGCTTGGGCAGTATGCCGGCGTAAGGATTGTCGCTGCCCAGCTCCTTGGCCATGTCCGCAGCGACTTCCGCGATGCGGGGATCGTTCTCATGCGCGTTGAACGCGGCGAACAGATCCAGCTCGGAGTTCTCCTGGATGTTGATGCCCAGGTCGAACAGGGGCTTGATGGGCGCGTTGCAGGCGATGAAGTCATGGGGGCGCGGGCCGAAGGAGAACACCTTCAGGTTGGAAAGACCCAGCTTAACCGCCGCGATCGGCACAAATTCACAGATCAGCGAGGCGATTTCATCGCAGGTGCCCACAGGATATTCGGGAATGTAAACGTTTTTGAGGTTCTTCAGGCCGATCGAATAGCTCGCGTTGAGCATGCCGCAGTAGGCGTCGCCGCGGCCGTCGATCAGGTTGTCGCCGGTCTCCTCAGCGGCCGCCACAAACATCGTCGGGCCGCCGAATTTATCGGCCAGCATGGTCTCCGGGCCCTCGGGGCCGAAGTTGCCCAGGAACACCACCAGCGCGTTGCAGCCGGCGGCCTTGAGCTCATCCAGCGCCTTCATCGCGTCGTTTTCGGACTCAATAATGGTGGGGATGTCTACGATTTCGCCGCCCGCCTGGGTGTAAGCGTCCACGACGGCCGCTTTGCGCTTGGCGGAGAGCTGAATGGGGAAGCAGTCGCGGCTGGTTGCGACCAGACCGAGCTTGACAACAG
>Ga0129310_1000446_pt1 | contig 50435 bp, 36 predicted proteins | sample Go1ome_2_FD_94433 | JGI IMG/M metagenome (GOLD analysis project Ga0129310, IMG submission 94433) | Western lowland gorrila individual fecal microbial communities from Wisconsin, USA - Go1022A metagenome | ecosystem: Host-associated > Mammals > Digestive system > Large intestine > Fecal | place...
CAGGGGTCAATCCGGAACCGATATCCCAGAGGCTTACAGTCTCCACGGCATACTCGTATCGCTGATTTACGGGACCATCGGGAGCATCATCGACCTGCATTATATGGCCGTTGGCACGTACCGAGTCGCCATCGAAAGTCCTAAGCAATTGCCAGTCGCGGCTTCCGGCCTTGCGACGATAGCAATTGTAATGTCCGATGATCTCATCGCCGCCGCCAATCCAGCGGGTATGAATCATCTTATTGTCAACCCATGCCGAATCAAGGTGCGCTTTGGAGGGAGGAGCGGTATTGGGTCGAAGCACAGCGATGGTGTCTGAGAATGCGCCGGAATTGCCGGCCCAGTCGACAGCACGCACGGCATAGTAGATGTATCGTTCGTTAGCGTCCACAGCTATAGTGTCCGTGTATGAACGTGGAATTATATGGCTGTGGTTTGCCATCTGGAAGAGGTGGTCGCGTGCATTGGCATAGAATACGTCGTAATAATGCACATCGAGAGTGTCGGACATGTCCCACATCATGGCTACGGTTCCGTCAAGCGCGGGGAAAGCCTTGAAATTGGTCGGCGCCACAGGTGGCTTGGCATCATGGACACGCAGAAGTCGGGGCATGGAATATCCAATATTTTCGGCAGTATCGACAGCCGCCATAACAATCAGACCGGTGGAAATTTTGGTCACATCGATACGCACGGTGGTGTCGGTGGGTGCAATATACTGGTCGGTCAGAAGACGCCATTGCTTGAGGGAGTCGCGCTCGTTGTGATACATAGGGATATAACGCACGAAGTCGTTCTCTATGGTGTCTTTGCGGAAATGGATAGTAGCATATATCTCATCCCAAAGGTTTTCGCCGGGGCGGTCGATTTCTATCAATGTGATTTCGGGACCGCGCGGAGGCTCCATGTCCGGGAAATGAACTTTTATGGGGGCGCTCATGGCCGTGAGGTCGCCGAAAGCATCGTGAGCCTGAATGGCATATTCAAAATCGCCGGTAAGGCCATGAGAATGTTCAAAGATAATGTCCTCGTTATTGAGCCCGGCGGAGATAGGCGGCGCATAAGGTCTTTTGTTCACTTTCTCCCATTCGGTAGAACCTACCGGACGGGTGTATATTTCAAAAGTACCGTTGATAGTGTCATTCCAGGAGAGTGTCACGCTGCCATGTCCGGTAATTGAGTCGGTAATCTGAATGTCGTAGGGCTGCGGTTTGTATTTGCTGTTGGAAACATGTTCCACCTGAGCCGGCATAATGAAGAAACGTCCGGTGGTATCGGTAACCGAGGGTAGAACATAGTAGGAATATGTCTTACCCTTCTTGGCGGTGCGGTCCACGAACCTCAAGCCCATAGCCTGCGCCACATCGGGACGCCACTCGGCCGCCAGATAGGCTGCCATGAGGCGCGTCTTCTGGTCCTGCTCCATTTCGGAGAATGCTCCTATGGTGCCGGGCTCGTAGGTTGTCATTTCGGGATACATATCTCCGCTGCCGTAAATCGCGCCCATGCCCATATATGCTATAGAGTCGACAGTGTCGGGATAGCATTTCTTGAACTGCTCGAGAGACAGCGGCCTGATGCGTTGCGCAAGAGTGTCGAGCTTGAATCCGTCATCGTCATCGTTCACTCGGTAGACGTCATAGCCGAAATGGTTGAGATATTCCCATTCGGGATACTCTGAAATGGCCCAGCGAAGCACCACACTGTCGCCGTAAGCGCGAGCTGTTGCCTTGATGTATACATACATGTCCTCTATGCGAGAGGTGGTATCCGGCTTTATCGTCCCGAGAGGATAGGTACCCGGCAATTGGTCGCGATAGATTACACCGTCGTCAGCGGAGACCGAATCGGCGGAGGCAGACTCCATGGCATCGCCAAGATCTTGCGTTTGCACCATTCCGAAAACCAAGGGAGCGGCCGCCGTGACAGCCACGGCCCAAAGCAACGTACGCATATGTTTTGTTTTATTATGTTTCATTGTCTTTATATTCTTACAATTTCTTTATCAGCTCTTTATAAGTCCTCGTATATGTCTTGAAGAAGTAGTCGCAGTTGTCCTTGATTTCCTTGTAAGATGCCGGTCTGAAGAGCGTCCACCTCATAGCCTTGTAGTTCCAGGCATTGACACGGTAACGGGTGAAAGTGAATTTCATATTACTGTATTCAGAGGCCTTACTCGATGAGAAGTCGGTATCCGTCGAAGTGGCTGTGGATAGATAAAGCCTTCTACCAAGATAGCTACTCGGAGATCCGACAGACGGATGGGCAAGAATACGGAAATGTCTTGAGTTCCAAGGATCCTCAAAAGTCCTGTTGGGGTTAAGCCCACCGTAGGATGCCGAATTCCAGATGACACCATATTGATATGCCGGAATATTCAGGCGGATACGATTGTAACGCCCGGATGTGGTGAATATACGTCCGGCATTAGTTGCCATCCAGTCTTTCATATTACCTCTCTTATACTTGTTATGATAATAAACTGTTGCCCCTATCTCATCCGAGACTTTCGCACATACATCAAACAGGTCATAGAAAACCTCGGCCTGAGCCCTTTCGGTCAACGGCAATTCAGTAATCAAACCGTCGGTATCCTCGCCAAGCAGGTTGTTGTGATAAACAGTGCCACGGCTATAGAGAGGCCATAGGGTTCTGACGTGTGTTTTGAAAATCTTAGTTCTGTCCATCGTGACTTTCTCTCTGATAGAGACCTGACCATCCGATATGAGATAATTCTCGGCCTTAAGTAAACCGAAGTTCCACGTTCCAAGGGGCGTATCTATATACATTGACTCCGTGGACCTACATGTGAAGTTTAGGTTGTTCTTTGCGGAGGAGAAATAACGACCTCCGATGAAGAACATATTGCTCAGATAGCTCATGTAGGTGAAGGGATTTGACGTAATAGTGTACAAACCGGGGGAAGCCAAGCTGAATTTGGAATCACTCTTTTGAAAGTCGCCAAGCAGATACTGATCGCTCTGTCGAGAGATATTCAAAGTCATGTGGTCGAGCCGCACTCCAAGGAATGCCTCAAAGTAAGGCTCTGTATTATTTGTGGGCGTATCGAATATCTTATCTCCATCCGGCGGATTTCCGTAAAGATATACGTTGCTCAGATCCATCAGATCCTTGGATTGGTGAGCATCGACCATGGCACTTTCTTTCTTGTATATGGTCACACGATAGCGAGTTCCTCCGCTGGATGCATCAGTGGATTCTCCCAAATTTGTCGTAGTGGCATAATCGATTTTGTTCACCTCTATGCGGTAATTACTTAAAGAGACATTCCTTGTGCCTGCGCTGCCGCTGCTGCCGCTGCTGCTACTGCTGCCGCTGCTGCTGCCGGTTCTTCCGGTTCTTCCGGTTCCGGTACTCCTCGATGGTGTAGAAGTCCTTGTGACACCCGGCAAATTCGAAGTATTCGGAGCCTTTGTGGCACCCGGCGTAGTCGGTGTACTCGGAGTCCTTGTCGGAACACTCGGAGTAGTCGGAGTACTTGGAGTCCTTGTCGGAACACTCGGGGTAGTCGGAGTACTTGGAGTACTTGGAGTCCTTGGGGTACTCGGGGTCCTTGGGGTACTCGGTCTACTTGGTGTTCTTGTTGGTGTTCTTTTTTGTGAACTTGTTGTATTTGTAGTACTTGTTGCTGTATTTGTATTACTTGTCAAACTCTTCAGCAGATTACGTTGTTCTCTCTTATATACTTCCTCGGGAGAATTTCCGTAGACTACATAGTTCTTATATTCGGTCCATGTTGCCGGACTCTTCAAGCGTTCAACCCATTCGTAACGCAGGACAAGTCTGCAATGGCCATATTGACGTGTAACATTAAACAGTTCAAGTCCGCCATCGGGAGTCATTATGGACACTGAGTCGTTCTCGATCCATTTATTGTTGGCACTGGACACAATCTGAGTCCCTTTATATAGGTACCATTTAAGATTTCCCTTATTATAAGCTTTTCCCTTCATCCTATATTTAAGCGAGATTATAGGATGCTTGAGGTCAATGGGAAGGACATGCACATCCTTGCTGGAAATCAGGATACCGTTTTTGTCCTTATAGCCATCCGTGTTGGCGGGGAAGGCAAGGGCTACGTGTTGTTCAAGGTCTTCCGCATCTTCGAAAGTGCGTTCTGCGGTGTTATTGGTTACGAAGAAGAAGTCCTTGGTCTGGGTCCAGGGCCGGAATTTCCATTGATTGTCGATTGTATCGAAAGTCTCGGGATGATTCCATTTTCCTTTGACAAATTCCCTGGCACGTCCTTTGATGCGCAGACGGTAATATTTGTTAGGATTAAGTGCTGTAACGCTCAGCGTCACCTTGTCTCCATTGACAAAATACTCCATTTCGCTCGTTTTGCCATTTTTACCGGCCTTTGCATCTTTAAGGTTCGAGTACTCGGTCAGAGTAGGTACGGAGTCGGCCATAATCTCGAACTTGAATTTACGGCTTGCAAGACGCTCGATAGCCTTCTCGTCGTAGTTGTCGGCAGCACTCGATTCCTTGAGTTTTGCAACTTCGTTGGGGTCAGCCACATTGATAATGCTGTTGATATCAGACTGAGTGGTTACCTTGGGGCGGCTCTGAATCTGCCAGTCGATAGGATTCTCGACTGCCTTGTCCCAGTCTTCGGAACCGATGTTGCACGTTTCGAAGAGCTTATAGTTGTCGAGAGCATTTCCTAAGAACATCTCGCAGACATCACCACATTCAAAGGAGAATTTCTTGTTGATCTTGACAAGGCCGCCAAGCAGACGGAGTTTCACACGGGCTTTGCCGGTGAAATAGTTGGGATTGGGCATACCACATCTGAGGACGCCACCCATACCTGCGTCAAGGAGGTCAATCTTCTTGTTGAAGAATCCAAGGAAGACACGTATGCCGAACTTTGCATAAATATAGGCATAGAGCTGGCCTTCGCCATACCATCCGTTACGGCCCGGCGTACCACCCTTGAGGTTGATGCATCGCTCCGTGCCAAGCTTGCGGATGGACAGGTCAAATCCGGCTTCTGCGCCCATATCGCCGTAGAAAAGTCCGAGGTCAACTTTGATGTAACCCCATACGGCAGCACCCATCATCACGCCGCCACCGGTGGCCGCGTTGGACATAAACCGAGTCTTGGCTTCATTCCTGGCTTTGTCGGCTTTGGATACGTCATCGCTCTCATAAGTACCGGAGGAGGATCCGTTGAGGAAGTTGCGGATCTTCACGGGAATGGGCGGAAGGTTTCCGTTGTTGGGCAGCTCGTTTCCAACGCACAGATATGCATTGGCTCCCACGGCCACAGTAACGACTTTGCCACTGAAGTCAATAAGTGTAAATGTGCAGCGCTTGTCCGGATCTGGTTGACCGAGATAGACATGCCATTTCAATGAAGTATCACTACCGGTTTTCTTATGTCCGATATAGAAGTCGAGCTCTACATGGGCTCCGGGTCCTTGGGCTTTGATACCGGAGTCTGACTTGTCAGAGTCTTTCTTTTTCTTCTCGTCATACTTCTTCATCGTATTATCGTAGTCTCCGGTCTTGGAGTCGTTGCTATCCTTGACAGAGCCGCTGAAGTTACCTGCGTAATCTCCAAGGTCTTCACTATATCCCTCGAAAGTGGAGTCAAGAGCCTTGAGCTTTTTGGTAAGTTCTTCCGTTCCGCCATCCATCTTGGCATCGACGGTGACATTGAGTTGGAAATACTGTTCCTGATCATTGTTCTCATAGACCATATTGACCTTGCTCTTGACCATACCGCCAACAGCATCGACATCCCCCTTGAAGATGAAGGTTGTCAAGTCTTTTTTCTTGGTGTCGAAAACAACCGTGAGGTCGAGGTTTCCTTTGAGTGTTACATTATCGACGGTCGAAAGGCCCATGCCGGCAATGATGCCGATGACGCCCTTGGCCGGTTTTGGAACGGCTTTGCCGGATTGCGAATTGGCGAAGTCTTTTGCGCAGTTGAAATAGAACCCGCCGTGGATACCGTTGATGGTAAGAGGACCGGCGGGGATGCCGCATTTGCCTCCTGCCATGATATCGAAGTAGCCCCAGCTGAAGTTGTTGTTTTCTTCCTTATGGTCAAAGTATCCGCCGTCAATGGTCACCTCAAAGAGACCGCCTTTGACGCTGGCTTTAATCTGACCGGCGTATCCCGAATCCTTACCCGGGTCTTCGGCACAGCTCAGGCTTCCTTCCAACTTGAATATCTTGCCGTCAACGGCAAAGGAGGCATCCCTAAATTTCGTTCCCTTATAGTCAAGCGAGATTTTGGAGAGGTCATCGATGTTCTTTACCCATGACTGGAACTCTAATGTAGTGCCGGCACTGATTTCAAGTTCTTCGCAAAGGGTTATATCGCCGCCAAGGGTTATGCCTATGTAGGGGTCTTTTTCGTCTCTATGCAATTCAAAGCCCCACTTCTTGAGTGTGAATTTAAATGGCCCGATCTTCTTCTGTGGCGATGCGCAGCCCCATTGTCCCATGCTGAGGTAGAGGCCGCTGTTTTCTCCAAAATCAATCTTCGAAGCTTCATTCCACCACCCGGCGCCGATAGCGCTGCTGCTCTCTACGTCAGCCAACATCTTTTGGGTAGCCGCTGCCGCCGAAGCCTGCAACCCGCTCTCATATACCGACTCGAAGCCGTCATTGTTGGCAAGGCGCATCTTGCAGAACTTAATCTGGGGCAATTGAAGTTTGAAGGGCAGTTTGGCCAGCTTCTTGTTTAAGGTTTCCACGCCGGCGATAGTGACCTCGCCGCCGACAAGAAGCTCGACGTTCGTTTTTGTCTGTCCGTACTCGTTGTCTATGGCTTCAACGAGGAAATATGTCAGGTCCTTGTCAAGAGTGAGGTCGCCAAGCATGAAGTCAAAGTTGAGATCCTCAATCTGCGAAGTTTTGAATACGTATGCAAAACCTTTGCCGCCACCCTTTCCGGTGAAGGACTGATTGTAAATATTGCAGGCGTAGTCAATCTCTCCCTTGAACAGGGGTATTTCGAGCTTGCCGTTAAATCCGAATTTCTTAAAGTCGTTCTGGACTATCGACACCATAACTTTGTCAAGGCTGAACTTGAAACCTCCGATGGTTCCGCTTTCGCCGGCCTTGTAGTTGATGGCGTTGACGACGCCGCAGTCGAGGGTAAATCCGGACTTATCAATGAAGAGGTTCTCCACGGCAACCTTCATCGGTTCTTTGCCGTTGCCTATCTTGATTGACGAAGGGAATGCCATTGACAGTTCCTTGAAATAAAGGCCTGTCCATTCTTTTTCCTTACCTTTTGCCAAACCGAGGCTCTCAAGTTTATATCCCTCGGGGAAGGATCCCATCTTAGCGTGATTGCTTCCGGAAGCAAGGTCGATAATAGCCTCATCTGCCGTAAACACATAACCGGGGAGATCTACATGTTCGAACGGGTCGATAGATACCTCAGCCGTGAAATCTTCCCACTTCTGTATCTTGGTGCCTACGTGGAGTATGGGCGATTCCTCTGTACGTTTACCATTGACCACCTTTTTGAGGTCGGAGGGCATGGTCATGTCGATGTCGAGGTTGAGCCATTCGAATTTATTACCGCTCCAAGATACAAAGCATCCGTCTTCCGGCTCTATAACATCCTTGGGCGCAAGGAATTTGCATCTGAAACCGCTCTTGGGTTCCTGTACTTCAAAATCCTTAAGGAGCGCCACGGTGCCGCCTTCAGGTATGAGCGACTTGGGACTGATACACATCCTCGGTGCGCCGAAGACCAAAATCTGTCCCTGAGTGGCCTTGGTATTGGGCACAACGAAGGTGCCGAACAAGTCCATGGTGGCATAGGTCGGCGCAAACTTCATTTTCGAGATTGTCAAGTTCACCGGCGAGGGATTGATTTCTTTCGGAATCTCAAGCGGGAAGGTGACATTTTCCACATTGCCCTGGAGAAGTCCGGCCACAAAGGCTTTTCCCTCCTGGAATTGCTGATAGTATTCGCCTATGGGGAGTTGCTCGGCAAGGCTTTTAATCTTGTCGCCGGCCTTGCCCTGAAGTTTGTCTGCGTAGGGGATGCCGGTGTCACCGATGAGGTTATCGATACCCCAGTCGGAGAACAACTTGTCAACTACTTCCGAGCTGCTCATCTTGTTGTTTTCTCCGCCGTAGGTCTCCACATTGCCGGCAAATACCTGATTGTCGGTATTAATGGCTATGTCGTCGAATTTGACGGCAAGTTTCCATGTCATCAGTAGCGGTTCCCATATCACATGGCCGGTGCCTTTGAAGTGTCCCGGCTTGTCTGTTATGGCTTCCAGCTTGCCGTCGAGCACAAGCTCGTACTCACCGATTCTTACGCTTTTGCCTTTCAATGCGTCTACACCGGATGTCGTGGGTCTCTCATTGGTAATCTCCACCTGATTGGCGCACTGGAAGTAGCGACTTGAGAAGACCTCCGACATTGCGAAATCGACGATGTTGATGCTGTCATTGAGGAATGCAACGGATTTATCGTTCACTGCCGTGGGCTTGACACGAAGCATCAGGTAGTCGCCTTTTTCCACCTTCCCGTCGAGCTTGTCCCAACGGATGGTGTCGGTCTGTGCCTTAAGTGCCTTATTGGCATAGATCGGGGCAGTCTTGAGCATCTCTTCCCTGGAAATGTAATCCTTTGCGGCAAACAGCTCTACATCATACACGAATTGTATCGTGTCAGGCTGTGCTCCGGCACCTCCTTCGAAAGCCGGCCTGTTCCATTTGACAGCAATGTCTGAATTGAGGAACTCTTTCCTTGCGCCTTCATCGGGGTGGAAACGGGGAAGTACTATTTCAGGATTGACGAAATTATATAGTGAATCTGTCAGGTTCATGCCTCCGAGGCCGATTATATCGGCATCATCGCCGGAGCCTGACTTGAACCCGACAAGCGCGGGGGCTGAATAGCCGTCATTCTCAAGACGAATATTGTGCTTTTGGCAATAGTCTTCGTCTGCCACGGCGCGGACACGCAGCAGGAGCATGGAGGCTGTATCAATCTGCGCATCAAAAGCCCTCTTGTCCATCTTAAAGGATGTGGAGGATATGCCCTTTTGCTCATAAACAACTTCACCGTCGATAGCTTCGCCGAGAATGGTGGCAAGAGAGGCGTCGTACCCGCCTGTAGGCTGCAAGATGGAGATGTCGTAAGTGAAATCCACAGGATCTTGCGCTTTGCCCGAAGCCACAGGGGCGCTCCACTTGATGATGCAGTTGTTGGGATTGAGAACCTCAAATTTTTTGTTGCCTATTTCGGTGTAAGGTTTGGGCACTGTAAGGCGTGGAGCAGAATACTGGGTTATGTCCGTTGTTTTGCGGAGGACGACGAGGCCCGGATAGCTCTTGCCTTTGTTGAGGAATACATAGGATTGGTCGCCCGAAGCAGCATTTTCCACATGGGCAGTAACCTGCACCAGGAACAGTTGTTTGGGGTCTACAATGTCAAATAAGTCGATGGGCACCTTGAACTCGGTGGATGTGAGGCCTTTTTTCTCATAGAACGGATTTTCGTTGTCGAGAGCCTCCTCCATACCGGCAGCTGATGCCGGGTATTTCTTATTTGGCTGAGTAATCTTAATGTCATAGGTCACATTGGGTAGCGTCCGGCCATCGTCAACAGATGAAACCTCACAGGGCTTCCACTTGATGACGGGATTGTCCCTCATGAGGATATGCACACCCTTGGAGATGTCTTCATTTTCGTAGGCAAACTGGTCGAAACTCTGATAGGGGCTTGGCGTAACCAATACGGGCCGCGAGAACACGGTCTGGGCGCGTGCAAATGCCACGGGTATGCCCTTGCCTTCGCCTTCGAAGGTTAGAGCCTTGTAATCACCTGCAACAGTGTCGGGGTGAGCCACAACTTGCATCAGGTAGACAGACTTGGGGTCAAGAGCGTCCGCCATGGATGCGGGGATGCGGTATGAGGTGGTTCGGATGCCCTTCTGCTCAAAGATGGGCTCCAATTCATTGGCGGCTTTTAAACATTCGCTCTGTTGATAAATGTAATAGCCGCTTGTGGGTTTGATGATTCGTACATCATAGGTGAATGATACTTGCTTCCCTCCGGCATTGTCGAGGCGAGGTGCCGACCAGGTGACCTCGTCTTTGGCGGGGTCGAACTGTGCATACCACAACCCGGCGGGCAGATTTGGCCGCATCAGCTTGGGACGAGAGTATGTCGCAGGCTGTGCCGGTGTCTCGGAATAATCCTTGACACGGAACATCTTGATATCGCTTTTCCCCTCGTTGACGATATTGATGTAGTCAAGCGAGCCTATCTGGGTGGCATTGGAATGAGCGGTGATTTGCGCAATATATGTCTCGTAAGGCGAGAAGTCTTTTATTACATTGGTCGGTATGATGCATTGCGGCATCTGAAGATTATTGGCCTGATAGACCACGGGATTGCGGTCCATAGCATCATCGATGGCCTGCAAAGGCATCTGCTGTACTATCTTAATATCATAGTTGTAATGGCGCGGCTTTGGATCACAATTCACCACCGGTGCCATCCATGTCAGCAGCGGAGTTTGCTTCGACAGCGTGGCTATATTTTTGTCGTCATATTCGCCTGTTGCCACCGGCATGATCCATTCGGGTGCCTTGGCCTGATAGCACACAGTGAAAATTGTGCGGCTCAGTGACGGGTTGTTGAGCAAAACAGGTGAGGAAAGATACGGATCCCACTTATATGCGGAAAGTATTATCTCATAGGTGCCTTCCGGAATATTTCCGAAGCTGCCGGAGGTAACATTATCAAATAATCCCGCGGGCATAGAGATATCCTCCATGCGGACATGATTGAACATATCACGCATTTCCACCGCATTGAATACCTTGGTCCCGTTGGCGGGAATTTCAAAAGGCTTCACGGGCATTGTTTTGCCCGGGACTATTATTTCAATGTCGGACGAAGGAGTCAATTGACGCAATTCAACGCCAAAGTACATAAGTACTGCTTCATTCTCCGTGTTTTGGGCAGAAATATTGAAATACTGCCCGGGATTGGACAGATAATACATCACCTGGGGAGGCAAAACCTGCCTCACCGGGGTTATTGTCACGGTGAGATTCTCGCTAAATGCCGCTATGGTGCAGCAAAGGGTTAAGCCCAGCAGAGTAATATATCGTTGAAGTCGTCTCATTGTGGTTCTTGTTTTTCGTTATGAAGTTTCACTTCGACTTTGGCAAGTCTGAAAAGTAGCAATTCGCCGGCGCCGTCATTGGCAAGCCTATTATGAGGTACATTGGTCTTAATTTGAGCCGCATACTCGGCCTCGGGACGTAAGGCTTCGACTATTGTGCGGGGAAGCAGGCATTGGGGTGTAATCAATCCCGGCGCACGATATACGACCGGGTTGCGCTCAATGGCCTGGTCCGGACTTTGACCGGGCATTATCTCCACTATGGTGAAGTCGTAGGTTGTGCCCATAGGTACGGGGCTGCCGTTGAGAACGGGTGGAATCCACTGAAACATAGGAAGCTCGGTCGAAAGCTCGACAAATTCTCCGGTTTCCGCCCGGGGCTGAATCCACTGAGGCGCCTTGAACTGCGTCATGACATCAGGTGAGATGCCCTGAGGCGGAAATGCCCGGGCGCAAACTGCGGCGCCAAGGGTTAGCGTAAAAAGCATATGTGTGATAAAGCGTCTCATTTCTTCTTTTTGTCTTTGTGCTTGATACTAAGCAAAGTGAAAGTGTAGAGATAATTGAGGGAGAGGCGTATGTCGGTGGCGTCGAGATTGGACCTCGTTTTGGAAATGTTCACGTCGCCATATTTGGTAAAAGAAGCAGAGAGGCTGAACGTATGATATTTCTTCAGCGTATATCCGGCATTCAAGTCAAGACCCATGGAGAGGCTCTTGGACTGGTGCTTTACGTTGTTGTAACACCATGACACCGTGGCCGAGGCGCTGAGATTCTTTTCTTTAAGGAATGACCGACCTGCAGAGAGCGAGGCCACATCCGAAAGGTATTCCGTGTTGAAGCCTTTAGTACCCTGATGGCTGATCGAAAGAGTGAAATTGGTTTCCCATGGCTTTACATTCATATTGTATGAAGCGCCGAGGGCAAGGGTATTGACATCCGTCTGCCCTATGGAAAACTTATTAAGGTCTTTGTTTATGGTATAATTACCCGAAAGTGAAATGGTATGGTCGAGATTGTCACCCGGCAGACTATAGGTCGGCAGCAAGCTTATACTGTGAAGAATTCTCTTGACTTGCGTGGTGTCGTTCACAACGGCTGTGCCATCGCTCTGTCGCTGGAGGTATCCGTTATACATAGCCGATAAGCTGAAATTATTGCCCAGTCGCAGCGAGGCCATTGCGTTGTAGACATAACCCTCAGTGGTGTACAACTGCTGGTCGGACAAGTTGTCGGCCTGACCGGAGAAGGATGCCGACAGCGAAAGACGTCTGAACAAGGTTGTTCCGAGGTTCACTCCCAGGCTATGATAGTTGTTGGATGTATAATATGTACCCAAAGAGACATAATCGGGCTGGATGATTTTATAGAAAACAGAGGCGTTCATCCACGGGAAAGAGAAGTTTAGGGCTGCATCGCCTGCAAATCGCACCCTCGAAGTATACCGAGGTTCAAAGATTTTGTCAAAACGGGTAGCCTCTCCTGTCGTCACTTTTTGTGATTCGGTGTCGGCGGTAAACGCCGAGGTGGCCATATTGGCGGAAAGCGACACTCTATTCCAGAGGCTTACCTGACCCTTTAACCCTACTACAAGGTTTTCCTGCGGACGGTAATACTGTCTCCAGTATTCATCTATAGACCCTTCGGAGTCATACGCGCGAAGGAAATATATATCGATGCTGTTTCCGTTCTTGCCGTATCCGGCCGAAAAGCCCCAGCCATATCTTTTGTACTGGGCACGTCGAGGATTCGGGCTCTCGGGGTCATCATTGACGGCGCGGCGCAACACTCCATAGAACGCCGACGCTCGGAATTTCGGCCCCTTGTATTCAAGGCCCACTCCGTTGAACGACATATTGAGAATGTAGTTGGAAAAAGGCATTGATGACTGGCCGAAATGAGCCGTAAAGTTCTTATAGCTCGGACTCAGATTGAACGAAAATTGGGGATAGTTAAAATTCAGATTGTCGTTGGAAAAATATATGGAGAAAGGCAACGAGAATCCGTATACGTTTATATTTAGGTTGGCAAATACAGAGTTGCTGAGAGGAGACATATAGTTGTTCCCTGCCGAACTATGAAAATAGGTATTGTTAGTGCCTATCGATCCGGTAATGAGCAAAGGGTCATTTTTTGCTATCTGAGAGATATCCTGTGCCGATACAGACACAATGCCTATTGAACAAGCCATGACTATGGCTGCTGTCAATCGTTTCAGCATACTTATTCTACGCCTTGGCGTGTTCGGTATCATTGCGTGATAATGTTAGATGAGGATAATGTTAGATAAGGTTGGTCAATTAGAAAATGCCGCCTCCTTGCCTCCCGCTATAGGGAGGCAAGGAGATGGCTTGTTGCTTAGATTATTTCTTAATCAGCTTGCGAGTTGCTGTCTTGGTGCGGACAATATATATGCCCTTGGCAAGGTTCTGCGAATTTACGCGCTGACCTGAAATTGTATAGATTTCGGCTTCCGGATCTATTTCGCTATCGGATATTACATCCTGAATGCCCTGTGCGCTACCGTCTGTATCGAAATGCATCGGCGATTTGAATGTGCCACGCATGTCTGCAAAATCAACACGCTCGGCAAGGTCGCGGTATTCACCGGTGAGGTTGTCATGGAGTTTGAAGTTTACTTTCTCGCCGTTCTCTCCATGAACTGTGATGAAGATTCGACCGTCAATAATTTTGCCTTCGCCGCGGCATTCGCCGGCGACAAACGCTCCGATCGAATAACGGTCGGCATCAAGTTCCTCATCGCTCCGTGCGATGATAGTCATATTGTCGGCAAAGCGTGAGGCGTCATAGTTCCATATGTTTTGTGCCGGTGCACGCTTTATTGACGGAACGTTGTTGGCTCTCTTCAATTTTCCTTCTGCAGGCAAGGTTACACTAACGTTACTGCTACCGGGGTAGTAGACGAGATATCCTTCTCCGGCTTTTATGGTTTGGAGTGTACCTGCCCACTTGCCGGAATTTAGCTCGGTGAATCCGTCGTTCTTGGAAACTATTCGTGTCCCATCCGCAAGGTCGGAATTAGCAAATATCTGACTTACCCAATGATTGAAGCAATAGGGGAAGCCACTCCAATTCCAGCCGGGGCCATAGTATTCAGTGACCTCATCCTGCCTATAATTGTCTATGCCGGGGATGAGATAATTGATTGTCTGTCCTGTTTTGACGTTGATCTTGTATGTATCGAGCCAGCTCATGCCTTTCAGCTCGCCGAAGAATCCGTAGTTCGGGTCGTTGTATAAGAGTTCGGTCTGAGAACGGATTTCCTGTACTTCACCAAAACCTACACTTATGCCTTCCAAAGTAATGTCGCCTTGTCCGGCAAAGAGCGTAAACCAGTGCCATCCTTCGTTAATATTGACGCGCTGTTGTATCGACACCGTTGTTCTGGCGCTCAACTGGTTATAGTACACCTCGAGGACTTCGCCCTGGGCAAGCCCCAGAACATTGATCTTCCATTCATTAGTACCTGCTATACGCTCGCCTATTGTGAAGGCGTTCGTCTTAAAGCCCCAATTGATGGCAGATTCGTCAAGAAGGAAATTCTCGGGATATGTTTCAATCTTAATCGTCGGATTCGCGTCACCGATGCCTATCTTAACCATCTCCGGGAGACTGATTGAGGTGAGACCCCGGGCGATGTTTACATCAAATCCGAAAGTGACTGAGTACTCTTTTCGTGGATTGAAGGATCCGTCGCTGTTGAAACCGGCTGCGTCTATACGATAGGTCCACTCCACTCGGGTCGATCCGTATTCATTGGCCAGGACTTCAGTGGCTTTGTTTGTATCTGCATTGTAGGAGAATGTAAGTATCTTTTTGGCGACATTCGGTCCTTCGACCATGTAGAATTGGTCGGGGAAAACCGGATTCTTTAGGGTGGTGGTTACATTGTCGTTAAGCCGGCTAAGAATATTTACCTTAGCGAGTTCATAATCTGCAAGCTCAATTGTCAAAGGATTGCTGGCAATCACGTATTTGTCTGCGGTAGGTACGGGATCAACTACAATGACTGTTATTTCTGCGTTCGCAAAACCAATACCTTCATAATATATACTAACGATTCCGGACCCGGCTTCTTCGGCGGTGATGGTGCCATCGTCATGCATGACTAAAGCGGTTGTTTGATCCGGGCTGGCATAAAAATTGAGGGCTTCTTCCTTGAAGGTTGCATCCTGAGGATTGGGAGAAACGATATGCCTGAGGTATTGCGTTACCTCTTCACCTACCTGTACGATTAAGGTCTCATCACTAATATTAAGACTGGTGACAGGAACGAAAGTGAGATTGAAAGGATTTGACGGTGTGCCGCCGATGGTCTCATCGCCACCGCTGACGGTGAGCGTCTCGGCAAGCTCGAAATCTATTTGAGCATTGGATTGCTTGAGGTAGAACTTCACCGTCTTGCCGGCATCTTCATCCTTCACGCCGATGCGGAAGGTATAGACGACACTTGTGGAATTGACGCCTTGCACCGTGCTCTTCGTGGCAATAGCCCGGCATTGGTCATCTATGAAAGCGCCGACCATGCAGTCATGGACTTCAACGGGTTTGCCTTGCTTGTCTACAAACGCGGCATATACCACAGCATGACTGGCATAAGCCGATGGTGAGGGCTCCGCCCAAGTGCGCTGAGCCCGGATTCCGAGGACACCGGCTAACATCATGATGGTTAGTAAAACTGCTTTTCTCATTGGTTGAAATTTTTAGTTTATAATAATGTGTTATTTTGAATCGTTGTATTGCTTTGAATCGTTTTTTGCCGCTTCCACCTCACCTTTTACAAAGAGTGAATTATGCCCGGAAGGGCCGCTTAGGAGGACTGTCACTCTTTGCTTGAACGCTCCCGAGCGTTTTGCGGGATCAAATCTCACAACCACCGAGGCCGTATCCCCCGGTGCAACTTCAGCCTCGGAATACGTGGCTGTTGTGCATCCGCATCGCCCGACGGCTCCAAGAACGACAAACGGTTCGCCTCCGGTATTTCTGAAAACAAACCTGTGGGTCGCGGCTCCGTCAGCTTCTTTTATCTTGCCGAAATCATATACCGTCCCTTCCATCCATGAAATCTCGGATTCGCCATAGCTGTTTGGAAAACCCAAAACAAGGGCAATCGCAAAAAGAGTGGTCATTTTTAGGGTTCGGTGTTTCATGACATGATATGCGTTTCGTTCATTCAAAAAGAGACAGCATCTCCTCACACAGCAAAATTAACCCCTAAACCGACAAAAGCACATGTAAAAATCTGCCAATCGCTTGTATATATCAGACAAATTCGTACAAATCAGACAAAAGCTGATAAAGACAAGCTATTTAACAATTTTTTACTTTTGCAAAATGTCTACTCCCCCGTTTTTCCGGTAGACGGTCGGATAACATCCGAATGCCCTATGGAAAGCATGGGACAGACCGCTCGCCTCCTCGAAACCGCACATTAAGGCGATTTTGCCGAGTGGCTTGTCGGGATGTTCCAACAGCAGCCTGGCACACCGGTTCATCTGAATGTCCGAGATGACCGCCTTGGGTGTTACCCCTGTCAGCTCTCTCACGCGCCTGTAGAAGGTTCGCTCGCTCGTATGAAGGGAGGCGGCAATCTTCGGGATGCTGTATTCGCCGCCGGTAATAGCGTCTTCGACGGCTGCCTGCACATCTTCTAAGGTAAAATGTTTTGCCATTTTATCTAATTTTATAAAAACCAAATATAGTCGCTTGTTAAAAAGTCCAAATATAGTCGCATGCGCCCCTTCGGGATGTGTAAATATCAGACAAAAGCATGACGGAATCAGACAAAAACATTAAGAAATCGGACAAAAACATTAAGAAATCGGACAAAAAAAGAATCCCTTCGGTCTAAGACCGAAAGGATTTGAAAGTTAATATATTTCGACTGCTATTTATTCTGCTCCCTATAGGCGGTCGGCGAACATCCATAGACCCTTTTGAACGCATGCGAAAAACAGCTTGCCTCCTCAAAACCGCAGAGATAGGCAATCTCTCCGATGGATTTGGTCGGATTCTCGAGCAGCAGCTTGGCGCACCGTTCCATCTGAATTGCCGAAATAAATATCTTGGGAGACTGGTCCGTGACCTCTTTCAGGCGTCGCCTGAAAGTCCTTTCGGTCATATTCATCATGGAGGCAATCTTTGCAACGCCATAATCTTTGTTGTCAAGGGCCGTATCAACCACTTCGAACAACTGCGCGAGAAATGCCCGACCTTCGTCTTCATCCATTTCAGAAGCTTTTTCCTCACAGGAGTTGTCCGGCCGGCTATCGGCAATATTTTTCTCTGCCTCATCACATTTTCGCTCGAGTTCCCCCACTTTTTTTATGTATCTGAGTACCCGACGACGATGGCGCAAATATCTTGCACGTATAACGAAGGCGGCGATGGATGCAATGACTATAAATATGATTATCCCTATAATTATATCACGCATCCTCGCTTTATTGGTCTGTCGTATCTCATCTTGCAACATGTCCCGCCCGAATTCGGCATAATATCTGGCCAAAGCTTCGGCAGATGCTTGATGATACAATGAGTCCTTTAATGCGTTGTAATGATTGAGCGCGATTTTGGCCGAATCGGGACTCAAAGACCAGTAGCTTTCGTACAATCCTTTGTGCGAGCACACATTATTATATAGATCGCCCATCTTGGAGAAAATACCGGAAGCCTCCTTGAAGCAGTCTATGGCCTCACGAGTCCTATTTTGCTCGATATAAACAAATCCCAATTGGTTGAGATCAATTCCGACGGAATGAATATTGCCCACTTCTTTCAGCATGGCAATTGCACGCAGATAGGCTGCTTCGGCTTCATCATATCGTTGAAGTCCGGCCAAAGCCGATGCCATCTGAGAAAGACGCATCGCCATTTTGGGCTTGCGTCCGTTGATTGAATCAAGCTCATACGCATCACGAGCATAGTCAAGCGACTTTTTGTTTTTACCGAGTTTGTGATATACCTCCGAAGCCATTCCCAAAAGTATGGCTTTGCGAGATGTATTATTGGCCTTGTCGGCATATTCAAGTCCTTGAATAATAAACTTCTCGGCCTCCTTGACTTGATTAGCGGCCATATATGTACCCGCAAGAGTGTTCAGCCCTGAAGAAATCCTATCAGGGTCTCCGAGCTTCATATCGATGTCAACGCACTGCTTGGCATAAGACGCAGCGGGAGCGAACTCGCCAAGCCTTACATGGATAATACCCAGCAAATTCAGGCAATCGGACCTGCCCATATTGGGATATTTGAACAATGGGAGAGCCTTCAAGGCATACTTCTTAGCCGTGGGATAATCCTGCACATCATTGTACCATTCAGCCACCCAATACCATAATTGTTGCCGCAGAGAATCTTTAGGAGTATTCTCGGCAAACACAATCTTCGAATCGGTTATTCCCTCCTTGTTTAGGAAATCAAATATCTTATTGGCATCATCTACACGACAACCCTTGGTTTCATATATTTCTATAAGCTTGTCTATATTCTGTGGCATGGCCTGCGCATAGTCCATACCCGCATAAATGGCAACCACAATCATAAGCCACTTTATAGAGAAAGACTCCAAAAAACGGCCAAGATGCTTGTGGTTAAATCTCCCATGTTCCATTACTCTGAGTTGTTTATTGCAAAGTTACATAAAATCGGGGAAATATACGGGTGTTCACATCACGGCTCATACCGGTTTTTTTTCAGCCCTTAAACTTTCCGGATGATAGTGCAGATATTGAAGCATTTCTACTTCTTGAGTCATAGCTGTTTTTGGGTTTTACGGTTCAAAGTGAGTGAGCCGTCAAATGGCCAAATTAGCTGTGTTTGAGCCGATTTCACCGATTGTAAAGAAGACGAGGGCGGCGAAGCAGCGCTTCGTCGCCCCGTCTTAGGTTGTATGACGTTCGGGCTTATTAGCCGTTGATCTTAACCATATTGGCGATAAGGTCAAGCACCTTGTTGGAGTAGCCAATCTCGTTGTCGTACCACGAAACAACCTTTACGAAGGTGTCGGTGAGGTATACGCCGGCATTGGCATCGAAGATGGAAGTGCGAGTGTCACCGAGGAAGTCGGAGCTGACAACGGAGTCTTCGGTGTAACCGAGTACGCCTTTGAGTTCGCCTTCGGAAGCTTCCTTCATAGCTTTGCAGATATCCTCCTTGGTGGCGGGCTTGGCGAGGTTGACGGTAAGGTCAACTACAGACACGTCAAGAGTGGGGACACGCATGGAGATGCCGGTGAGTTTGCCGTTGAGTTCGGGGATAACTTTGCCTACAGCCTTGGCGGCGCCGGTGCTGGAGGGGATGATGTTGCCGGAAGCGGCACGACCTCCGCGCCAGTCCTTCATCGAGGGACCGTCGACGGTCTTCTGTGTTGCGGTGGTGGAGTGTACCGTGGTCATCAAGCCGGTAACAATGCCGAATTTGTCGTTGAGGACCTTGGCGATGGGGGCAAGGCAGTTGGTGGTGCAAGAAGCATTGGAGACAAACTGTGTGCCTTTCTTGTAGGTGTCAGCGTTTACGCCGCATACAAACATGGGGGTGTCGTCCTTGGAGGGAGCGGACATCACAACGTACTTGGCGCCGGCTTCGATGTGGCCCTGAGCTTTTTCCTTGGTCAGGAACAGACCGGTGGATTCTACGACATACTCTGCGCCGACTGCGCCCCAGTTGATTTCTTTGGGGTCACGGCATGCGGTAACGCGGATGGCTTTACCATTGACGATAAGGAGGGATTTTTCGAGGTCGAAGTCTACGGAGCCTTCGAAAGCGCCGTGCATTGTGTCATACTTGAGCATGTAAGCCATGTAGTCAACGGGGAGGAGGTCGTTGATGGCGACTACTTCGATGTCGTTACGTTTGGTGGAAGCGCGGAAGACAAAGCGACCGATGCGTCCAAAGCCATTGATACCAATCTTAGTCATAGTGGTTTGTTGTTTTGAAATTAATCGTATATGTTGTTTGTGTATATTCTTTCAAAGATTGTGTGGCCGAGAAGAGTCTCGCCGCCCTATTGGGACCAAATGCGGCGACCTTTGAGCGACCTCTCCGCTTTTAGCGCCACAAAATTACACATTTTTTTCCGTAATTGGATGATTAGGATATTATTTTTATGTGAAATTTTGTATTTGAGGCTTTAGGCGTTACCGTAGGGGTTGTTTTGGTGGCATTCGACCGTATTATTTCGCTTCTCCATGATCGTTGTCGTGATTCTTTTCGAGATTGCTCTTGCGCACCCTTTCGGATACTTCAAGCATCTTTTCAAAAAGGTCATCACCGCCGAAGATTCGGTCAAATGCTTCCATTTCGTCTAATACTTCGTCAGATGATTCGTCCGAGTCATCGTCATACGATTCGTCATCGTCGGCATATTCATAGTCATCTATATCATCATACTCGTCTACGCTCGGGCCTATGCCAACAATGTAATCAAAATTGTCGCCCAAGCGTTCTTTGAGCATCTTGACGTACTTACGCTCGGTATGTGTCGGCCCTTCGATGAGCAGATACTTGCCGTTATAACCCATGGGATAATGCTTTAGCGGGATGTCATCCGTATCTTCCTCGAGGATATACTCTCCTACTTCTTCGAAGTCCCGAGCGGGATTTAAACCGGCGTCGTAGGCAAATTCGATAGCCGAATATATCAGATTGTGCGCATCGCTGTAAGGACACTCGACAAAGCCTTCAAAAGACGCCGACAACTTTTCGACCAATTTTTCAAAGTCCTCAACATCATAATCATAGTGATACATCACGTCTTTGACACCCAAACAATAGGTATCAATCAGGTATACGCCGAAAAGAATATTTCCGTTCGGCCTTTTACGAGACACTATGACTTCGCTCATGCCATGATTGGAAACTTCCTGCGGCATATAGCATTTGTATATAGGCAGTTCGCGCGCCCGAAGACGTATGTATTTTTCAGGCGAGATTGACACTTTGGGGGACGTTTCTTTTTTTTTCTGCGCCATTCTTATATTAATGTTTATGTGTGATATCTTATTTTATGTGTAGTGAGATGGCCATACTACCGAGGTAGTATTCCAAAGGGCTGACTATCGGGCGAAAAGGAGCCTTGTCTTTTTCGACAAAAAGCCGCAATCCGCCGTGGACGCATTGCACGTCCAGGCGCGTGCCCAAGTCGCCTATCGGCTCGCCGTCGAGGTGCGCCGGACCGGGGTCACGTATGATGGACAGACGCGGCACGCGCAAAGTCTCCACCAGACGATTGTTCCTCAGCAGCCCGGTCATCATGTCCATCCCCAGCATCATGGTACGCAGCGCGTCAGCCTTGTGTATGATTACCACATCCAACAGCCCGTCCGTAATCGAGGCCTGCGGCGCGATGAAGGCGTTATTGCCATACTGCGAGGCGTTGCATATAGCCACCAGAAAGGCATCGCGGTGCAACGTCGCCTCCGGAGTTTCAATGACGTAGTGCTCGGGCTTATAATGTGCAAACTCGACAATGGTGCTGCGCACATAAGACATGCGCCCGCGCTTGCCCGAAGCCGCAAAGCGATCCGATACGGCGGCATCAAAGCCCATGCCGCAGGTGCAGAAAAAGGGGCGACCGTTGACAGTGGCGTAATCACACTCGCACACCTGCCCGGCGATGACGGCATCCAAAGCCAGCACCGGATCCACGGGGATAACGATATGTCGTGCCAAACCATTGCCGCTGCCCGCCGGGATTATACCCATAGGTATAGGCGCATGGCACATGGCGCGTGCCACCTCGTTGACCGTACCGTCGCCGCCGCAAGCCAGCACCGCATCATACTCGCCCGCATCGACGGCCTGACGCACACGACGTGTCGCATCGCCCGGGCCCGTGGTGACGTAGGTATCCACATCAATACCGGCCTCGGCCAGACGCGCACTGATGCGCTCGGGAAGTCCGTGTTTGCTTTGTGTTCCCGATATTGGATTGACTATGAGCAGATGCCTTGGCATATTAACTGCAAAGATACACCTTTTTCGCCGAATAGCATCAAATTCGCTCGTGATTATCAGCAATTAATGTCCGGGGTGCTTATTCGGTACGGCCTGGGTAGAGTCCAAAGGCAAATGCAATATTACGAAAAATGTCTGAAGAATTCGGCAACTAATGATTCCTTTCATAGATAATTCTGAGAAATTGATTAACTTTACAACGGCATTATTGCACTTGTGATTCTACTTAATCCGAGAACAATAAGGCTGCTTTCTGTGGCGTTCATTTGACGCTTTTGCTCTGACATTGTGAAACGTAGGAACTTTCAAACCGGTTCAGGCAAAGGCAACGGTGAGCATTCTGTGACGTGTCGATGTGTCGGCGCATATATATTATGCCCGAAAACACATCAGCGCACAACATGGAACCTTCCGTTGCTCGGTCCAACCGGCAAGATTTCCTACGACCGCACAATGTGGAACGAGCAATAAGTGGCAGGCTCCACGTTTTTTATAAAGGTATATCATAACGACAAAGTAATGGTTTCAAATCCGTTTATCATATTACTCTTAGGCATGTGCATCATGTTTTTCGGCATGATGACATGGTTGTTTTGGCGAAAAGGAGACCAACTGAGAAGAATCATCTCAGTTCTTATGTGCGTCGTCGCTACATGTTATGCAAAAGATTTCATAACGATTTTACTTTTGGACGAGAAACTGCATTTGCAATGGACTTTTTTCATGGCGACTGACATGTTGGCAATCCCCTTATATACATGTGTCCTTAGAGAACTCATCAAACCCGGTACGGCTTCAGTGAGGCAACTGGTTCTCAATGAAATACCTTTCTTGATTTTACCAATTCTTTTGTTAGCCACAGGCCATTATGTTTTTTTCTGGATAAACGTTGGATGGGGCACTTTGTTTGGGTGCTACTATATGATATGGGGGTTGGTAATGATTCCTCGGTATGACGCAAGTTTACGAGAACACTTTTCCTATACTGAAAACATCAATCTTGGATGGCTAAGGGTGACACTTTGGACGTTTGTCGTGCTACTTTGCCTGTGGATGTTAGATTATATGCTATTTGGTGTTGAGATAGAGTGCATCTATATGGTGCTTCATCTGATAATCTGGGTGTTTATCTGCTTTCTCCTTTACCGACACGAGTCGGTAATTGGCGAATTAGGAGGTGAAGCTCAACCCATAGCTGACATTCTGCCTGACCAAACATTAGATGCTCGCATTAAGGATCTATTTTATAAGAAAAAGGCATATCTCAATCCTCGGTTAAAGCTTTCTGACGTTGCGCGAGATGTAGGCACTAATAGAACCTATGTTAGTAATTATTTCAACCAAACGCTCAATGTCACTTTCTATGATTACGTCAATAAGCTCCGCATTGAGTATGCTTGTCAGTTATTGAAAACCACTTCTGATTCTCTAAATATTATCGCTGAAGAATCCGGTTTTAGATCTCGTTCAACTTTTCATCGAGCCTTTTTTCAATTAAAAGGGCTGACGCCGGCTCAGTTCAGACAAGAGCAATAAACTTACTGAACATTAGAGCTTTGTATCTTTTAGGACAAAGAATTTTACGCATTAAGACTTGACATGTCTTAATGCGTAAACAAGATTATTCTGTTTAGGACTGACCCCGAATGAGCAATATTTAATTTTGCTCCCATAAACCGGTCATGAACAGATTCCTTTCACATCTTTTCTGCGGAACGGAGAATTGCATAAAGAAAAAGCTAATAATTAAACACCATAAAAAATAAACAATCATGAAAGTATTAAAATTGACAGCAATGGTTGCTATAGCAATGGCAACCTTGACCCTCTCATCTTGTGGAGGAGGAGCCGGCTCTTCCGGTTCCAAGTTCTTCGGAAACGTGCCCGGCATCTATTCCGAAATGACGGCCAAAAAGGAAGCTATGCAAGAAAAGTTCAAAACATGCGAATCACAGGACGAAGCCATGAAGCTTATGGCTGATGCCGAGAAAGCAGAAAAAGAGTATGAAAGCAAGCTCGAGGAAGCCGGCAAAGCGTTAGACGGAAAGACAATCGAAATCGAGTCAACACCCGAAATAACCGTCAACTCGCCAATCACACTCACATTCGACGGATTTTGGTCAAAAAGCGGTCTGGAACCAAAATTCAAAATGGAGGGGGATGTAGTAGCAGCCCAAAATTACCAAAGTGAAGACAGCAAGACGTTATCTACCGGGAATCCATCGCGATACGTTGGTATGGCCCAACAGGTGTTTCTCGTAGGTTATGACGATGCCGGCACCCGGGTATTCTCACAAAAAGTAGCTTATTTCCCTATGGATTTGATTAGTGAGAATGCACTCGGCGTGAAAGCCGGAACTCCACTCAAATTTGAGACCTTTCAAATCACTGAAAAGAATGTGGAGGGATGCCTTAAGGCCACTTCATTAAAGCTCTCTTACGAATCGGGGAAATAATATGAAAGGACTCAATCATCATATGTCAGCAGCTCTGTTTCTTGGGCTGCTGGCATTATTTGCATCAGCCCCTCCGGCCGAAGCTCAGTTCTTGAAAAAACTTTCCAAAGGACTTGAGAAAGTAAACAATGCTCTGGATAAAGTGGAAAAAGTAGTCACAAACCCATCTGCAACTACTAAAAAAGAGCGATCTCCCAATCAACCGGTTAATGCGGCTTCAGTCTCATCGGCATCTGATATGTCCGGCGAGAGCGCTTCCATAAAGACTGACTTTTCTGAAAGTCCTGACCCGCATATGCCGCATTTTACCGATTCAACAAAGTTTGTCTTATTAGACGAAACCGAAGTAGGTTCTTATTTCTACCATCCAACAGTTTTGACGCCTGTCTCCGAAGGCTTCTTCGCAGTGCGCAACCAGCGAGGTCAATGGTCGTTTTATAATGCTGAAACCGGCGAGTGCCTATTTAAAAACATAGGTTACCAAGCCAACAACAATCCACCGAGATTTAACGGCGGTGTGGCGTTGGTAAAATCCGGCAAAGGACGCAAGGACGGATATAAGATTCTTTATACGGATGGTCGCATAAGGGAACTTGACGCGAGCCATGCAACAATAGAGGATTTCGTTGATGGCGTGGCTATGGCAAAGTCTTTTGATGCCAAATACATTCCTTCCTCTTTTTACATCGACATCAACGGAAAGAAAATTTGGCCCAACCTGACCACCATAGGCAGAAAGATGGGAGATTTGGTGTCCACTATCCCTATGCGAAAAGTAGGCAATGGACTTCGGGCAATCCGCAAAGATGGCAAATGGGGCTTTGTCGACTCAAAGGGAGTTTTCAAAATCCCGGCCCAGTACGTGTCTGTTCGTGATTTCTCAGACGGTTATGCATGGGTTACCACTCAAATTGGCAATGATTATAAGATAGGGCTTATCAATGCCAAAGGAAACTGGGCTATAGAACCTCGTTTTAAGGGATATAATATGGAGATTTCCCAAAACTACGGAGACTTCCATAACGGAATCGCCCGCGTAGTCGAGGATGAGGCAATTGTTTATTACGACCCGAAAGGCGTAGAGTTGAAGCGGTTTCCGGAGGCCAAAGGGACCGGTTTTACCGATGGTTATGCATTTGTCACTATGCCCGGTGGAACCTATAGAATAAATGAGGATTTCGATTTATCAAAAATAGGAGACCGTTACGATGGCTTTTATGATGTTGACAACTTCAAGCCGAATTTTCCTTTCTATCCTGTTTCCATTGTCCATTACAACCGAACGGCAATCAGGCCCGACGGACTTGCTTTAGTCTATTTCTCACCCGGAGAGAACCTTGAACTACGCCCGTTTAGCGCCGATGGTTACGCTTACGCGGAGACCAAGTACCGGGGAGGTACTGTTCGGGGATATATTAGACCTGACGGCTCTTATACGGTGATTTTGGGAGTCAATGCCGATGATAATCATGCGTGGGGAGGAGGTCCCGGTGGTCCGTGGCCTGAAGAACCTCCGATTATCGGTGATATTCCTCCTGTGCCCCCGGCACCTCCTAAAGAACGGGAACACACTACCACTCCAACTGCCAAATATACTGTTACCACTGTGGCATCTCCGGCTGAAGGAGGATCGGTAAACCCCGGTGTGCCAACCTCTTACGGAGAGGCTTTTAAGGTTAGCGCTATTGCCAACCCGGAATGGAAACTGGCCTCGATAACATCTTCTTCGCCTCGCTGTCGCACGATGGATCCTAAAACATTTACGGTTTATGAAGATGTGACGCTGACGGCTAATTTCATAAAGAAGGACAAACGTTCAGCACCTGAGGCTGGAGTTTGGGAAGGCATAATTCCTTATACTTACAACATTCCCGAAGGAGGCAGGGCTACCGAAGAAGTTCCACTATATCTTGAACTGCAATCCACCAAATCGGTAAAAACTCCTTACGGTGACAAATACGGTGTTTTGACTTTGGTGTTCGACCCCGAAAAACGCTATCGGTCGGGACGAAGTGTAACTAACACTCATGGAGGACAGCAATACAACATTATGTACATCCCAATGGTGGTAGAAGGAGTAGTGGAACTTGACGGTAAGAAGTATCTTCAAATCGAAGGTGGCCAGCTCAAATTAGGCAATCTCTTTGTTGAGCCAGGCGCAAACGATGGAGGCGCAAACGCTCTAATGGCAAATATGCTGCTTACGATTTTCGGAGATGACCTCACGCTTGGCGAAGGCTCATACCTCGTTGAATTTAACCAGTCCGATGGCAAAATCAACCTTGGAGCTTTGAAACGTTTCCATACGGATTATGGATGGCTGCCAGCCGGCGATGAACGCTTCATGAAACTTCGAACGCAAGGTTGGTTGTGGGGATTGGATGCAGGATTTCCTGCCGATTTCTTCGCCGGTTCTTCGGCTCTCACTCCATCAGCAAAACGCGATAACCTTACATGGTATGCTCCATTGTCGTGGTATGACGGCAATGATGAAGCATTTAAAGCGGCCCGAGAGACGTTCGATAAATATTACAAACGATTTATCAGCGACTATCTTCGTTTATGGCAATACGAATAGACTTTTCAATTTAATTTCGACCGCTCACTCTGCCGAGGCAGAATGAGCGGTCGGACTTTATGAAGATTGCAAAGCGGAAATCCCGTGCAAGCGAGAGCAGAGTGTCAAGCTTGCTTGACCTATGCCGAGCGCAGCCGGATTGTCGTAAAACGAAACCCGAAGTCGGAAGGCGTTGTCGCCCGGCTGAGGCTGTGCCTCGTTCCGAATCCTTTTGGCTCGAGGCAGTCAAGCCACCATAAATCCGAGGGCATTGTAGTTAGGCAGGGTATGGGAGGTGACGTAAAGGCTTTATAAGTGGACGAAAAAGGGCAAAAAAACGGGATAAAGGGTTAAAAATAGGGCTTTTTGGCGTAAAATTATTTGATATTGTGGGAATTGTTGTATATTTGCAGCGTAAAAATGATATCCCTAACCCTCAAAACATCATTACAATGAAAGAAATCATCGAAAAAGTAGCAGCTGCTTACGCTGTATTTTCAAAAGACGCAGGTCTTCAGGCTGAACAAGGAAACAAGGCTGCCGGCGCACGCGCACGCAAGGCTTCCCTCGAAATCGAGAAAGCCATGAAGGAATTCCGCAAAGCTTCTATCGCCGCTGCCAAGAAATAAGCCTAAGGCAGACAACGAAAAAAACACCCTTTAACCGGGACGCATCCGCACGGCGGATGCGTCCCGTTGTTTTTATCGGAGGAGAAGGATATAAAAGCATTCATAACCAAGTCAGGTAGTGTCATAAGTGTTTATAGAGTATTTATGTAATGGTGCAATGTGTTTTGACGCACCCTCTACACGAGCCCGCCGAGCAAAAGGGATGGACGCGGCAGCGGACTATACCGATGTTTGGCGCAACATGTTCGTCATCGGCAGTACCGACAGGACAAATGCGGCGTAACTTTGCTGCATCAAACACGTGAAACCACCGAGCCGGCTCCGGCCGACATCAACTATGGCGTGTCATCTGACATCACGCGCCCCGGTGCATACGACCATATCGAAAAACACACCATACCAAAATCTTACATACCATGACTATGCTTATCGAAAATCCAAAGAACAAAGGCAAGGCTCAAGCCTTGCAAGTCGTCCAATGCCACAACCTGTGCCCTGCCGACACCACCGGCGAAGTTCTGTGCCCCACCGGCGTTCCTCGCACCATACTTTCCGGCGGATGGCGTCCTTTGGCCTGCGTGGATACAGCCACAGGCAAGCGTATGGCACTGCACCGCGACACCGAGATTGCCGTGGCCACCGTCAATCCGGATGCCGATACAGCGGCAGTCACTCCCGTTGGCAACACCGCCGGGACGCCGCTGTGCGCCGTCTTCGATGATGGCGGCGACAGCCTCACGGTGATGTCCGCCTCCGGGGCATACGTTGCACAATACGCCGACAGCGGCTGGGAAATGGCGCGTGCCGACAGCAGCGCATGGCCCGCCATCTCGGTCACCGCCGAAAGCGCCGGGGACATCTCCGTAACCCTGCCCATGCGCGTGCTGTCCTGGGAGTATACCTCGGGGATGCCATTGGCTGCCGCAGACCGCAAGGCCCTGGCCGGAGATATCGGACGTGCCTACAGCGATGCCCTCGACAGCGCCCAAGCCGCCGGCGCATCCATAGCACCATGCCTTGCCCGATGCCGCATCCTCGATGCCGAGGGCAACACCCTGCACACGACTCCGCCCGTGCTGCTGGCCGCCGATACGGCTGACTCCTTCGCGGCGGCCATATCCTACGATTGCGATGACAGCAAAACACTTGCCGCCAAGACGTTGACGCTGCGGAGTTTTCGTCCGCGCGTGACCGTTGGCGGCAGCGCCGACACACTGTGGGCACGCCGCGCGGCGCGGATGGTGCTCGAAATGACTACACCTATGCCACCGATAGATACGTCAGCCGTGGACGTACGCGCATCCTTCGGGCGCACACCCGGCATCGGGTATGTGCGCGTCAGTATTTGCGGCACCGCGGGAGTGGCCGCAACACGCCCGGCGGCTTCGCGCAGACATATAGCCGAGGCGTTGGCCCGATTTGACGAGTGCGCACGTGCCATAGCTGCCGTCAGTCGGCCCTTGAGCCAAGGACGATGGAGCCGCACCTTCGACATGGGTGACGGAACGATATGCACCCCACCCTATGCACCGGCCGCCACCCTGTCAGGCGGCTTCGTGGCCGAGATATGTGCCAAAGCCGCCGGAGCAACACTCTGGGGAGGCATACACGCCGTGCGCCCCGGGGCTTACAGCCCTGTGACTTACGCCGCCACTCTTGCCGACAAAGCTTGGAGCGGCCGTGTGCGCGTGTCCTTTGCCGACGGCCACCGCGATGTGGTGTGGCGCGGCAGTGGCACCACGGATGCGCCGACACAGCTATCGCCACTGCTGGTATATCCGCATCCAAGTGCCACTCTAATCCAAATAGACCTCGACATCGACGGCACCCATTACCGCCACACAGCCACGACGGAAGCCGCCGGCGTTGGCGGTTACGCCTTTGCCGTCGACAGCACCATGCAACCCGTCACTCCCCCGAAAGCCCCCGACCCGGGCGACGACTCCACTGCCGCCGGCGATGCCGTGGGCACGGTGGTACGCGGGCTGATGGCGGCCACACGCCCCGGGACGCTGACGCCGTGCTGTGCCATGGCCCTCCCGGCCGACATACGCACCATGACGGCGGCCCCATGTTCGGGCGGTGCTTGGGACTATGGACGCAGCCGCTTCTACTGCGGCAGCGGTGACGGCATACGCATGGTCACCATCGGCGTAGAGGCCAAGTCCATGTCTGCCGCCTTAATCAACAATTCAGTACCCGTCGGGCTACGGAGCATGTGCGCAGGCGATGATGCAGTATATGTTCTGTGTCATGGCCACATAGATATCCTGCGCGGCACACGTGCCGAGACCGTCACCACCGATGTACCCATCGGCGATGCAATGTTGCTTTGGCTGTCGCGGCGGCGCGAATTGGCCGTCTTTGCCGACAGCCGGGACACCAATGTCTACAGCAGCCGTCACGGCTGGGCGCGATACAGTATGGACAATCCCGGCGTCATCGCAACACTCGGCAGCTCCGGCTGCACTATGGCAGCCACTGCCGAGGGAAAAGTCCTGGACTACGATGACACGACAACACCAACCGGGAACACGGATGTGCGCTGGAACGCACGCACACCCTTCGGTGTCCGCTCCACCCTGCGCACCTTGACATGGAATATCGATGCCGCCGATGTAGACGGCAACCTTACAGCCGAGCGAATGTACCTGTCGCCACGGCGCTTATACGTCAGTCGCACCGCCTACACCGGAGCCATGCGCACGCCCTTGACCGTCGTCGTCGGGGCACGCCGTATTACTTCGCTATGGCTGGGTATCGATGCCGGCGTCAGCGCCGATGCACACATAGCCGCACCTACCTACACGGCTGTCAAAAGATGAAACACAATCTTTATATGATAATGGGAAACACCGATTACAAGGCAATATTGGCCGAGGATCTGACACGTCGTCAGTTGCGCTTACAAGCCGAGGACTTCGACCCCCTGTCCGGTCGCGGCAGCAGCGGACAGCGCAAGCGCGTAGTAGCGCCCGCCGGAGCCATAGACAAACGCGCCCGCCACGCATACGTTCCCTGCGAGATGGACACAGCCACCACCAAGGGTAATGCCGAGGCATGGATCGAGGCGCGATGTCGCTGCGACTTCGAGTACTGGTGCGCACGCTGTGTCACCATACGCCACAAGACCACCGGAAAGCTCGAGCCCTTCGTGCTCAACCGCCCCCAACGACGCGTCGCCGCTATTCTCGAAGGCGATCGGCGCGCCGGCCGGCCGCTGCGTATGATTCTGCTCAAGGCACGCCAATGGGGCGGCAGCACCTTGGTGCAGATATATATGGCATGGATACAGATATGCCACCGCCGCGGATGGAACTCGCTGATAGCGGCACATGTCAAGGACACATCCAAGCTCATACTGGGCATGTACAGCCTATTGGCCGAGCATTATCCCGATGACTTGTGGCACGAGGACAAGCCTCTGCGCTTCCTACCCTACGAGCGCAGCGTCAATACCCGGCGCATAGCCGGACGCGACTGCTATGTGGTGGTCACCAGCGCCGAAAAGCCGGACGCCATGCGCGGTAGCGACATCAAAATGGCCCACCTCTCCGAGATGGCCTACTGGCCCGACAGCGCCAAGCGGTCGCCCGTGGCACTGATGTGCTCGGTGTGCGGCACCATACCCATCGAACCGCTGACCCTGGTGGTGGTCGAATCAACGGCCAACGGCACGGGCAATTACTTCTACCATGAATGGCATCGCTGTGCCGCCGGCCGTGGTGACAAGCGTGCCGTCTTTGTGCCGTGGTACGAAATCGGCATCTACCGCGACAGCAGGCCCTTGGACACCGAGGCACAGGTGTCCGAACTATGGAAATCGTTGACCGATGATGAACGCAACCTCTGGCTCACGCCTCAGGGAGATGACGACATCCGACTGTGCCTCGACCAAGTAGCCTGGTATCACTCCAAGGCCCTGGAGATGCAGGACGCCCGGGCACTCAAGGCCGAGTATCCGACCACAGCAGACGAAGCCTTCCGCAATACCGGCGCCAACGTCTTTGACGTCCGATGGACCGAGCGCCTGCGCCGCCGCTGCCGTGCGCCGCTGCGCACCTGCGCCGTCGATTGGCATTCCGGGCTGTGGGTAGATGACAGCCGCGGGGCATTACGCCTGTGGGAAGAACCCACGGCAGAGCACTCATATGTGGCCGCCGTCGATGTGGGCGGGCGCAGCCCGGGCGCGGATTTCTCGGTTGTGACCGTGCTGCGACATACCGACATCGGTACATGTGTATGCGCCCGGTGGCGCGGACATATCGACCACGACCGGCTGGCAGTCATAGCCATGCATCTGGCCAAGGCCTACAATTACGCCCTATTGGTGGTCGAGAGCAACACGCTGGAGAGCAGCGACAGCTTTCCCGTGCTCGAGCGTTTGGCACGCGACTACCCGGTACTGTATCGACGCCGTGCCGTAGGCACTATAGACGATGCGCCCGGGCGACGCATAGAGTTTCACACCAACCGCAACACCAAGCCACTGGTGATAGACACCCTTGTGGCCGCCGTCCGCGACGGTACGCTGGACGAACCGGACACCGAAGCCGTGGACGAATTGGCCTCGTACATGCGGCGCGATGACGGCAGCTATGGCGCAGTGCGCGGACGCCATGACGACATTCTGATGACCGATGCACTGGCGCTGTACGTCCTCGAAAGCGAAAGCGGCGACATTGTGGACGATGCCGCCGCCGAAGACTTGCACAAAATGATGGAACGTCGCGACTACTTGTGATCGGGCGTGGACACAAACTGCGGCTCATTGCCGAACCACATGTCTATGAACAGCTTGACGCGTGCCATAGTCTCGCGTAGCGTATTGCGGATGATGTTGCCGCGCTCCGAGCTGTGTGCCGCACTGTATCCCACGGCATACAAGCCGTAATGATCGGCCTGCCAAATGGCACGCCGGTTATGGTATTCCTGCGAAATAAGCAGCACCGAGTCAAGGCCGTACACACGACGCGCCTTGGCCACGGAATATAGCGTGCGCGTGCCCTCGTAGTCGAGTATGATGTGTGTCGAATCCACACCGGCGGCTATGAGGGCGCGTTGCATCTGCCGCGGTTCGTCACAGCCGTAAAGCACGGCATTGCCTTCCGCATCACGACGATAGTCCCCACCGGAGGCAATGATATACCGTACCTTGCACGCATGATACAGCTCGGCAGCAGCCTTGATACGGTTGTCGAAATTGACATTATGCGTGCCCCTCGGCGTCACCGGCGATGTGCCGAGCAACAGCCCGTAGCGCATGGCCGGGACTTGGCGAACGTCATCATAGACTCGCCCCGAGGCATTGGTGTCCACCGCCACCCAGCACGCCCCGACGGCCAGCAACACCGCCGCTACGGCAATGCCGACATACGCGGATATACGTTTGATCCTATGAGACAACATCGGATATAGAATTGAACTTTTTGTGTATGAACAAACTAAGGACGGATCAAGAATAACTGTCCTTTATTTTAGGACAAAATAAGCGTTTTTGTCCTAAAATAAAGGACAGGCTGGTTTATTATTCTCTGAGTATGCTTTCGTACAAATCAACGTACTCCTCGGGCGAGACATCCAAAGTAGCTGTATATTTGCCGTTTTCAGAAGTATAGATGTATCTAAGTCCGTATCTGGCAGTTTTGAGAACTGAAGCTATTTGGGCAGTTAAAACATCGGAAGCTAAATCATTGACTAAATCCCGTTTGTTTTCTGATTTCATTGCAGCCTTGGCGTCATCCCATACGTATTTCTTCTCCGGCACATAAGAAGAACTATATTTATACGTATAAACCAACCTGCTATCGTCAGTCGCTGCAGATAACATTGTAACATCAGAGTCCAAGTTGTATGGGCACCCCTCATTCTCCACTCTTGCAGAGGCTTTAAGCAACCGGACGCTTAGCTCTTTTTCGTTCCCATCACGACATATCAAATCAAAATCCTCCGGAGTTAATTCGATGGTTATATTCTCCATATTGGTAAAACTTGTCATTGTGAGTTTTAGTGATGCTCTTGCTTTCGCAAGAATTTTGAGAATGGTCTTGTCGCTTGAATACATATATGAAGCCATAATATAATCTTTTGCCAACTCCTTATATCTCTTTGTGTCCTTTACGGGCAATGGCGTACTCACACGCATCGATACTATATTGCATTCTTCGCTATAATCCACACTATAAATTTCTGTGTAATTCTGAGTCGTCGGGCATTGCTTCTTCAGTTTCGCGATTTCGGACTTGAGCTTTTTCACGGCCTTGGCATCGGGCGTTTTTTCGGCATATTCGATGGTGTCGGTCGTTCGGTAAGACTGAACGGCTATTGTGACAAAGGGTATAACAAAGGCGACGAGTATTGCAAGCCAGTCCCATACGAATGCACGGCGCATATTGCGCGGGAAACGTGCCTCGACGGCGTGGCTCTTATATAGATAGAACAGCCATGCGGCGGAGAAGACGGCACCCACGGCGGTGGACGTTTCCAGACCGGCGCCAACAGGCATAACAAGAGCCCCTTGCAAAATCAAACAGACATTGGTCAGTAGCGAGACCCATATGTACGTCTTGGCCAGGAATATCGCGTTGCGCATACGCTTGTACGCAGCCACAATGGTATAGACGGCAAAGGCCAGGTTGATCCAAACGTTATAACGAATGATCGGTGTAACACCGGGCTCTTTGAGGTTGAGCAAACTCAAAAGCGCGCCCAATCCGATGCAAACGTACATAAACAGCATCCAGCCCGAGATGCTGTCATCCTCCAACGACTCCGGGTCGCGTTCGGCCAGCGGCGGAATAGTAAACAGATTGTTCTCGGTTTCGGCGGCCTTGCCTTGTGGTTCGGTCGACGGTTGTTCCATTTCAGGATTGTAATCTTCCATAATGATTGCTGTTTATTATTAGTGATTTACCATATAGTCAACATTTACGCTATCCACGAGAGGACGAGGTAGACTATCCATAGAAAGACGAGAAGTCCGCCGACGATGTCGATGTTGCGGCGAAGGCGCTCCGAAGGAGCGCGACGCGTGACTATCTCGGCAAAGTTGAGAAGCATGCGCGATCCGTCCAGCCCCGGGATGGGCAGCGCATTACCCACAGCCAGGATTATAGACAGGAGTCCCGTGAAATACACTATGCCGTGCATCTTGCTCACTATCAACGGCGCAGCCTCAAAACCACCGCCCACGCCGAAGATAGACAACGGATGCGCCACAAAGAACGATAGTGCGTCCCAACATTGGGTCAGACCTCCGCCTATGGCTGCAAACAGATGTGTCGGGTCGGAATTGTACATCCAAATGTAATTGGCCACAACAAAAGCCAATAGTCCGAATAAAACATTGGCTATCACACCGCCGCTATGAACCAACAGCCGCTGCCAGGCAGGCTTGGATCGCAATTCCCAAGGCAAAGGCTCGTGCCCGTCCACGCCATAGCTGTCTGCCATGCGCACGTATGCCATCACCGGCAACCATCCGAGGCCGAAGCGTGTATTGCGCCACGACGTGGGCGCGACTTCGCACTTGGGTCGCGGCAACGGAATACGTATCAAGCAACTGCTTTGCGGCTCGGCGGGGACGGCACTATTGCCTTCGGCATCGCCGTCACCGTCTTCGGAGTCATTACTGTCGTCAGACGTAGCCTCAACATCGAGTATACACAAACATCCCTGCTTGGGATAATAACGCAACAGCGCCGCTATAGGGGCCATAAACACCTGAAACGAATATACAAGTACGCCGAAAGCTTTGGCAAAACAGAAGTGGCCGCACTCATGTACAGCCATACAAAAACCGAGTATTATAAGATATTCAATCATTGATATCGGATGTTATTTGGAGAGGTGAATTACTGAAAAAATTTATATTAGGGTCGCTCCGAACTACTTCAGTGCTACATAACAGAAAGTAACGGCGTAAAACAAGATTGTGGTGCCGATAATACCCAATCCGACATAAAATAATATTCGGTCTAACTTGTGTTTCCTATCCTCATATTTGGCCCCGTTCCGAATGCTACAGCCGGAAATTATCAGCAACCGAGACGAGTATATCAGCACCGCAGTCCATAACAACGGAATGAGGATATACAATACGATGCACATTGTGCCATAAGTTATGCCAAGAGTGTCAGACATGACAGACGTATACCGGATGCAAGCATCGTTCAATAGGTCAATCGTATTGATTGCGTTGTATATCATTATATCATAACATATGTACGTTTTGGGGAATAGCTATTGCCCTCTTTGTATATATACCACAAAGCATGCAAAAGTAAATATGAAAAACAAAAAATTATTTCTCATGCTTTTTTTGGACTTTTTTTGGCGTCCTTCCGGTGTGTCACACGACCTGCCACCACATCGTTTGGCACTATTTTTGTATCAATATATGCCGTGTCATACAATGACACAGACAACAACAGAAACAAAAACAAACAACTAAAATACAAACGATCATGAAAAAGATGCTTTATGTAGCCGCCGCTTTTGCAGCACTGAGTCTCGCCGCTTGCGGCAATGGTAAAACCGATGCTAACGCTGCCGACAGCACTGCAACTGACAGCACAGCAGCCGTAGAGGCCGCTCCCGAAGCAGCCGTAGAAGCTGCCACCACTGTAGACACCAATGTTGCCGCAGCCGAACAGGAAGTCTCCAACAAGGCCTCCGAAGCCATCAACAATGCCGCCGAAAAGGTTCAGAAAGCTTCCAAGGATGTCAAGGCCGTCAAGGACGCTGCCGAGAACCTGAAGAACGCTGCCGAATCCTTTGGTAAATAATGTCATCCGGCACACACGCATAAGCGCCGCCCACCGGTACAAGCCGGCAGGCGGCGCTTTTTGTTCGTGCGGCAGTGGTAGTGCAACATATGCCCTCCGGCAGCGCGTAATGACATTCTGACACGTCACGCAACGGATTTTGGCAAGCAGTCAATATTCTTAACTTATTTTTTACTGCCGACACGGAAAAAGTTTGTATATTTGCCGTGCAAATGCGACAGCCGCAGCCACCGACGGCAGCGCCTGACGCACAGGCCTGAAGGCCACATACATGCACAAGCACAAACATATTACCCAATATTAAACTTACAATTATGTCAAAAGTAACAGTCATCGGCGCCGGCAATGTAGGTGCCACATGTGCCAACGTACTTGTAACCAACCAGGTAGCCGACGAGGTCGTACTCCTCGACATCAAAGAGGGCGTAGCCGAAGGCAAAGCCATGGATATCATGCAGACCGCCAGCATTCTGGGTCTCAACACCCGTCTACGCGGCGTCACCAACGACTACACAGCCACCGAAGGCTCCGACATGGTAGTCATCACCAGCGGTATTCCCCGCAAACCCGGTATGACTCGCGAAGAACTTATCGGTGTTAACGCCAAGATTGTAAAATCCGTAATGGACAACGTGCTCAAGCACTCGCCCGAAGCAGTCATCCTGTGCATCTCCAACCCGATGGACACCATGACTTACCTGATCCACAAAACCAGCGGTCTGCCCAAAAACCGCATCATCGGCATGGGCGGCGCACTCGACAGCGCACGCTTCCGCTTCAATCTGGCCAACGCCCTCAATGCCAACCCCAACGAAGTTGAAGGCATGGTTATCGGCGGTCACGGCGACACCACAATGATTCCTCTGACACGCTATGCAGCATATCGCGGCGTACCCGCTTCAACACTGCTGGCCAAAGAAGAACTCGAGAAAGTTGCAGCCGACACTATGGTAGGCGGTGCAACCCTCACCAAGTTGCTCGGCACTTCCGCATGGTACGCTCCCGGTGCAGCCGGAGCAAGCGTAGTCGCTGCCGTCCTCCACGACCAGAAGCGCATCATCACCTGCTCGGCTCTGCTCGAAGGCGAATATGGCGAAAAAGACCTCTGCATCGGCGTTCCTTGCCTGCTGGGTCGCAACGGCATCGAGAAAATCGTTGACCTCAACCTCAACGACGAAGAAAAAGCCCTCTTTGCCAAGAGCGCTGCTGCCGTACACCACACCAACGAGGCCCTCAAAGAAGCCCTCGCTTGATAGCTCGGCATCCTAACGCATAACCTACATCGGCGACCGCCACGCACCCCGCGTACACACACAGGGCGCGGCTGTCGCCGATTTGATTTTTTATAACGACTTTTAGTTCAACACCTATGAAGAAAATTTTTATCGCCATGATGCTGTGCGCCGCACTCGTGTCATGCAAGAAGGACAACACTTCCAATGTCGAAAAAGAAAATGAGAAGATCGAAAAAGAAAACGATGAAATCACCGACAACACATTGAAAGAGCTTGATGACATCACCGTAGGCCACACCGAAGCCGTACAAATCGTTAGCGATGAAGACGGACTCTCCCCCAACACAAGAGTAAACGCTCCCGCTTTCTTGGACTTCAACGCTACCTGGTGCGGACCTTGCCAAAAATTCAAACCGATATTCCACGCCGTTGCCGAAAAATACGGTCATTTGGCACACTTCTTAAGCATCGATGCTGACGACTGTCCCCAAACCAACGCCGCTTTCGGCATCGAAGCACTGCCCACGCTTATCGTAATGCTCCCCGACGGCACGCAAAAGAAATATGTGGGGCTCGAAGACTTTATGGCTGACGAAGACCTGTTCGGAGCCTACGTACAAGAACTCGTCGAATAATACAGCAAAGCTCACAAAACACTATGGCATGTGCAGATGCGGCAAGCCGGGTCTGCGCATACCATTGGTGGTCACCCCAACATCCGTTATCTCTTTCGGACAAGGTAAGCCGCCACACTACAAGCGCACCGACAAATAAAGCTCTCGACACACTAAGGCTGAAACTTTGTAAAACACTGTTAGAAGATTAGCTACAAATGTTTTAGGCTTAAACTTTTTCGCAATGCTTGCGGGTGCTACTATCACCCGGACTAAAAACGACTCCTCGAAAACAATTAGAACCGCAAGGTCGGCGGCTCACAAGACAGCAGACCACAAAGTATTATGAAACGATTAGCAACGACACTGTTAGGCATAATCCTCATCGCCGCTTTTGCTTGCGCAAAGGTTAATGTCCCGAAGAACGACAAGGTTCTGCGCCCTACCGCCAAGGTCACCAAAACCACCATAATCGACTTCACGGCATCGTGGTGCGCACCTTGCCTGCGTTTCGCCCCGGCTTTTGAAAAAGCCGCCAAGAACCTCTCCGGACAGCTGAACTTCATCAAAGTAGACATAGACCGCTTCCCCAAGACCGCAAAAGCTTTCGGAGTAAAAGCCGTGCCCACCATCTACTTTCTGTACCCCGGAGGAGGCTCTTTCTTCATGGAAGGCACTGACGCCGTGATGTACGACGGAGAAGATACCGAGACTTTCACGCACTTTCTCCGCGAACACTGCCTGGGAGGTCGCGGCGACGAATGAAAAATTGCGGTTCAAGCTACGAAGAAAACCGCAGTCGAAGCGACTAACCGAAAACCGATTTTTATACAACCGACTACAAAACTTTCCATCCGCGTGATGACCGAATTATCTGCCCCCCTCGCCGAGAAACTTGCCCGAATGGGCATCACCGAACTCAACGACATACAACGCCGTATCCTCGCCACCGACAAAAACACCGAGAGCATAGTGCTGATAGCACCCACAGGCTCGGGCAAAACCGTAGCTTACGCTTTGGCATTATTGCGAAATATGAAGCCGTCGACGCCGGGACGCGCCCCTCAAGCACTGGTACTGGCTCCGGCACGCGAACTCGCAAGGCAGATTTTTGACGTCCTCCGCCCTCTTGCCGCTCCCGAACTGAAAACGGTGGTGCTGAGCGGAGGCCGCTCCGTGGACTCGGAAATCCCCTCACTGACGGCATCTACGCCGCCGGACATCATCGTAGCCACTCCGGGACGTCTTCTCGACCATATCAGCCGCGGAAGTATTCTGCCGGCAAACATCCGCCGCATTGTCATCGACGAGTACGACAAGCTGCTCGAACTGGGCTTCGAGCGCCAACTCTCTGAGATCTTGCAGCGCATCTCCAAACATCGTTCTCTGACAATGCTCACCTCGGCAACCACCCCCGAGAGCCTGCCGAAAGCCCTCGAAGCTGAGGGAAAAGACACTCCCCCGGTCACCATCGATGGGAATGCCGCCTCCAAGCTCATCGTCATGGACGTTCCGGCGGCACAGCGCGACAAGCTGGACACGCTGGCCGTATTGGTACGCGAACTGCTGGCTGCCGGACAAACCTCCATGGTATTTGTCAATCACCGCGATGCCGCCGAACGCGTAGTCTCGGGCTTGGGACGCCGCGGTGTCACCGCCGTATTGTACCACGGAGGTCTGGAACAACACCAACGCGAGATTGCAGTGGCAGCCTTTGTTTCGCACGCCGCTGATGTAATGGTGTCCACCGATTTGGGAGCACGCGGCCTTGACATCCCGGGCGTGGGTGCCGTCATCCATTACCACTTGCCGGTGGACGAAGCGGCATACACCCACCGCAACGGGCGCACGGCGCGCGCCGGCGCCGACGGCACTGCATACGTCATCCTCGGCCCTTCGGAAAATATGCCTCCATATATTGATACGGACCACACGCATTATCCTGCCGAGCCATCCGACGGCGCCACCATGCGCGAGCCATACACGCTGATGTACATTGACGGCGGACGGCGACGCAAAATTTCGCGCGGCGACATCCTGGGCTTTGCCGTCAAAGACGCCGGCATCCCGGGCGACAAGGTGGGACACATCTCCATAGCCCCGGACTACGCGCTTGTGGCCGTGGCCGCCGAATACGCGTCGGCATTACGCCAAGCAGCGCGCCTCCATCGCCTCAAAGGCCAAAAAGTGCGCATCACTCCCATATAATCACGAGACAAACCGCCGTTTAAGCATCATTCACACCGACACATTAGCCATACCCACAACACATTCTATGTCCGAATTCACCGTGCAATATCTCGGCTGCGGATCAGCCACCCCCTCGCTACGCCACATGCCGTCCTGCCAGATTGTCGATTACCGCAACAGCCTGATGATGGTTGACTGCGGCGAAGGAGCCCAGCTGACCATGCGACGCATGCGCATACACTTTGCACGGCTGAGACACGTCTTTATATCACACCTGCATGGTGACCATTTCCTGGGGCTGCCCGGACTATTGTCCACACTGTCGCTCCAAGACAAAGGCGGCAACCTGCACGTCCATGTCTTCGAGCAGGGCGAAGAGCTATTGCGCCACTTCATGCGAGTGACTACGGGCGAGCCGACCTTCGAGATCATCTACGACCGTCTGTACGATGACGAGCCGCGCATAGTACTCGACACCAAGGCTTTGACCGTAACTTCATTTCCCCTGCATCATCGCGTGCCCTGCGTCGGATTTCGCTTTGACGAGAAACCCAAGGCACGGCATTTGCGCGGCGACATGGCGGCCTATCTGGGCATACCCGTATGCGACATCCCGGCCATCAAGGAAGGCGCTGACTGGACAACCCCGGACGGACGGACAATAGACAACGAGCGCCTGACCCTGCCGCCTTCGCCATCGTACTCGTACGCATATTGCTCGGACACGTCATATCACCGAGACACGGTGGAGGCCGTGCACGGCGTCAATGTACTGTACCACGAAGCCACCTATGCCGATGACAAGAAAAGCTGCGCACGCCTGCACGGGCACAGCACCGCCCGACAGGCCGCCATGGTGGCACGCGAGGCCGAAGTGGGATGTCTGGTGCTGGGACACTACTCCAAGTCTTACTGTAACGAGGACTCCCTGCTGGCCGAGGCTCGCGAGATTTTCCCGAATACCATAGCGGCCACGGAAGGCATGCGTATGGACATCGAAGAGACAGTCCAAACACAAGACGCACAAGCATGACGGACGAGTACTACATGAGCATGGCGCTTTTTCAGGCGCAAGAGGCTGCCGCCGAAGGCGAGGTGCCCATAGGCGCCGTTATCGTCGGCGCGGACGGCAGCATCCTTGCCGCCGAGCACAACCGCACCGAGGCTCTGCACGATGTCACGGCACATGCCGAAATGCTCGCCATAGGAGCCGCCGCCGCGGCCATAGGCGCCAAATACCTGACCGACTGCACACTATACGTCACCATTGAGCCGTGTCCCATGTGCGCTGCCGCCATCGGATGGGCGCAGATACGACGCATAGTCATAGGCGCCGCCGACCCCAAGCGCGGATACACAACCATGTATGCACACTCGCCGTTTCATCCGCGAGCTGTGGTCCTGCAAGGCATACTTGCGGACGAATGTGCCACCGTAATCACGGACTTTTTCCGCCGCCGTCGCTGACACGATTAGGTCTGCAAGACTTTTTTTGTACTTTTACTTCTCTCACCTCCCACCATTTGCGAACCCTATGTTCGCTCGCCTTGTCATACCATTGCATATCTCGAACAGACGCACTAATTTTGCAGCGCAATCCGACAGACACCCCCAAAAGTCCGACCACGGATAGCGCTTATCAGATATTATCAATCTATCTCAAACATTATCAATCAAATTCCATCATTATGGGAGACTGCTGCACAATCTTTGAAAATTGGAGAGCCGCCCGAGCCGCCGAAGAAGCTCGCGACTATGCCATAGCTGCACGATTATACCGAATATGCGATGTGGTATACGAATGTGGCGAGTTGAACTACTACGACGATAATTTGGCCTATATGGCACGCCACGCGGGCACAAAGTATCGTAAAATGCTGCGAAAGCTGCCCAAAGCCGAAGCTAAGGCCATTTGGAATGAAGCCAAGAACTTCTACGACTCTATGGACATGGACTTGGACAGCTATGATCCCGAATACTTTTTCTTCGATTACAGGTCTTTTGTCCACGAGCAAAACGAAATCATCGAGAAGTACATCAAGGATAGGCAAAATCAATCTTGATCAACGGCCTCATACGGTCGAAAACTCGAACGCTTTTAGTGTATTATACTAACCAAACCGACTTACACACGACTTTTATGCCCTCTCCTCATTGGTTTTTTTGTTAGACATACTCCTCCTCTGAAAAGCAGACGGGCATCCGATGTCGATATCGGGTGCCCGTCTATATCTTGCGCGCCTTATGCGCAGCCTATATTATAGGTAGTAACCAATCGAGACAGCGAAGCAGCCTTGTTTCCAAGAACCGTCGTCATCTTTGTAGCGGTCATTGAGACCGAAAGTGTAGTCTGCGCCAATGTAGAAACGGCTGACCACAACGCCGGCGCCGAGATTCCATCCCATATTGAAACGGGTTATCTCTTCGTTGTAAGGATCCGAGTCAATCCCGAATTCTTTGGCATTCTTCCAGCTACCTGAAAGCCCGATGCCGAAGCTGGGACCGGTAAACAATTTGAGGTCACAAACGCCTAAATTGAAGTTGTAGCCTAGACGCACGGGTATCTGCAGACCGAACTGGCGCAGTGCTATGTCTGCCTTAACCTTGGAAAAAATTCCGTCCACAGCATCGGATTGAATATCCGTTCCCGTGTTATGATAAACCAGGTACATACCCGGTTCAAGGAAAAGATTGGATACCAAGTCGATGTCAGCCACGACTCCGGCATGAAAACCACAGCCGGCCTTGAACATGTCCACAGAAGCGCCGTTAGACTTTATGCCACCGGGGACGGTGACATCCAGTCCGGCCCGGATGCCGAAATCGATGGCATGCGAACGGACGGGAGCAAGCGCTGCAATGGCTACGACAAGCGATGCTGCAATAGTCTTAATGGATTTTTTCATTGTTTGAATAAGTATTTAAGTGAATAATTCAGTCGTTACAAAGTGAGACTGCACATCACACGAGTTTTAATATCGGCGCGAGATAATATAGCCGAACAAATCGATGAGAGCCTTCTTGGCCTCGCTTTCATCAAAGCAATCAAGTAATGCGACAGCACGTGTGCGCATATCGTCCATAACTGCGTAGGCATAATCGATACCCCCGCCGTCAATGGCGTAAGCCGTCAAACGTGCAATATCGTTCTCCCCAAGGGACGGGCTCTTGCTCAATTTCACCATCTCGGCATTGGTCGCATCGGTGCCGGCACGTAACACATGTAGCAGCGGCAGCGTAATCTTGCCTTCGCGTAAGTCGTTGGCCGTAGGCTTGCCCACCGTGTCTTGCTGAGCCGGGAAATAATCAAAGATGTCGTCACGTATCTGGAAGCACAGACCCAGCAATCGCGCAAACTCGCTGAGGCGTTCCTTGCGCTCATCATCTATGCCCTGAGCATAACATCCCATCTGCGAACATGCCACAAAAAGAGACGCGGTCTTGTACTCGATAATCTTGAAGTACGCATCCTCGTCCAAGTTGTGGTATCGCGCACTATATATCTGGTCCAGCTCACCGAGACTCAACAATTTGCCCAAATGGCACAAAGACTCGATGATACGTGTATCGCCCGTAACGATGGCCTGCTGCATCGATGTGGAAACAAAAAAGTCGCCCACAAGTACCGCTATATGATTATCCCACATGGCGTTGACCGTCGGACGGCCACGACGTATCGTCGAACCGTCAACAACATCATCGTGTATAAGCGAAGCATTGTGCAGCAGTTCGACAGATGCCGCAGCACGCAACACCTTGTCCGTCACCGGCCCGAAAAGCCGGGCACTCAACATCACTATAATGGGACGGATAAGTTTGCCCTTGCTTTTCAGATAATTAGCAATCACGTTATCCATCAATGGATTAGACGTGGCCAACTGGTCTGCTATGAGCGCATTGAGCCGGTCAATGTCGGGAGCTATTTCCTGTCGTATTTTTTCGAGGATGTCCATATTGCGCCGCAAATTTACGAATTTTTCGCGGCATTACAGACGTTTTCCGCCCAAACTTTCGGCCCTTCTACGCACATAGCTCCCTCATGGCGTCCCTCATCGACCTTCACCGGCTCGCCACTGCTACATATCACCACTTCGATACACTATTATTTCGCCCCACATCATTATCCGAGACAATGCCGTACCTCTACTCTATCCTCCGTATGACGGTCCAAAATCCTCGCCACAGCCTTCCACTTCCCACTTCTTCCGCTTTGGGACGAACAACTCGTCCCATTCGTTACCAATCTACATAACAGCCGATTAGCCATTCCATTATACAAACTGAGTAATTAGACGGCAAGAACAAGGTCGTAGACAGGCGTAAAGTCGGCGACACAACGGACTATGGAGAAATCTTAAACACCTCCAAAGTAAGGGATGGCAAAATCACCTTCAGCGAAGCAATATACGACGACAGACCCCACCTGTATCGTCGACGAAATTCGGTGGTGCTCAGCTCGATATTGCGCTTGAAAAAAGTGTCGGAAAGTGTTCAGAGGAATCCAAGTACACGGGATGATTCGAGACCACCGATACCGCATTTTCGCAGAAAATGCGTAACTTCGCATGCGATATGGAGATGCTGATGCAACATATCTGGCAACACAAGATGTGGAGCGGTGCTCCCGGTCTGCACACTGTCGATGGTCGCGAAATCGAGGTCATCGACCAAGGTATGCTCAACACCGGACCGGGGCCGGATTTCTTCAATGCCAAGATACGCATCGGACGTGCCGTATGGGCCGGAAATGTCGAGGTACACGTACGCGCCTCGGACTGGCACGCGCACGGACATGATAGTGATGCCGCCTACCGCAACGTGGTGTTGCACGTGGTGAGCGAAGACGACTGCCGCATCAGCATTGACGGACGCGAATTGCCGCAAGCGCTGCTGCCTTTGGCCCCGGAAGTAATTGAAAGATACGAAAGTATTACACGGCCGCGCGTAGGTGATGCCTACCCGTGCCGCGATCGTTTGCCCGAAATACCACGCCTATGGATAGACGACTGGATGACAGCGCTGGGATACGAACGCCTGCAGACCAAGGCGGACGCTGCATTGGACCTGCTGGACCGCAACCACGGCGACTGGCTGGAAACGGCATACCAATTTCTGGCACGAGGATTGGGCTTCGGCGCCAATGGAGAAGCCATGGAACGCACGGCACGCAGTGTGCCTCTGCGCATACTCTTCAAACACGCTGCCGACCCACTGTCAGCGCCGGCGCTGTTGCTGGGACAAGCCGGGTTGCTGCCGTCGCCCGAAGATGCCGCTGACGAGGTGACCCTCAGACTGATAAGCGACTACAACTTCCTCAGCGCCAAATTCGGGCTGTCACGCCCCACTGACATACGATGGCGCACAGGCGGCATACGCCCGGCCAATGCTCCCTGCCGACGCTTGGCAACGCTCGCTGCCATGGTCGACAACGGATTTACCACAGCCACAGCCGCATGGAACGCCACTTCTGCCGAAGAGGCCGTCGCAGTGCTACGCAACGCTCCGCCTATGCACACCTACTTCACCTCACATCACCGCCCCGCCGTCCTGTCGGCACGCCCTGTCAGTGCCTCCTTAAGCATCAACGCCGCAAATATCCTTATAATCAATGTCATAGCGCCGCTTATATATGCCCGCGGTTACCTTGCCGATGATACTGCTGCCATGGAACGCGCCGTGTATATGCTCCAAGGCCTGCCGCCTGAAGACACCGCAGAGGTTCGGACCTTCGCCGCTATGGGACTTGAGTGCCACGATGCATTTGCCACACAAGCACTACACCGCCTGCGCACCGCCTACTGCGACACGCGCAAGTGTATATACTGCCGCTGGGGCCACCGCCTGCTCGCCAAGTAAAAGGCTTATCGGTAACGTAAGTTGTCAGACATCCAATTAGTTCTCTTCTTTGGATCCGTTCCATTCGCCATCCCTGCCCATAAGCCTGATTTTATAGCCATCTTGTGTCTTGATGATTTTACCTCATAAGGATCAAATTCACCCCGGTAAACTTTAGTAAAATCATTGGTGAATTTTAGCGTGATAGTTTCCCCATTTGTTTTCTTGTTTAAGTGAGCCCCAACATCTTCACCCAAAAAAAACGGTCTTAGTGCCAAAGCGGCAAAAGCCACTCATTCTGTGATAAAAACCTTGATTGTCAATTCTATCGTTTCGAATAGTCCAAACGACTCCCACTAAGTTGGTCGTGGTGTCACCCACATATATCGACTTATTGGAGAAAGCCATCCATGAAAACGGCTCAGAATCGTATGCTTCAAGTGCCGGAATAGCATTATGTAGCGCCTCGCATATCGTAGAACCCACTATAACTTCCGGGACTCGTCGTATGGTATATTTTTGTTTGGACTTAGGCCGAGACATCGCTATGGCCGAGACACTAAATGCCCGTCACCACTATACGCGCGCACGGACGTGCGGCGCGTGCGTCCGGGACGCATCCCGGCGGAAACCGGTGCCACGGATGTCTCGTAGGACGTGTATAGGTGGTTGCCGAAGGCGTCCCACCCCAAAAGCTGCCGGTGGCCGCCTTCGAGGTCGTACTGCGTCGGGTGGCCGTCAGCGTTCCATCGAGTGTACAGCAGCCCGCGCGAAGTGTCCGACACCATGTCGCCGGCATCAAAAGCCACGGCGCTTGCCGCATAGCCCTGAGACAATTCCGCAAACGTGGCAAAAATGCTTGGACGTTTCTTCTTCATTTTTGTCAATCTCTATTCAAAATGGACTCTCTTGAAGATGGTTGGATTCGGATTAATTACCCAATCCAATACTATTGGCAGGTACAGGCTGTCTGTCTGTGAATATATGTATAAGTATCGGGGCGTATTTTCGACAAAGACTGCATTAGTTGAATCTTTGCTTATTATCTTGGCCCCCACATTCTTTCCATAAATGTCATTGATGTCGGACTCCCAATTTGGCCTATCGTCCAACCAGTAAAACAAACATACCGGGGTCGCACCATGATTTAATAGACTATCGAGTTTTGCAGTTAACAACTTGTCTTCGTTACAATATGGGAAATATATATTTCTATCTCGTGAATATTCCTTTGTGTTAGTCTGAGAAAGGCAGTTGCACGCGATAGCAATCAAAATGGTCGCAAAAAAAGCATTTCTGAGTTTTACCATCTCTTCTCAAAGAATAATGATTGTTTGATAATGTTATAATTACAAACATCACGTATAATCAATCGTTTCGGGCACATGAAGGTCTGCAGCTCTTGAGACCAAGTTTTATCTTGTAGCATATTTTGATCCAAGCCATTATCATCAATATTGAATGCGATAGGAATATCAAAATTACGATACCTCACGTATATGGTTGTCTTCATAATTGCATCATCAATGTTTTGAGGGCCTCGCTGAATAAATACAAACTGATATCTGCTCACTCCATCATCATCGACCTTACTTGTCATCATAATTATTACCGAATCAAGCTTTTCGGCGTATTGGGTATCCATTAATGCTTCGTCAAGAAACTGCGTCAGTACCTCGGTTGGCTCCATGATAATTTTTCTATAAGCATCAGTATCTTTCCCTACAGCAGAAAGTGTGCCGAGTAGTATGGCTAATAGTGCTAAAAATGTTATCCGATGTTTCATATTGTTAATTAGCAAGTTGTTTTACACAGATCATCTGACATAAGGATTAAGCCTCTTATAATTAGATATAATCAATGTTATATGTTGGGTGCATCAACAATAATAAGTTTAGGAAATACTTTCAAGCATTCGGTTGTTTTGATTAACTTTATCAGATCACGATTTGCGAGCCCGACTATATACTGCAACATATTCTTTATCGGTTGAGTTTGTGCTGTATATAATCCATTAAGACTATTAACATAAAAACCCGCACCATATGAATAGTAAACAATACGTCCATCAATTACTAATTGTTCCGGCGTCTCATCTAAATACGTAGGATTAATTAACGTTTCGCTTGAAATAATGATATCCTTGATATTTTTGTTTAAGATGTCTATCGTATGACATTCGGTGTTTGACAAGATTTTAATATGGGACTTCCATTCATCATCAGAGACAACGATATGGTCACTTGGGACTTGTCGCAACAGCAACAAAGAATCCAAGATTGCCATTTCTTCGACATACAAGGTGTCTTTGCTAATTGTGTACTTGAAAAAGGGGGTGTAATACGTTATTTTGTGATATTTGAAGTTTTTAGCCGTGTTCTTTGCTACACTTAACGAATTATCACAAGATGAGATGCCGATAAATATGATGGCTACCCAAACAAATATTATCAAAGTAGCGTTAAGTGTTTGTTTCATGTCAATATTCAACAATGTTTCTATTAGCAATAATGGGTAAACACATTAAATCAAACCAAATACTATCTCGGCAAAATTGATGTTTAGGACGAGCATCACGGGAAAAAATTATAGTACCCTCAAAGCCATTAAATGGGTACGAGCCATCCGTATCATCAATATATGTGAGATGAATAAACGGGTCTAATATTTTTTCCGAATTTGTTTTTATAATGCTGTCTGTTTGTATGCCCACAATGTCTTTGTACAGATGAATACTATCTTTGGCAATACCTGTTATTATTGCTTCTTCACAGTCCTTGCCGAAACACATATAACTATGGTATATAAAGGTTGGAAATGTTTCTTCTTTTGTGTCTGCGTTGTCACCCCCTGACATATATTTTTTTTGTGCATCAACACAAGAGTTCAAGAGTACAACAGCAACATATAATAATAGATATTTATGCAATTTAATGTTTATATTATGAATTGTTGTGATTAATATGCCACTCTTAAAGGCAGTCCTTGTTCAATACGAATGTCGTTTTCAGTTATGTCTCCTTGGTGGTTAAATCCCAGTCCAACAGTCCTAAGTTCTTTATGTGCCACATTGCCGGAAACCACCACCTTTTTACCATTAATTATGTATGTTGGATTTTCTGCTGTTGTAGTCTCAACATCACCTTTTGTCGCATGATAAGCATGAATTAATTCATGTGCTAACGATACGTGTGTTGGTGAGCTCAAAAAAGCATATCCTTTAGGAGTAGAGGCGGCTGTTCTAGTTTTTACATTCTGTGAGGGAGCATAATTTATAAGGGCATTTACGCCGATGCCATTGCTTTTGTTTTTTAGATTTACGCCATCCTCATAATAAGTTCTAAATCTACTTGTATATTTGCCGGTTCGATCTAAACTGGCTTTATCATACACAATTTCGACTGAACGGAAGGAGCTGTTGAGGTTCCTTATAAGTTGGGTGCCTTTGGTGTGTTTGTCTTTGCCAAGTTTCGCGATTTTTATCATTCTGCGCCCATCACTTTGTGTTTGATACACTAATTTGTCATCGGTGAGACGTTGTAAATCAAGCAAAACTGTGAATATTTGCTTGAGATTCAGGTCTTGTGACAAGAATATTCGCTCTCCTGAGGGATCTACGTAGCGTATGGGATTAGCTGCACAGAAGACGTAGGGGGATAGGTGGTAATATTTTTCACAGAGGGGGTCGATGGAGGAGAAGATGGTGGCGGCGGGGAGGTAGGTGCGTGCGCCGTAGAGATATTCGTCAAGAGCGTCTTGTGTCATCAACTCTTTGCCGCCAAAGAGGTAGGAGTTTGTGGTTGATGCAGCGGTGAGGTTTTTGGGCGCTCTATGTGGAGTGCCGTAGGGATAGTAGGTGGCGGACTGGACGAGGGCGCCGTCCGAGCGGATGACGTTTGAACGATAATGCAGCGACAGCGGTATCGACACATCGCCGAAAGGCAGCAAGGCCGATGTATAGCAAAGAGTGTCAACCCGGATATGCATTTCAGGTGTCTCCTCGCCA
>Ga0129310_1000449_pt1 | contig 50227 bp, 35 predicted proteins | sample Go1ome_2_FD_94433 | JGI IMG/M metagenome (GOLD analysis project Ga0129310, IMG submission 94433) | Western lowland gorrila individual fecal microbial communities from Wisconsin, USA - Go1022A metagenome | ecosystem: Host-associated > Mammals > Digestive system > Large intestine > Fecal | place...
CCCCATATTTATCAAGGCAGTTCTTGTGGACTGTCAGCTTTGCTGCGCCTAAAATTATTTGTGAAGATGGTCGTGGGAGGTTAGGTGAGATTGGTTTTTGTTAGCTTAATGGCATTGCCTTATGCGTAAGGCTGTCTTTGTGATAATGGAGGATATTGATATGAAAAGCATACTGAAAAAAACGGCATCTGTCTTCTGTGCGGGCATCGCATCACTGTCTATGATGGCATCGGGCGTGACCGCTTATGCGGCAGATGAGGAGATACCTCAGCCCGATGAGAACGGCGTTTACGGTCAGGCAGGTATATCGTGGATGATAATGGACTGGTGGGACTACCGTCGCGGCACCAGTGAACCCGCTATGGACGAGATGGGCACTATGGAAGTTTCCAGCACCTACCACGATGTAAACATCACAGGCAACGGTTCCTATACCGTTGATATGAGCGGCTACGACTGCAAAGATGTTTCGGGCGGTGACTACTACTGCGGCTACTTCGGTCTGTATCTTGAACTTCCGCTTGAAGCCCCCGATGAGGAAGAGGGCTTTCAGCCGACAGTGGTCGTCAATATAGATGATGTTACCATCGACGGTGTCAAGTATACGTTCATCGAACAGCCGCTCCCCGAAGATTCCGAACTTGACGGTAAAATGCTGAAAATAAAGAACGCCTACGGCGAACCTGCCGTCACCGACCCGCCGATGGATAACTACGCATGGAAGACCACCGACCCCATCACCATCAATTTCACGATATCAGGTCTGCCCACCGATAAGATAGAGGGCTTTGCCGATGAAACGGTCGAGAAGGTCAGCGGCAACGGCGATATCGCCAATGACCCGCCGATAGGCGGCGAAGAGAGCACAGCCGAGTCGGTCGCAGAAAGCACTGCCGAAAGCGAATCACCCGCAGAGGAAGCCCCCGCCGCAGAGGAAGAAGCCCCCGCTGACAGCAAGGCTGTATCAAAGGCAGAAAACTCCTCCGAAACCGAAGAAAAGACCGAAAAGAAGTCCAACACAGGTCTTATAGTCGCCATTGCGGTCGGTGCCGCTGCACTCATCGGTGTGGTCATCGCACTCGCCGCCAAGAAGAAAAAATAAGCTACAGTACAAAAAAACTCCCTTTGCTCACGCGGTGGGAGTTTTTTCATATTCACACTTGACTGCCTCTTTGGCACACCTGCTGAAAATGCGGTAAACAAAAGGATAATTATAGCAATCCGGTATCGCAGCCGGTTTGTCACAGATGCGGTCATCATCTGTTATGTGACCCTCATACCGGCAGGAGGCATATCCCGGTGCATGTATCGCCAAAAGCATGTTTTCGGTAGCTGCGCCGTGTAAAAAATGCTGTCTATCGTGTCCAATAACATCACCTCACTCAAATTATAACATATTTTCGGCTAATTTCGGCAGAGCGTGGCACAACAATAACAATTTCTGCCTTTTGCATAAAAATAAATGCTGATTTTTGTGCAGATGGCATTATAACATACTAAAGCGATATGCTTTAAAATCCCGCTTTATCGCTGTAAACCGAACTTGCGTCAGAACGCCCGAAATCTCTGAAAATTGTGGTAGAAAATGCGGAAAACAGCAGTCCTGAGGTCTGCTGCGCTATTGACGGAAATAGGATTTTGTGGTAAAATAACAGAGTAAAGTTCTTTTTTAGTTAGAAAGGAAATGATCAATATGTCAAACATTCGTATAGGTATTGTTGGCTACGGCAATCTCGGCAGAGGCGTTGAGCTTGCTATAAGACAGAACCCCGATACCGAGCTTGCTGCGGTATTCACCAGAAGAGATCCTTCTTCACTGAAGATACTCACCGAAGGTGTGGGCGTTTACTCTGTAAATGATGTGGCTGATTTCAAGGATAAGATCGATGTTCTGATACTCTGCGGCGGCAGCGCTACCGACCTGCCTGTGCAGACACCTCAGTTTGCAAAGCTGTTCAACGTTATCGACAGCTTCGATACTCACGCAAGGATCCCCGAACATTTCGCAAATGTCGATGCTGCTGCTAAAGAGGGCGGCAATGTCAGCGTTATCTCAGTGGGCTGGGATCCCGGCATGTTCTCTGTACAGAGATTGTACGGCAGCTGCATACTGCCCGACGGCAAGGATTACACTTTCTGGGGCAAGGGCGTATCTCAGGGTCATTCCGACGCTATCAGAAGAGTTGAGGGCGTTGCTGACGGCAAGCAGTACACTGTTCCCGTTCAGGCTGCTATGGACGCTGTAAGAAACGGCGAAGACCCCGAACTGACCACCAGACAGAAGCATACAAGAGAGTGCTTCGTTGTAGCCGAAGAGGGCGCTGACAAGGCTAAGATAGAGGAAACTATCAAGACCATGCCCAACTACTTCTCCGACTATGATACCACTGTAAACTTCATTTCGCAGGAAGAACTGAACGAAAAGCACAGCGGTATCCCTCACGGCGGCTTCGTATTCAGAAGCGGCAAGACAGGCGTGAACGGCGAAACTCGTCACATCATCGAGTACAGCCTGAAACTTGGTTCTAACCCCGAGTTCACTTCCAGCATACTGGTAGCATACGCAAGGGCAGCTGTAAGACTCCAGAAAGAGGGCGCAGCAGGCTGCAAGACCGTATTCGATATCGCACCTGCATACCTCTCGCCAAAGAGCGGCGAAGAACTGAGAGCATCAATGCTCTGATATCTGTACCGAATATACATCAGGGTGGGGGCTTGCTCCCACCTTTTTTGTAAATACCAATTTGGTTGTGTATTGTTCCCCTTTGTATCATCAGCAATACACATCAAAAATGGGAGTTTTGTAAAATAAAAGTGCGTCTGCGGAAATTGCCGCAGGCGCACTTTTTCATATTCAGTTTGATGACCGTATCAGGAATTGCTGATGGTTATGCCGATGACGCGGGCTTTTATGGCAAGTTCGGTCCGGCTTCTGAAACCTGTCTTGTCAAGCATCGAGCGCACATGTGACTTCACCGTGTTCTCGGATATCCCCAGCTGTTCCGCGACCTGCTGGTTTGTCGCACCTGTGGTCACTACCCGCAGTATCTCCAGTTCGCGCTCTGTGAATTCGGAACTGTCAGCCAGTCCCAGCTTTACGGTCGGGCTGCTGCGCGGGTATACATGGTCTCCCGCCATCGTCCTGTCCATAACTTCAAGTATGGTCTGCTCGTCTGCTTCCTTGTACCAGAAACTCTCTATTCCGATGGATTTCGCTTTTTCCAGCCACGAATATTCGGGCATCGATGTCACCGCGATTATCTTTATCTCAGGTCTTAAAGATTTTATCTTCTCAGCCGCATCAAGCCCGTTTGAACCGTCATTCATAAGAATGTCCATCAGTATCAGGTCTACCTGATGCCGCAGTATATAAACATCAGCCGCCTGCGCCGAACTCAGCGAGAAAGCCAGTTCGTATTTAGGCGAATTGTTAACGTACATCTCAAACAAGTGCCTTGAAATGGACTGGTCGTCCACTATCATCACTCTGTATTTTTCCATTGTATTACTCCTTTCTGTCCACCCTTATCGTCAGCCTGAACTGCGGAACTGCCGCCAGTTCCATCTCGCCCCGCACCTGCTCGACCGCTGTGCGCAGGCTCTTAAGACCGCCTTTTTCGCTTATCTCGCCCTCAGGCGGCTTGCCGTCATTGGTGAACACTGCGGTCATAACGCCGTCTTCATCGGTCAGGTCAACGGTCAGTTCACTGCCGTCTGCATGCTTGACCGTATTTGTCAGACATTCGTGTATCGCTATCACCAGCACCTTGCGCATATCATCGGGTATCTCACCGTTCAGCGTCAGCCTTACCCCGACCGCTTCTGCGGCTTCTCTCAGCGCCCCTATAGGGTCTGCGCTGTCATCGGGTTCGTTCTCGCCTTTCAGTATACCCGCAGTGAACTGCCACAACTCCATCAGCGCCGCCCTGTCGCCTCCGCGTATCAGGTAGCTTTTAAGCGCCAGCAATGCCCTGCCCACATCATCGTGTATGCGTATCTTCGCCGCAAGTACTTCTTCTTCGCGTATCAACGCGTTCATCTCGTTGTTGTAATCCCTCAGCCTGAGGTTCACTTCTTTCAGATGTTCATTGCGCTCTTCCAGCTCACGGCTCTTCTGATACCGTTCCGTGACATCATAAGCAGTCAGTTCCCATACCTTTACGCCGCCGACATTTATAAGACGCTTGTGTATATCGCGCACACTTCCATCTCTCAGGTGCAGGAAGTACCTCTTGCCGCGTATCTCAGAACTGCACCCCTTTCGCAGTTTGTTTCTCTGCAAACTGAGTTCCAGCAGATTGCTGTCAAACAGCGGTATGCCCATAGCCTCTATGCAGGTGCGGTGCATGGTACTGTTCACGAACAGCGGCACGCCCTGCGGAGTGGTAAATGCAACCCCGTCAGGCAGACTGTTCAGCCCTTCTTCCAGCGATTGCGGTGTCAGGCTGTTCTTTATGTCCATCTCCTGCCTTGTCCACAGCACGATGCCCAGCACCGCTAAAACCAGCATAAGCCCAAGACAGAGATATGTGTTCGGGCAGTATGAACGGTCTTCATATTCTGAAACAGGCATCTCCATTATCCGCCAGCGGGTGACTTTTGTGATGTTCCACAGCAGCAGTATCCCCGCTGTCAGCGCAGGTATGCAGACAAAGTATATCCGCCTGCCAAGCCCCGCGATGTGCCGTCTTATTATCACAGCCAGCATCAGTATATCCAGCAGGAAAGTGCCTGTACCCATGACCGATAGCAGAGATATCGGCGCATCTGTCAGTGTCATTCGCCGCCGCCCCCTTTCACAGTAAATGTGATGAAGCAGCTGCCGTCAGAACTTTCAGCCGATATCCTGCCGCCCAACAGCGCCGTCCTCTTCTCAAATGCTGAAAGTTCGGGCTTGTCTTCATTATCAAGTTCTATCCTGTAATCAATGCCATTCCCAAAGTCCAGCGTGACCATCACAGCATTCAGCGCAGGCAGAGCGTTCTCCACCGCCGCCTGAAAAAGTTCGTACATCAGCAGTACCGTATCAGCCGTCAGCTTTTTACCGCGAGGTATCTCAGCATTGCCGAATATCCCCGATAATTCAAGATAACCCAGCGATTCACCGACCGATAGCGCCAGTTCGCCGCTGTCTATATATCCATCGCTGCCCGCCAGCAGCAGAAGATTTGAGCATCGTTTTATGAAGACGGCATCTATTGCCGCCCTCTTCATGCTGTTTCGGAAGCCCTCTTCGTCATCGGGCAGAACTTCCAGCCTCTCCGAAAGCCTGTCAAAGTTCGGTTTCAGCCTTCGTGAAATGCTGTCATACAGCTTGTTCTGTTCAGCAGTGCGCCGCCTGCCCTCTTCAAGGTGCTGCGCCTCGTCCAGCATCGCATTCTCTTCTTCGAGGTATGACCGCGTTTCTTCCAGCTGCATGTTTATCTGCTGTAATTCGCGTATATCCTCAGCCCAGTAGAAATATCCGCCTTTCACAGGCTGAACTTTCAGCAGCATGCCGTCTTTTATCACTTCGCCGTTCTCAGCTTCTTTCAGCTGTTCCTTGTCAGGCAGGGGACTGTTCTCACCATGCAGCACCACGTTCATCTCGCTGTCAGCCAGCCCCGCATTTATCAGCGAAGCCTTGAAAAACTCCTCATGACCGTCATTCGATGGCAGCATGTGGGTCATCACCAGACTCTCCCAGAAACTCACGAAGAACAAACAGGTCATGTCGGGAAATTCATACATTCTCTGAAATAGGAGCGGGTTTTTGTCGTTGGTGTACAGCAGCAGATACAGACCCGCCATAGTGGTCACGCCCGCAGGTATTACAAAACTCCTGCGAAACTGCTTGCGTGTGCAGCCGCGCAGTGTCTTGAAAAGTATCCCGCACAGACAGAATATCATAGACCCGATGGCACAGTAATACAGCGGACCGTAGCTGTAGCGGTCATCGGTATTCGGTATGCCGTGTTCAAATCTGAAAGCCAGCTGATGCAGGTCATTTGTGGCTATCCCCGCTGCCAGCAGTGTAGCAGGTATGAAAGCCACAGGCGATGCCGCAGGCAGTTCATAGCTGTCCGTCCTGCCGATGTAAAAAGTCGCCATAAGCAGCAGCAGCGGCAGCATTATCACAGGAAAGTAATACCAGTACCATATCTGTCTGCTGAGAAAAGAGTCAGCAGGTATGAATTCGTATCTTATGGTCTTTACGATGCACCAGACCATCATCAGCAGCGCTGAAGCTGTCAGCAGCCGCCGCATGCCCCTCTGCGGGAAACGCCTGCGTGAGGAGAAAAGCCATATCAGGTAAACTGTCAGCAGTATCAGCGCCAGTATGCAGTGGTAACTTATTACAGTATCTTCCAGCACCAGCCTGAAGATCCCTGAGAACAGCACAGCGCCTGCCCCGAAAAGCATCTCGCGGCGGTGTTTGCGGTCTATGGGCATATCCTCACTCCTTTCGTTAATGTTTTGCAGTCGTCAGCATCGGGCTGAAATATTCGGCGGTCATTTCCTGCGTTATATAGGCACTTTTAGGCAGAGCAATATAGAAATGACCACATTTCGGAATATGCTTATCCCGCTGACACAGCACAAAAAACAGCGATCTAGCAGAACTTAAAGATATCCTGAAATCAATTATCCTTTTGTTTACAGCATTTTCAGCAGGTGTGCTAAAGGGATAGTCATATTTCGGAAAAGTCACAGCTGTTGCCCCTTGTCGTGCCATCTTTTTGTTAAAGAGAAAAAATAATTCAAAAAGCCACCGCCGTTTCATGTGCATATGCAATAAAATGGCGCACAACAGCCTGTGCAAACAACTGTTTTTTATTTTAATTCGGAAATATTTCATTAAAAGTTGTACAAAAACGTACAACTTTTGACCGATTTTCGCTGTTAGTAGGAGAGTATGAACGCTGTTCGCCGCCCCTATCGGAACTACGGTACGACTATCGGCAGGAACACTCCTGTACTCCCCGCAGCAGCTTGAAAACGCACCCGACATGTCAGACTAAGAATGAACGCACCCCACCGCCTCTGCCCACGCCAAAGTGCATAAGAGGGGCAGACGCCGAAACGCGGTGTAATGACGAAGTTTAAAAACGCAAGACCCACATGGGCACTTCCCGTTTGTCCCGATATCTGCCGTGAACGGTGCTTCATATCAATAAATGAGAAATGCGCCGCTAAAGTTTCTTCCAACGCCTGCATGGAGGAAAAACCTCACAACAAATGTTCCCCGCTGAACCGCCATGCCTGTGCGGTCTGTCAGCGCGGGAACAAATTTTATATTATGGTATATGGTTATCCCTTTAAGACAGCATAAAAATAATGGTATAACAAAGGACGGTTATTGAAAACCGCCGGCTAAAAAGCTGTTCAGTGCGTTGTGTCAGCGGGATGACTGTATTTTATTATACCATGTTCTCAGCTTTTTTTCAAGTGCGAAAAGCCCGCAAAAGGCTGAAAAATTAACAAATTTGCCGAGAAATATGCTATTGACAAAGGTCTGCTAATGTGATAGTATAGTAAAGGACTTTTTGGGTAAATGTATCAAAATGTTAATTTATGTCAATAAATTTCGGGAGGAGATCATAAGATGGTTCTTAAGAGAGTTATGGCTGCTGTGCTTGGCATGGCAGTTGTTGCAGCAGCTTTTTCGGGCTGCGGCGCTAAGGGTGAAAAGGGTGAGAAAAAGTCTGCTGACGGCAAGAAGACTTTTACTGTCGGCTTTGATGCTGAGTTCCCGCCCTACGGTTTTAAGGACGATAACGGTGAATATGTTGGCTTTGACCTGTCGCTTGCTGAGGAAGTCTGCAAGCGAAATGACTGGGAACTGGTAAAGCAGCCTATCGACTGGGATTCAAAGGATATGGAACTTTCTTCGGGTTCTATAGACTGCATCTGGAACGGCTTCACCATCAACGGCAGAGAGGATTCATATACATGGAGTACGCCTTATATCGACAATTCACAGGTGGTCGTAGTCAAGGCTGATGGCGGTATCAGTGACCTCAAGGGTCTTGCAGGCAAGGTAGTCATCGTTCAGGCTGACTCTTCGGCACTGCATGCACTTGACGGTGAAGATGCCAGCGATGAAAATAAGGCGCTGGCTGCAACTTTTGCAGACCTCCAGCAGGTGGGCGATTATAACACCGCGTTCCTGAACCTCGAAAGCGGTGCCGCAGATGCTATCTGCATGGACTACGGTGTTGCTGCCTACGAAGTTTCAAGCAGAGGTGATGCTTATGTTATCCTTGATGAGAACGTTTCTACCGAGAGATACGGCGTTGGTTTCCTCAAGGGCAATACCGAGCTTAGAGATAAGGTGCAGGATACTCTTGTAAAGATGTATGAGGACGGCACCTTTGAAAAGATAGCCGATGAATGGGCTGACAGGGGTATCGACAAAGCAAGCCTGTGCTTTGACCCCGCTGACAAGGCAGAATGATGATACTGGCTGAAAATGCGGGGCTGGTACCGCAGATATTAGACATTTGCCGTAAGCTGTTTGAAGGTTTCGGCGCAACACTCAGTATATTTTTTCTGACTTTGCTGTTCGCTTTGCCGCTGGGTCTGCTGATAGCATTCGGGCGCATGTCAAAATTCAAGCCGCTGAGTCTGCTGACAAAGCTGTATATATCGGTGGTGAGAGGTACTCCGCTGATGCTCCAGCTGTTGGTGGTAATGTTCGGACCTTACTACCTGTTCAAAGTGCCCATCTCGCCCGACTACCGTTTTTATGCGGTCATAATAGGCTTTTCACTGAACTACGCGGCTTATTTTGCAGAGATATACCGTTCGGGCATACAGGCGGTGCCAAAAGGGCAGTACGAAGCCTGTGAGATACTGGGTTATTCCCGCTCACAGCGCTTTTTCAAGATAGTTTTCCCGCAGATGGTCAAGAATATCCTTCCCTCTGTGACCAATGAGATAATCACGCTGGTAAAGGATACCTCGCTGGCATTTGCAATAGCCTATACCGAGATGTTCACTGTGGCAAAGCAGGTGGCGGCTTCACAGGCGACCATACTGCCGCTGTTCGTGGCAGGTCTGTTCTATTATGTGTTCAACTTCCTCGTGGCTTTCATTATGGAACTTGTCGAGAAGAAAATGAACTATTACAGATAGGAGGGACGCTGCATGAAATTACTTGAAGTTAAAAATGTCAAGAAGAGTTTTGATGACCTGGAAGTGCTGAAAGATATCAGCCTTGAAGTCAGTGAAGGTCAGGTGGTGTCCATTCTGGGACCGTCGGGTTCGGGCAAATCGACACTGTTGAGGTGCATGTCGATGCTGGAAACTGTTGACGGCGGCACTCTCACTTACTGCGGCAAAACAGCGGTGAAAGATGCTAAATATGCTACCAAAAGCGAACTTAAGGAGATAAAGAGTTATTTCAGCCTTGTTTTCCAGAGTTTCAACCTCTTTCCGCACTATTCGGTCATGAAGAATATCTGCGATGCGCCGATACATGTCATGAAGCGCGATAAGGCAGAGGTCACAAAGAATGCGGAAGTACTGCTGAAAAAGATGGGGCTTGACAGTAAGGCTGATTATTACCCCTACCAGCTTTCGGGCGGACAGCAGCAGCGTGTTGCCATAGCAAGGGCGCTGAACATGAAGCCGAAGATGCTGTTTTTCGACGAGCCGACTTCGGCACTTGACCCCGAACTTACTGCCGAGATACTGAAAGTTCTGAAAGAACTGGCGGAAGAGAAGATGACTATGGTCATAGTCACCCACGAGATAGCTTTTGCAAGAAGTATCTCAGACCATGTGGTCTTCATGGACGGCGGCGTTATAGTCGAACAGGGCGCACCTGCCGATGTTATCGACAACCCGTCAAATGACAGGACGAGGGCGTTCCTCAAAAAGCTGGAACAGTGATGATATTGCGGCGCTGTTTTCATATCGTCTGTAAGACTGTGTTTATAGCAATCCGCCTTAAAATTCAGACAAAATCCAGTCACAAAACCCATAAATCCCAGCTTTTGCGACCGGATTTTGTGAATTTAAAGAGTTGGATTGCTATAGCATGTTGCGTCAGCGGGCGGCAACAGCGGTATGATACTGTTTCAGAACACAATGATATATCGCGGGCTGTCATGCGGCAGTCCGCTTTTTGGTACAAAAGGAGAACGCGATGGAAAAAGAAAAACAAAAGTGTGATCTTACGCTTGCAGCTTCATATGCCGCCGAGTTCGCGGTGTGCGGTTTCGTTGGGTGGCTGTATGAGATAGCAGTGATGTATGCCATGTACCGCCATTATGAACCGAGAGGTTTTCTGCACCTGCCGATACTGCCTATTTACGGCTTTTTCGGGCTGATACTGCTGTTTGTTTTCCGTAAGAGGAACAATGCGGTGCTTGTGTTCCTTGTCAGCATGGCTGTCACCACAGCGGGGGAACTGGCGGCATCTTATATCATAGAGGCGGCGCTTGGCAGAAAGCTATGGTCCTACCACATGTGGCGGTTCAATTTTCAGGGGAGGATAGCGCTGTACAGTTCGCTGATGTTCGGCGGACTCAGTCTTTTGCTGGTAAAAGCAGTACACCCGCTGATGCGCCTGCTTTACCGAAAACTTCCGAAAATAACGGCGGCAGTCGGCTGTATCTGTGCGGCGGCGATAGCGGGGGACTTTGTTTATACGCTTATCAGTCAGAAGAAATAGCCGCACTTGTATCAGCGGAAAATATTTGCATTCTGTTTGAGGAATGTTTATACCCTCCCCTTGAAAATGATGCGGATATATGCTATAATACCCGAAATAACAGAACTTGCGTCTTTACCGCGAGTATCATCTTCAGTTTTACAGGGATAACCCAAATATTTCTTACTAAAGGAGAGTATCGGCATGAAAAAGAAGATACTGACAGTGGTCATACTCTGCGTAATAGCGGCGGCTATTGTGGTTTTATTTGCGGTGAAGCACAACAGCGGCGAAAAGCCCGATGTGTCTGCCGACAGTGAAACATCTTCTGCCGAACTTATCACTGATGCCGTTGAGATAAAGCGTCTGTTAGATAAATGTATAGAGGAAAACGGCTATGAACTTGGCGTTAGAGTAGAGATACATGATTCACAGGCATGGAATCCCGATTCCGAACCGAATTACGAGTTCGTGATCATCGGGCTGCAAGTTGACCATTACAGGCGCGATGAGATAGAAAGCTGGGACAGTTATTTTAAGGAAATCAGAGAAGCTGTGGAGAAATGTATTGCTGACAACAATATCGACAGAAAATATGCGATCATAGATCAGCAGGACTGAATAGGATATCACTGTTATAACGAAAAAATTTTCGCACCCGCTGTAATGTGGCGGGTGCGTTTTCATTTATTTTTAATGATTTAATATATCCACATAAATTTAAATCACTGCACTTTGCACTAAAAAATTTACGGATTTTTTTGAAAAAAAGCCCCTGCACCCCCTTGTCAAAAATGCGGATATATGTTACAATGAAACTGGCGTTTATCGCTTGCGGATAATATGAAATTCAAAATTTAAAGGAGAGAAAGACTATGCAGTATGGTTATTTTGACCTGAAAAACAAGGAATATGTCATCACTCGCCCCGATACCCCCGCACCCTGGGCAAACTATCTCGGTTCGCCTGAGTACGGCGCTATCGTTTCAAACAACGGCGGCGGATACAGCTTCGTAAAGAGCGGTGCAAACGGCAGAATTGCAAGGTATCGCTTCAATTCAAACATCGGTCTGCCGGGCAGATATGTTTACATCAGAGATAACGATGCAAAGGATTACTGGTCTGCAACATGGCAGCCTGTAGGCAAGAGCCTTGATGAGTACAAGACCGAGTGCCATCACGGTACTGCTTACACCACCATCAACTCTGAGTACAAGGGCATCAAGTCTGCACTGACTTACTATGTGCCCCTCAACAAGACTTATGAGGTGTGGAGAATAAAGATCACCAATGACTCTGACAAGGCGAGAAACCTGTCTACATGGGGCTTTATCGAGTTCACAAACGAGAACAACTATGAGCAGGATCAGGTAAACTTACAGTACACACTGTTCATCACACGCACCTCTTTTGAGGGCAACAAGATAGTTCAGCACATAAACGAGAACAGCGGCAAGGACGAGAACGGTTCTAACCACAAGGAGAGATTTTTCGGTCTGGTGGGCGCTGATGTTTCGGCTTACAACGGCAACCTTGACAGCTTTATAGGCGCTTACAGAGATTACGGCAACCCCATCGCTGTTGAGAGCGGCAAGTGCGACAATGTACTGAACTACAACTCCAACGCATGCGGTGCTTTGCAGTCCGACTTCACACTGGCGGCCGGCGAAACTAAGGAACTTATCTACATTCTCGGTCAGAAAGACCCCATCACTGCCGAGAACATCATGGCTGAGTACAAGGCTGAGGGCAAGGTAGATGCTGAGGTCAAGGAACTTGTTGACTACTGGCATGGTCAGCTGAACAACTTCCAGGTAGAAACACCTTCCGAAGAGTTCAACAACATGGTCGATGTATGGAACGCATACCAGTGCTTCATCACATTCATCTGGTCGAGAGCGGCTTCGTTCATTTACTGCGGTCTGAGAAACGGCTACGGTTACAGAGATACCGTTCAGGATATACAGGGTATCATACACATCAACCCCGAACTGGCGGCTGAGAAGATACGCTTCATGCTGTCTGCGCAGGTATCTAACGGCGGCGGTCTGCCACTTGTTAAGTTCGACCACAGAGCAGGTCACGAAACTTGCCCCGATGAGAACGACGAAAACAGCGTATATGCTAAGGAAACAGGTCACCCCTCTTACAGAGCGGACGATGCGCTGTGGCTGTTCCCGACAATAGTTAAGTATATCGGTGAAACAGGCAACAAGGCATTCCTTGATGAAGTTATCGTTTATGCGGAAGAGGGCGGCGGAGAGGCTACCGTTTACGAGCATCTGAAGAATGCTATACGCTTCTCGCAGGAAAGACTGGGCGCACACAAGATGCCCGCAGGTCTGCACGCTGACTGGAACGACTGCCTGAGAATGGGCAAGAAGGGCGAGTCCACTTTCGTTGCTTTCCAGCTGTACTATGCGATGAGCGTTATGAAGGGCTATGCAGAAGAGCGCAAGGACGCTGACTATGTCAGGTACATCACTGAGGCTCAGGCTGAACTGGGCAAGGCACTGGCTGACTGCTGGGACGAGGACAGATTTATCAGAGGTATACGCGACAACGGCGAGGTAGTCGGCGCGAAGGCTGACCCTGAGGCTTCGATGTGGCTGAATCCTCAGTCATGGTCTGTAATTTCGGGCTTTGCAAGCAAGGAGCAGGCTGAAAAGGCTCTGGAGAGCGTTCACGAGATACTGAACACACCTTACGGCGTAAAGATAATGGAACCGCCTTATGTAGACCACTACTTTGACGGTGCGCTGATGCACATATTCAACCCCGACACTAAGGAGAACGGCGGTATATTCAGCCAGACACAGGGCTGGATAATACTGGCAGAATCGCTGATGGGTCACGGCAACAGGGCGTTTGAGTACTTCCTTGAAAGTGCGCCTGCAAGCATGAACGACAAGGCTGAGCAGAGAGTGCTGGAGCCATACGTACACGGTCAGTTCACCGAGAGCACACGTTCGCCTTATGCGGGCAGGAGCCATGTTCACTGGCTGACAGGCACAGGTTCGACCGTGATGGTAGGCTGTGTTGAGGGTATCTGCGGCATGAGGCCGAACGCTGAGGGTCTGGTGATAAGCCCGTCCATTCCTGCTGAGTGGGACGGCTTCAAGATCGAGAAGAACTTCCGCGGCAAGCACCTGTCCATCGACATACAGAACCCCGACCACGTACAGAGCGGTATCAAGTCGATAACCGTTAACGGCGAGGCAGTTGAGGGCGACTTCGTATGCGAGTGCAAGATGACCGAGCAGACCAATATCACTGTTGTGATGGGCTGATAGATTTATAGAAATAAGAAAGACCGTCCTGTGGGGGGCGGTCTTTTTTGTGTGAAGTTAGTAAATAGAAGCTGAATATTTTAGCATTTTTGCGGTTACTCTTGTTGTAACTATGAGATAATATGCGTCATCAGCAGGTGTCAATTTTGTTTCATCGATAGCATCTATTTTGTTGGTCCACTCTTGTTGCTTTTCGAGTATTGTACCCATATTCATCAGCATTTCTGCATCATTATCTTTATCTGAGTTATACATTAAGTTAATGTATTCGTTCATACATTCTTCGTAGGCATCCATAGATTCTTTAAATTCTGGCGTTACAAGAGAGTAATCGCCATCGTTTACAGCTTTGCGAATTGCGTTTTCGTCTAATGTGCTATTCGATGACTCGGTGTCTTCTGTAGTTTCGACTACGGGTTCTTCTGTTTGTTTTGTTGTAGTAGTTTGTTTAGTTGGTTCTTCTTTTTTAGTAGTGGTAGTTTCTACTTTGGGTTCATCACTGTTTGGTGGAGTAGTTGTAGTTTCTATCTGTTCACTGTTGAATTTAGTAGTGGTCGTAGTTTGTTGTGAATTAATATTAGATTTATCGTTATCATCTCCGCCAAAAGCAATCATTATGATAATAATAAAACCAATTAGTGCGCCCAGTATAATCAGCAATCCTTTTAAACAGCCTCCCTTTTTCTTTATAGGTGCAGAACCTTGAGGCACAGTGTAAGTTGTACTATTATTGCTAGAGAAATTATATCCACATTTAGTACAGAACAGCGCATCATCTGGTAATTCATTACCACATTTTTGACAAAATTTACTCATAAGAGCACCTCCTTGTGATGTGATAATTATAACATATTCGTAATAGAATTGCAATACAATTGTATCACAAAATAAAAACAAAATAATTGTATACATCTAACAAATAATATTGCATAATATAAACAAGAGGTGTTGCATTATGTGGAAAATACAAAAAGGGTACGATTCGGTCAGCAAATCATTCCGTTTGCCTGTTGAGTTGGTGGACGAACTCGACAAACTCGCTTACGAAAACAATCTTTCACTGAACCAGCTGGTCATTCAATGCCTGAATTTTGCGCTTGAAAACCTTGACAGGGGTGAGGGTGAACAGAATGATAAAATACAGGAAAAAGATACCATTTAAGAGAGCCGAATGTTTCGCGCTCTCTTTTTTTATTATGGGTTTTAGGGACTAATCACAAAAAACATCGCCAACCCCCTTGCAATTTTTGTGAAGATGTGTTATAATATAAACGAAGAAGTATGACAAGGCGGTGTCGGGAATGATTAAGGAGCTTGCAAAGCCCGTGATGTACCTTTCGGGCGTAGGTCCGAAGAAAAGCGAGCTTTACGAGAATATGGGCGTGAAGACCGTCTATGACCTGCTGTATCATTTCCCGCGTTATTACATCGACCTGAATTCGCCGCAGACCATTCGCGATGCGCCGCTGAACGAAACGGTGGTGCTGAAAGGGAGGGTGGTGCGCAAACTGCCCGAAGCTCCCATAAGGCGGGGGCTGTCGGTGTACAAGGCGGTATTCACCGATGATACTGCCGATCTCACGATAGTCATTTACAACGCGGGCTACCTTTTTAAATCGCTGGAAGTCGAGCGGGAGTATTTTCTGGTCGGCAAGCTGACGGGCAACCTGATACGGCGCGAGATAAATTCCCCGCAGATATACCCCGCTGAGGGGACTGACCCCGTTCAGCCCGTTTACAGGCTGACTGAGGGCATCACGCAAAATCTTCTGCGGCAGAACGTGCATGCGGCACTGACCTCGCTGGGGGCGCAGATATATGAGCCTGTTCCCGCTGAGATACTGCGTGAGAACGAACTTTGTTCGCTGGGCTTCGCGATGCAGAACATTCATTTCCCCACAGATATGCACACCCTCGAAATGGCGAAAGACAGGCTGGTGTTTGACGAACTGCTGACACTGGCGCTGGGTATGCTGATGATGAAGAGCAGGTGCCGAGAACATGCGGGCTGTGTGATGACGGGCGAGAGCATCGGTGAATATTACAGCGGTCTGCCCTTTGAACTGACCAATGGTCAGAAAAATGCGATAAATGACTGCTTAGCCGATATGCAGAAGAATTTCCCGATGAACCGCTTAATTCAGGGCGATGTGGGTTCGGGCAAGACGGCTGTGGCGGCGGGCGCGGCGTTCTTCGCTTACAAGAACGGCTGTCAGACCGCGCTGATGGCTCCCACCGAGATACTGGCGGCACAGCATTATGAAACGCTGTGCGGATTTCTTGAACCGCTGGGCGTGAAAGTCGTACTGCTGACAGGTTCGATGAACGCAAAAAAGAAGGAAAAGGTCAAGGCGGGCATCGCGGCAGGGGAGTACTCGGTGGTGGTAGGTACGCACGCACTGGTGCAGGCAAGCACAACTTTCAAAAAGCTGGGGCTGGTCATAACAGACGAACAGCACCGCTTCGGTGTGGGACAGCGTGCAATGCTGGCGGGCAAGGGGGATAATCCCCACAAGCTGGTAATGTCGGCAACGCCCATACCGAGAACGCTGGCGCTGATGATATACGGCGATCTGGATATATCGGTGCTGAAAGAACTTCCCAAAGGCAGACAGCCTGTTGAAACTTACGCGGTCACGGGCAAGCTGAGGGAGAGGGCTTTCGGGTATGTGAAACAGCATCTCGATGAAGGCAGGCAGGGTTATATAGTCTGCCCGATGATAGAGGAAAGTGCGGCTGACCTGCAAGATGTCAAAAGCTACGCGAAAAATCTTTCGGAGGGCTTTTTCAAGGACTACCGCGTGGGTCTGCTGCATGGCAGGCTCGCACCCGACAAAAAGGAAAAGGTCATGAAGCAGTTCAAGGAACATGAACTTGACCTGCTGGTTTCGACAACTGTTGTCGGGGTCGGGGTGGATGTGCCGAATGCGGCGATAATGGTCATTGAAAATGCTGACAGGTTCGGGCTTTCACAGCTGCATCAGCTGCGCGGGCGCGTGGGCAGGGGGCAGTTCAAGTCAAGCTGCATACTGATAACCGACAACCCGACTGAGGAAGTTGTTCAGCGGCTGAAGATACTGTCAAAAAGCCATGACGGTTTTGAAATATCGCAGGAAGACCTGAAACTGAGAGGTCCCGGTGATTTCTTCGGCAGCAGGCAGCATGGTCTGCCGAAGATGAAGATAGCTGATATGTCGCAGAACATGGATGTTCTGGTAAAGGCGCAGGCGGCGGCTAAGGTGATACTCGATAAAGACCCGCAGCTGGACACCCCGCAGAACAGTGGTCTTAAGGAGCTTGTTGAGCATCTTTTTGAACAAAATGTTTCAAACGACTGATTTGTATAAAATAAATAAAAGTTTGTGTAAGTACGGTGAAAAGTAAAGTGCCGATACTTTACATTCGGGAGGCTGATAGACATGGGCAGCGAAAGCTATGACTGGCTGCGTTTCATAGTCGGCTATACTCTGGCAAGACTTGGTCTGCTGCTGGCGCTGGTGTTGTTCGGGGCGTTCACGGGGGCGGTATTGTTCCCGTCGCTGGTGACATTCCTGCCCTATTCGATGGTCGGGGTGAAGAACTTCCTGACACAGCCGAATGTGGAATCCGTTATAGGAACAGTGGTGATATGCCTGTTCCTGATATGGGTGTTCTTTGACGATGCGCGAAAGCATACAGCTTATGAAGAGTGGAGTATGACGACCATACTGACAGTGCTGATACTGATAGGCATGTTTTACTTCATACCCGCTATCTTCCGCGATTCTTTCCACGCTGAGGGCAAGGGTGAAGTCTTCTACATGGTGCTCTATTATCCCGCAAAATGGGTGACGGAAGTCTGCGGCGGGAATTATCTGATAGGGGTGCTGGGGTCGATAATAGTACTGCTCGGCACTGCACTGGTGACTTATGTGGCGTCCTACAAGATATATGTCAAAAAGCACCCTGTACTGCTTTCGGGCGGCGGGCGTTCGGCTTCGGCTGAACGCGAAGAGAACGGTATTTATGATGATGAAAATGACCCCGCTGAGAATGACGGGTAACAGTTTATGTCAACGGGTACAAAAAATTCTCGGCGCTGCTTAAATTTTTGTGAAAATGTTAAATCAGCTACCTTTTTAGTAAGAACTTACCAAAAATATCATTAGTATTTTGTGAATAAAATTACAAAAAAATTGGCATTAAGTCTTGTAAAAAAATCAAAAAAATGATATAATGATAAAAATATGTTTTGTGGTTTTATGCCTTGATGTGTTTTGGTGCATCGAAGAGTCAGACGGCATGGGCTGTGAAGCATTAAAATGGTGGAGGTGTATCTACAAATATGAAGAATTATAGCTACGTCGCTAAGGATACCACGGGCAAGACCATAAAAGGTACCTACGAGGCTGAAAATGAACAGGAACTGCTTGACAAGATCTATGAGCAGGGATTGTTCTGTGTAAGCTATAACGAGGCTTTGGGCGGCGGCAAAAAAACTGCCCATAAGTTCAAGACGGCTGAACTGGCATACTGCTGCAGACAGCTGTCGGCAATGATGTCGTCAGGTCTGACGATAGTCAAGGCGCTCGATATCCTTTATAAAGAGGAAGAGAACAAGGGCGCTAAGGCAGTCTGGAGAGATGTCTACGAAGACGTACAGAAGGGCGAGAGCTTTTCGGGTGCGCTGGAGGCAAAGCGAGGCTGCTTCCCCGACTTCTTCATCTCGATGGTAGATGCGGGCGAGATCTCAGGTTCGCTCGATGTTACCATGAAGAGATTGCAGGAGTACTATGCAAACAGCAACAAGCTGAACAACAAGGTCAAGGGTGCTATGATCTACCCTTGCGTTCTGCTGGTACTGGTAATCGTTCTGGTACTTGCGATGAGCGTTTTCATACTGCCTATATTCAGGAGTATGATGCCGGAAGACAACTTGAACGTTTTGCAGAAGGCGTTGTTCGGTTTCAGTGATTTTGTGATCAAGAAGTGGTATGCACTGCTGATAGGTATAGTTGTGCTGGTGCTTGCATGGACATACGCGATGAAGGTGGAGTCGGTAAAACTGAAATTCGATTACATGAAGATCAAGATGCCTCTGGTAGGTCCTCTGATGGTAAAGATAGCCGAAGGCCGTTTCTCAAGAACACTTTCGTCCCTTTACTCCAGCGGTATACCGATGGTAGACTGCCTTGAAAGATCCTCGAGGATACTTAACAATACGTATATCGATAAGATGTTCCTTCAGGTAGTTGACGAGGTCAAGCAGGGTTCTCCCGTTTCGACCGCACTTTCAAAGACAGAGATATTCGAGGGTATGTTCTGCTCGATCATCTATGTCGGTGAAGAGTCGGGCGCGCTGGACGAGATACTCGAAAAGACCGCGGACTTCTACGAGGAAGAAGCAGACGCAGCCGTTACAAGACTGGTTGGTCTGATGGAACCTCTTATGATCATTATCCTTGGTGTCGGCATAGGTCTTGTACTTGCCGCTATATTCCCGATGCTTTACGGTGGTATTGCAGAAATGGAAAAGGAATAATGTACGTCGGGGCTTCAAGCCTCGCGTATATAATTACCGTCCTGAAAAGGGCGGAGATAAATCGTAAAAATTTTTATATTGAGGTGAAGGAATAAATGCTATCATTTGACTTTTCTGATAGGCAGATCAACATCGTAAAAGGTGACAATACAGCTAACAAGATCCGCATCGACAACTCGACTTCCGTAATGGTGCCTGAGGACATGATCGTTAACGGTGAAGTTATCCAGCTTTCGGGTCTGTCCGAACTGCTGCTGACTCAGCTGAGAAGTGAGCAGATGATGGACAGAGATGCTATCGTAACATTCTCGTCCAGCAATATCGTATTCAAGGAACTTATCGTTCCTAAGGCTAAGGGTGCAGAGTTCCTGCAGATGGTACAGAACCACATGAGTCAGGAAATGGGTATATCCAACGAGTATTCGATCTCATATACTGTTGTAGGTGAAGCAGGCGAAGATAATCCCGGTGCGGTAAAGGTACTGGCTACTGCGTGCCCGAGTTCGATAGTTGAAGGTTTCAGAAAGCTGTTCGCTGTTATGAACATCAATCTGAGAAGCGTTAACATCGGCTGTAACTCCATCGCGAGAATAGTTCTGGCTGATAAGTCGAATGCCGACAAGATGCCGCTGCTGGTTTGCCAGCTGGACAACAACTTCCTGGGTCTGACACTGTTCGAGAACGGACAGATGGCTTTCGCAAGATACGTACCGATCTCGCCTGATGAATATGATGCAGATGATTACGTGCTCGAAGCTCTGAACGAGAACATCTTCAGAATGGAGCAGTTCAACAAGGCAAGAGGCGGCTCAGGTCTGGCTAACGTTATCCTCTATGGTTTCATAGATGATTACATGAAGATAGTTGATGCTCTGGACGGTCTGGATATCAAGGCTTCTGTTCTTGGTACACCCGCTCAGATAACAGGCTACGAGAACTTTGAGTTCACTGTTTTCGCAAATGCGATCGGCGCACTCTACAGAAGAAACAAGCAGACTGAGAGGATAAACCTCCTCGAAGTTGACAGATCTACCAGCAAGGAAGCATCTTCGGGTATAAGTTCTATGCTTACCACAGCAGGTATACTGGCTGCGGCATCTGCGATACTGATCGCGGCTGTTTACGGCTTTATCTCGCTGAGAGCATCAGGCATCGACAAGGAAACCGAGAAGGTCGAGGCTGAGAATGCTAAGCTCGAAGCGCAGGTAAAGGCTAACGAGGTACTGCATAACAGACTGGAAATGATCAATACATATAAGAACTATGTTAAGACGGTTCAGCTGGATATCGACACACTTCCTCAGCTTACAAAGGATAAGTTCGATAAGATACAGGAAGTTATCGACAAGCATGAGGCTACATACACCGATATCGCATTCGATCTGAACAACGGCGCTTACACGATCTCACCCGTTACTGTAAAGGAAAAAGAAGAAGTCAAGAAACTGGTCGATGATCTCAAGGCTATTGATTTCGTTGCCAATGTTGACTACTATGATTACAGAGTAGTTGAACCTCAGACAAATGGTGACGAAGAAGTCAAGGAAGAGGATAAGACTATTCAGATAAGCAATCTTGTATTGTATTTTATGGAAGAGGGTGAATGATAAATGAAGCTGAATTATCGTGATAGGATCTTACTTACTATACTGATCGTAATTTTTGTTTGGGCAATTGGTGTAATGTTTTTCATTAAGCCAGCGATAGAAGGTCTTCAGGATTCACAGACAGCGCTGGATAATGCAAAGTCCACCAGATCTGACCTGAAGAAGAGGATCAAGGAGGACGAAGGTCTTCCTGACAGGATCAAAGAGGCATACAACGAAGTTACAAAGATGACTGAGTCGTTCTACGATATCCAGGAAACTCAGGTAGCATCGCAGCAGATAGATGACCTGCTGGCAAGCGACGAGATCACAAACCTTGATATCACCATCTCGCCATATTCCAACCACCCGATCACTCCTTACGTTTATGTAGATCCCACTATCGTTACTGAGTCGGATCTGCTGGTAGAGGGTTATGTTAACGAGGGCGCACCTGTTGTAACACCCGAAACGGCTCCCGCTGAGGGTGAGGTCGTTGCAGCACCTGCGGCTATCGGTTCTTACGAGATAACCTTCAACTTTAAGGGTAAGGTAGATAAGGTACAGGAATTCTGCGACCACATGAAGAGCAAGAACGATCAGAAGACTATGACCGTATCGAGCATTTCCTACCAGTTCGAGAAGGAAGAAAAAGAGGAAGGCAAGGAAGGCGAGGAGTACTCCGAAGAGGATGTATCCGGTTCCTGCACACTGACCATGATGGTAGTCAAGAAGCTGCCTAATCCTGATACTCTGGGCAATTCTAAGGATTCTAAGGAAACCAAGGAAACCAAGGAAACCGAAGAGAGCAAGAAGGATTAAGGTCACAGATCAAGGTTATAGCATTTGGTGGGCGGAAACTACCTCCGCCTGCCAAATACTGCTATAAATAATGATTAAAATTTCTAATTTTGATCATGAAAGTCGGGAAATAATTTTATTAAGAAAGGTGGTAATTGTGTTATGAGAAGAAAACACAAGTCCAATCGACAGGGCGCAGTTCTCATGACAGTGACGATCGTAGCGGTAATGATGGTAGTTATCGTGGGCGCAGCGATCTCGCTGGTGGCGCATACCAATTCCAAGACCAATAAAGAGTATCGCAAAAAACAAGCGTATTTTGCGGCTTCATCGTGTCTTGAGGCGTTCGTTGTAAAGGAAACGAACATGATAGTTGACGCCACACACACGCAGGATTTCATTCAGCAGAAGCTCGATGAACTTCTGGCAATAGCTGATTCGGGTACAACTGCGACTGTCAAGATCGGCGAGTTGAATGGCTCCGGCGAAGTAGATGAGGGCAATCTTATCGGTACAAAACATGCAAGGTGGAACGACATCACAGTAACTCTGAGAGTTGAGAGGATGGGAGAACACCATGACAGTGATACCAGCTTAAGGGCTATCGCGGTAGGTAAGTATCTTGGCGAGAGCGTGAAGGTAGTTGCTTACATGTCTACTAAGCCACTGGCAATGGGTAAAACTGTTCCGGGCGCACTGGAGATCATAGGTACAAACGGCGGCGGTAACTCATCGTACAACAACATCAGCGTATATGGTAATACATCTGCACCTCTGAAAGAGTCACACAATGTAAATACCGTATATTCGATAACAAAGAATGACTCAAAGTTCTACGGTGATACCAGCATTTATGGTACACTGGCATTTTCGGGCGGTACGCCTAGGATGAGTTCTAACCCCTACTATGTTCCGGGTAAGGACAATGGTCAGACAAAGGGCTGTACTCTGTATGTTTCCAGATCCTTTACAATGAACCAGAACACAGGCAGTCTGACAAGTACGTATGAAAAAAAGCGTGATGACAATTTCGCACCTAAGAACGAAAATGCTTTCAACTACATTCAGGTAGATGAGGCGATGTGCATGATGGGTAATAATCAAATTATTGGCGAACCAGATCATGAAATAGACATCTACACACATCTTCTCTCTATAGGTAAGAAGCCGAGTGATATAACTCTTGAAAATCCAAGCGCAGGCGGTAATACCCTGCTTTATGCAATGTCTAAATCAGTTCCCGATGCTACTAAGAGGGCGGAATATGAAGATGAAGTGACCAAAAATGTAGGTCAAGGTCAAGACATAAAAATCTGTGGTAATATATATATTCGTTCAAAGGATGAATTTTTTGACGGATCGCTTTATGTGTCCGGCATAAATAATGTAATAAATGGCAACGTTTACGTTGAAGGCAATGTTTATTTATCGGCAAGTATCACAATAAATGGCAATCTTTACATCCAGCCCACGAATGTTACCGGTGAAAAAGTTGAAGACAGGATAAAAGGAACAGGTACCCTGAATATATCAGGCGAAAAAAAGCTGTTTGACTGGACAAGTGATAAAAACAGAGCGGTCGTACCTAACAACTTCGCGCCTATGCCTTACTACTACTATCCTGAGCACATGTTGTGTCTCAGAGGTCAGCCGGGTATGACAGTTTCTACTATCTGCAATACCTACATGAACTTCTATGAAGCAGACGGCAAAACTCTGAAACCAGCAAGCAGCGATACACCTCATCTGATAACAGATGATAATGGTCAAGCTGATGATGCAACAACTTTTGGCAATGGTTATGATTATTCCTATGTCGACGGCGCCGGCAACCCTAAAACAAAGCACTTTACTGCTGTTGCTAATAAGAGTTTTGTACTGGGCGGCAATAATAAGAAGGTCAATAATGCGCGTATACTTGTTGACCTTGATAATGCAGAAGCAAATGCAGACGGCAGACATGATATCGTCATCATACTGGGTAACGAAACAAATGTTATGAACAACCTCGAAATAATCGTTAAGAACCAGGATCACGATTCTGAAGGTAGTGACCCAAGATTCTGCTACCTTGTATCTGATGCGGGCGTTGGTACTGTAAATAATCAGTATGCTACTCAGGCACCTCTAAAGACTCAAGAATCCACCTACAGCGGTTTCATTTCTGGACCTAAATTCGACTCCAAAAACAGATTTAATCTGCAGGAGTTGGATACCTATCTTGAGGTCGATAGAGGTCACGGTCTGAATCCTACAGATAAGGAATACAATGACCCTAATATTTACGACCTGCCTCACGGCTGCATAATCATGCTGCTGACTGAGGGCGCTACATTCATTGCACCTCAGGAAAGCTACATGCAGTGTACCATATATGGTCCGAGAGCAACTTTCCAGTGGGATAATAATGGTAAAGGTCTTAAGATCTACCCGGCAGCTGAGGATGGTGTAGACAGCATAATGACCAACATCATAGGCAGCTGTATCGTATATCAATATAAAGCAAGTAACAACAACAATACCATAGTTTACAACCCCGTATCTTCAAAGAGTATGGTGGCTGTTGCACACGGCTTCGGTGAAGCACTGGCTGACAAGACATTCAGACTTGACAGATACGACAGTTATTAAGTCATAGGAGGTGTCACTCATGAAAAAGAATAACAAAGGTATGACATTGGTTGAGTGTATCATCGCTATGGCTGTTTTCGCGGTTGCTACTACCGGTTTTACAATGGCTGCGACTAGCTGCATAAGAGCGCAGATAAAGTCGCACGCCAGAAACCGTATCGCAAATGAACAGACTACTAACCTTGAACATTTCTCCAATTATTCAAAGGTCATTGACCCTACGCTGCTGAACGTTAAGGAAATGCCTGAAAAATACGGTGTCAGCTTCGATTTCGGAACTGTTAAGGTCGTAAATAAAGACGTTTATGGTTACACGGCGCTCACTGATCCCACAGACAAGACCTATCAGCTCAGTTTTATTTCGCCTATCGAACAGGTAACTGTTCAGCCCGGCGAATGGTGGATAACTATTTATAATGCTGATTCGTCTGACAAATCGTTCAGACTTGAAGCCAAATCAAATTTCGTTTTCTTCGACAACGAGAAAAACGAAGCCGGAGATGTAGCGGATTACCGTATCTATCCTGCAAACGGCGGCATCAGAAAGATAGGTATAAAAAACATTGGCGGCGATAATACCGACGCCATGATAATACGTGATTTTGATAATGATACAATTGATCATGTTATCAGTCTGCCTTATTTTGCTACAGAGATGAATGATGCAGGAACCGCCGGTTACGTTTCGATTTACTATGAGAATGGTGTATTCAAAACAAAGGAAAAATATGAATCCGATCATGCGGAATCGTAAAGGGGGCGCTTAACGATGAAGACTAACAAAAAAGGTTTTACCCTGATAGAACTAATCATCGTATCGACCATAATGGTCATGATAATGGGCGCGATACTCAATTTTATTCAGCCGATGAATAATTTCTATCAGAGAACACTTTACAATTCTGATGCCAACGATGTCGGAAATATCTTACAGGATACTTTTGAGTCAGAGATCAGATATGCTACAAATATCTGCGTGCTTGAAGGTTATGAGGGTGTGCCTGCTATCGTTGACGGCTACCTGAGAGATTCGACAGGCGGTAAGGCTCTCAACTCAAAGTACACTGATGTTATAGTGATCGATAACGAAAGTCTTCGCGGCAGTGTAATGGCAGGCTTCGATATCAACAATCCCAACGATACTGTAGCTCACAGAAAGCGTGCAAGAGGTCAACTGCTGTATGCACCGCTCAATCAGGCCGGTATCGATATGGAGAAGCTGGAGATAGTCGGCGGCGAGCCTCTCTACAGCGACATGAGATGCGAGTTTGAGGGTTATCTCAATATTGACGATGCGAAGAACAATTGTCTGACTCTCAGTTCAAAGCTATATAAGCCTGAGGGCAACGGTACCAGCTATGATTTCAACAAGGTGATATTCAATCAGAAACGAGATTTTGAGTTGGTAAACATCAACCTCGATACGGCAGCTTCGCAGAGATATACTGTTGATTACTTTACAACAAGAGTTGATACAAATGATGTTACAAAGTATCTTGCAAAAACACTGGATTACGCCAAGTTTGCAAAAGAAAGCACATTAAGTTCTTCGATACCGGGTATCAACAATATGTACAACGGAGTTGACGAGAATGGCAACGCTATCTCGTTCACTTACATCTTCTATACCAAGATACCGCCTAATACCGATAACGTAATCGTTACTATCAATCATGAAGACGGTCGTAAGATCTTAGAAGAAACACTTCCGACTGACAGTGTAGTAAGTGATGCAAAGCTGGAAGCGTGGAAAAATGCTGCAAGTGGTTCACCATATACAGATGAAACAACTGTTGGTGGAATAACTTATCGTCCAACATTTAGCTTCTTTGATGCAGGCAACGGCAAGAACTTTGAAGAACATAAAGACACGGCGCTTACCAGTGACCTTGAACTTATAGCAAGGTATACTATGGAAGTAGTGCCTACACCTAACTTCCATGTAACATTCTATGACCGTTTTGACAACTCAAACGCATGGATAGCTGATGCCAACGGCAAATACAATTCCAACCCTTACTGGAGCGTTCCTATTTACACTCCTGCATGCAGTGAGGGTGACGATGTACTTGATGATTCTGAGGTAAAGATACCCGGTGGTGACAATGTACACGAATTCGACCACTGGGAAGATAGTTCGGGCAATGTTCTTGTTGCAGGCGGCAGAACGATCTATGGCGATGAGGAGTATTTTGCGGTTTACAAGGATCCTGCTGAATTGACATTCATTCAGGATGATGGTGTTGAGATGGGCAAGGTAATTATAAAGCATTCTTCATCATACGCCGATCTTACTTCAAACAGTGACTACATTTCCAATATCGCAAATAACTCCTATGTGAATGCAAAGCAGGCAGCGAAAAAGAAAATTGTCTGGGAAGTTTTAGATTCAAGTGACAACCCTGTTTGTAACCTTGATAGTATGACTGAGTTCCCTGACAATACCTACAGGATCAAGGCTAGACTGGAAGATATGCCTGAGGGTCTAAATATAACATCTTTTGGTGTTCCTACCTTGAACTGGGGAGTTGCAGAATATCCTATTACTATCAGTAATGCTACAAGTGATAATTTGTATATTAAAACTATGACAGTGAATTTCCCTTCATCTTTTGCCCTTGACAGTTATTATTGTTACGATGAAAATTATAGAAACTCGAATGGAACGATATCAGCGGGTGCTTCTTCAGTTACAATTACATTCCCTGGAAATAAATGGAATGCTCCTATGGTTCCAGCAAATGGAACACTGTCTGTTACTCTTCAATTGAAAAGAGGTAATCCTAATCAAATTGATCCTAACAATGAAAGTGCATCAGCATATGAGCTTTCAATCGGAGATGTAACTGTTGACGAAACATTTACAGTTACTGATTAAGTGTTTGTAATTTCACAAGCGGCTGGATAAGCCGCTTGCTGAAAAGATCCCCGCGAGGGTTCTCGCGAGGACCTTTTGAGCAAAACAAGCTCTATAAAATGGGCAAAAAAATACCGCTGATCGCTCAGCGGATATTTTTGATTATCAGAATATTGATGCTATCAAAGCGGTGGTTTCACTGAGCGTTTCGTTCAGCCCTGTGAAATCCATGTACCATGCGGTGATGCTGTCACCGTAAAGTGCGGCGACTGCGATGCCCAGCGAAAGGTAAGGTCCGAAGGCGAATACCGAATTGCCGTTGGCATGCTTGAGTATCACGCCGCACACCGAGCCGACTATCAGGGCTATCGCCATTGCGACCAGTATGTTCGGTGCACCGAGAAACAGACCGCCAGCCGCCATGAGGTAGACATCACCCATGCCCATCGCCTTTTCATGGCTTACCAGTGCGATGACCAGCAACGGTATGCTGACGACGAATGCACCCAGTATCATCGCGGAGAGCGACAGCGGTGCAGCACTCTGGCAGAGCAGGAACTTCGGTATGGCGAGCACGCCGATGAATACCACGACCCATGTGTTTATCAGCTGAGTATCCCAGTCCATGAAGAATACTACGATCAGTGCTGAGGTCATCAGTGACACCAGCGCGGCGTAAAGCGGGCTGATGACTACATCAAAATGAAGGAATATCAGCAGGTAGCAGACACCGTTGAGCAGCTCGACCACTGTGTAGCGCGGCGATATTTTCGCACCGCAGGCGTGGCACTTGCCACGCAGCATGCACCAGCTTATGACAGGTATCAGGTCACGTTTCCTGATAGGTGTGCCGCAGGTCATGCAGTGCGAATTGCTCTTTATCAGGCTTTCGCCCAAAGGCAGGCGGTAGATGCAGACATTGAGAAAACTGCCGATACACACGCCGAACAGAAAGACGAACACGTAGATGATAAATGTGAATATCATCTCATTATCCATAATAAATAAGCCTCCTTTCCGTAAGAATTGATCTGCTATTCGCATTTCATATATATATTTTAACACAATTTAACATGAATTACAAGAGGTATTAAGAATTTAAGAATTTATTCAAAAAATTATTTTATCCGCAGTGCAGAGATCCGTGTTGCACACTGAGGCGGAAGACAGGAGAGTATCTATGAGAAACGGACCAATTGGACAATATCTGGTAGAAAAGGGTCTGCTCAGTGAAGAAGATCTGAAGGCAGTTCTTGACCGTCAGAAAGCCGAAGGCAACGGTAAGAAGTTCGGTGATCTTGTCATCGAAATGAAACTGGTCAGTGATGTGGATTTCGCAAAAACACTGGCTGAAAGAATGAATGTAGAGTTTGTGGATATCGACAACACTCCGCTGAATGCTGAGATAGTCAAGATGATACCTGAACAGACTGCAAGAAAGTACAATGTTATCGCGGTCAGGAAGATAGGCAGGCGTATGATCGTCGCTACCGACGACCCGATGAACTTCTACATTTTTGAAGACCTGAGAGTTCAGACAGGCTGTAACATCACCGCTCACCTTGCTACGAAGAGTGCTATCAACAGAGCGATCGGTAAGATGTACTCGGAGGGTGCGGCTGCGAAGGTGGCTGAGGAAGCTACTGCGGAGAAGGAAGAAGAGTCGATCAACCTCAACGAGATCGACCTCAGTTCTGACCGTGTTGACAATGCGCCTATGGTTAAGCTGGCGACTGCGATCGTCGAGCAGTCCTACCGTCAGGGCGCGACCGATATACATATCGAACCTTTCAAGGACTTCACAAAGATCAGAGTGCGTGTCAACAGTGACCTGATACCTCTGATGGAAAACATCGATGCAAGACTGCATGTTTCGCTGGTAACAAGATTCAAGATCCTTTCAGGTATGAACATTGCCGAAAAGCGTATACCTCAGGACGGTCGTATGTCGCAGACGATCGACGGAACCGTTGTTGACCTCCGTGTATCCAACCTGCCAATGGTTTACGGCGAGAAGGTCGTTCTCCGTATACTTGCGGGCGACAGTTCGGTAAGAAGGATACAGGATCTTGGTATGACCGACTATAACTATGAGCGTTTTGTATCCTGCCTTAAGGTGCCTCAGGGCGTTGTACTGGTCACAGGACCTACAGGTTCAGGTAAATCTACCACACTGTATGCGGCGCTGGGCGAGATCGCTAAGCCTAACCTGAACGTTATCACAGTCGAAGACCCTGTCGAGAAGAAGATAGCTAATATAAATCAGTGCCAGATAAATGAGAAAGCGGGCATGACCTTTGCGGCTGCTCTGCGTTCGATACTTCGTCAGGACCCTGATATCATAATGATCGGTGAGATGCGTGATACCGAAACAGCAGAGATCGGTATAAGAGCCGCTATCACAGGACACCTTGTTCTTTCAACTCTGCATACAAACGATGCTTCATCGACCGTTACAAGACTTGTTGATATGGGCGTTGATGCCTACATGGTGGCAACTTCGCTGATCGGTGTCGTTGCACAGCGACTTACTAAGGTCGTTTGCCCGAACTGCCGCGAGGGTTACATGTCAACTCCCGAAGAAAACGATCTTATGGAGATCTCGGAGAGCGTGCCGATCTACAAGGCTAAGGGCTGCCCGAAGTGTACCAACGGTTACGTAGGACGTACCGCTATACACGAGATACTTCTGGCGACACCAAAGATGAAGGAGATAATCACTGCGGGCGCTAAGAATGAGGAGATACAGGAGCTTGCCAAAAAGGAAGGCTGCCGTCTGCTGAGAGATAACGTTTCTGAGCTGGTACAGCAGGGCAGAACTACCATTGACGAGTTGGTGCGTGTAACATACGCAGTTTAATTATTGTGAATTTAGGTGGCTGTGGAGGAATGCTGACCGCCGGGATAACGCCGGACAGCCGTCTGTAAATATATTGTTTGGAGGTATAAACAAATGGCAATTGATATTAACAAGATACTGGACGAATCCAGAGCACTGGGCTGCTCGGACTTGCACTTTACCGTTGGTATTCCCCCTATAGTAAGACAGGGCGGTAACCTGAGAAAGCTGTCCAGCTATCCTGATATGACCGAGATCGAAATACTCAGAGTATGCGAGGATATGTGTAATGATAAGCAGAGGCAGCAGATCAAGGACAGGATCGATACCGACTTTACATATGTATCCAGCAGAGGTTTCCGTCACAGAGTTAACGTTTACCACCAGAGAGGCAACACAGCTATCGCTATCCGTCTGCTGAGAAACGATATACCTACTCTGACCGATCTCGACCTGCCTCCCGTACTGGCAGAGTTCGTTATGCGTCCTCGTGGTTTGGTGCTCGTTACAGGTCCTACCGGTTCGGGTAAATCTACTACACTGGCTGCGATGATCGACCATGTTAATATCCACAAGTCTTCTCACATAATCACTGTTGAAGACCCTATCGAGTATATGCACTCACACAAGAGATGTATGATAAACCAGAGAGAGATCGGACCCGATGTACCCAGCTTCTCTATGGCGCTGAGAGCTGCCCTCCGTGAGGACCCTGATATCATACTCGTCGGAGAAATGCGTGACTTTGAAACTATCGAAGCTGCTGTAACTGCCGCAGAAACAGGTCACCTTGTTATGTCTACTCTGCATACGACCGATGCGGCTTCCACCATCGACCGTATCATCGACGTTTTCCCTGCTCACCAGCAGCACCAGATCAGAACTCAGCTGGCATCGGTACTGGTCGGCATCTGTACACAGACACTTTGCCGTACTTTCGACGGCACAAGCCGTGTAGCTTGCTGTGAGATACTGAACGCTACCGACTCTATCAAGGCTATGATACGTGATGATAAGGTACACCTGATCGGTTCTGCTATGCAGACAGGTCGTGCTGTCGGAATGCAGACTATGGATCAGGAGCTGGCTAAGCTGGTCAGAAACAGAGTTATTTCTAAGGAAGTTGCTCTTGAAAAGTGCGTAAACGCCAACGACCTCAACAGATATATCCAGCAGGGCTAATTTTAAGGACTAGCCTGTCCGATGTGAAGTCGGCGGGGATATATGCTGATATTAATGCAGTTTCACCTTTGCGGGGACAGTTTTTGTCCCCGCATTTTTTGCTTTTATAAGGTTTTGAACATCGGATATGTAATAACAATTGTCAAATACTGATACATACAACTTGCGGATTTGTATTGCTTTGATTGACCGAATGTTGTGACAACTTATATGCGCAAAAAACGTTCGAAAGGGCGTAAAAAGGCGCTCGGGTGAGATATTTCTTTGAAGCGGACATGCCAATTATTGTCGGAGATATTCGCAAAAATTAGCTTGTAAGCGTGCGGGAAGTGTGCTATAATAATGTCATTGTGAAAATGTTGTCAATCTGGGATTTTCACACAAATTTTTAATCGGAGGGTCAAAAATGTCTGATGTAACAACCATCACACCCGAGCTGCTGGACAAAATGAACAGATATTGGGACGCTGTGAACTATCTTTCCGCAGGTCAGCTTTATCTGCTCGATAACCCGCTGCTCAGAGAACCGCTCAAAAAAGAGCATATCAAAAAGAAGATCGTAGGTCACTGGGGTACTGTTCCCGGTCAGAACTTCATCTACGTTCACCTCAACCGCGTTATCAAGAAGTATGATCTTGATATGATCTACATCTCAGGTCCCGGTCACGGAGGAAACTTCATGGTCGCAAATACTTATGTTGAGGGCTCTTATTCAGAGGTATATCCCAACATTTCAAGAGATGTTGAGGGCATGAGGAAACTGTTCAAGCAGTTCTCTTTCCCCGGCGGAATATCTTCCCACGTTGCACCCGAAACTCCCGGCTCTATCAACGAGGGCGGTGAACTTGGTTATTCTCTGGCACACAGCTTTGGTTCGGTTTTTGATAACCCCGATCTTATAACGGCATGCGTTGTGGGCGATGGTGAAGCTGAAACAGGTCCGCTGGCTACTGCATGGCATTCTAACAAGTTCCTGAACCCGGTTACCGATGGTGCGGTACTGCCTATACTTCACCTGAACGGCTACAAGATCTCCAACCCCACTGTTTTCTCAAGAATTACTCATGACGAGCTGGAGAGCTTCTTCAGAGGATGCGGCTGGAAGCCCTATTTCGTTGAGGGCAGCGACCCGATGGAGATGCACAGGAAGATGGCTGAAACTCTCGACACTGTTATTGAAGAGATTAAGACTATCCAGAAGGACGCAAGAGTCGGCGGCAAGACCGAAAGACCCATCTGGCCGATGATCGTATTCCGTTCACCAAAGGGCTGGACAGGTCCGAAGTGGGTAGACGGCAACGAGATCGAGGGCACATTCAGAGCGCATCAGGTGCCGATGGATATGTCACAGCCCGAGCACATGGCTCAGCTGGAGGAGTGGCTGAAAAGCTATCACCCCGAGAAGCTGTTTGATGAGAGCGGCAGACTTATCCCCGAACTGGAAGAACTTGCTCCCACAGGAATCAGAAGAATGGGCGCTAACCCACATGCAAACGGCGGTCTGCTGCTGAGAGATCTCAGACTTCCCGATTTCCGCGACTATGGCATCGAAGTTCCCGCGCCTGGTGCTACCGAAGCGCAGGATATGATCGAACTGGGCGGCTTTGTAAGAGATATCTTCAAGCTGAACGCAGAGAGCAGGAACTTCCGTATTTTCGGACCTGACGAAACCATGTCGAACAGACTGGGCAAGGTATTTGAAGCTACCAAGCGCGACTGGAACGCTGACATGAAAGACAACGACGAGTTCCTTGCGACTGACGGCCGTGTAATGGACAGCTATCTTTCCGAGCATATGTGTGAGGGCTGGCTGGAGGGCTACCTGCTGACAGGCCGTCACGGTTTCTTTGCAAGCTATGAGGCTTTCATCAGAATAGTTGACTCGATGTTCTCGCAGCACGCAAAGTGGCTGAAAGTCACCAGTGAACTCCCATGGAGGCAGAAGATAGCATCGCTGAACTACATTCTTTCTTCAAACGTATGGCAGCAGGATCACAACGGCTTCACCCATCAGGATCCCGGTTTCCTCGACCACGTTGCCAACAAGAAGGCAGATGTGGTAAGAATGTATCTGCCGCCCGACACCAACTGTCTGCTGAGCGTTTTCGATCACTGCATACGTTCCAAAAATTACGTGAACGTTATGGTCACTTCCAAGCACCCTCGTCAGCAGTGGCTGACTATGGAGCAGGCTGTAAAGCACTGCACACAGGGTATCGGCATCTGGGAGTGGGCTTCAAACGATCAGGGCCAGGAACCTGATGTGGTACTGGCATGCTGCGGTGACACCCCGACTCTTGAAGCGCTGGCGGCTGTCACCATAATGCGCAAGAACATGCCGAATGTAAAGATAAGATTTATCAACGTTGTTGACCTGTTCAAGCTCCAGCCCAAGAGCAAGCACCCTCACGGACTGTCTGATGCTGAGTTCGATGCGCTGTTCACTAAGGACAAGCCCATAATCTTTGCATTCCACGGTTATCCCACACTTATCCACGAACTGCTTTACCACAGAAACAACCGCAATCTGTACGTTTGCGGCTACAACGAAGAAGGCACTATCACCACGCCGTTCGACATGCGTGTACAGAATGAGATAGACCGTTTCCACCTTGTTATGGAGATGCTGAAGCGTCTGCCGCAGCTGGGCAACACAGGTTCTTACCTGTACCAGATGATGCAGGACAAGCTGGTCGAGCACAAGCAGTACATTCACGAGGTCGGTCTTGACCTGCCCGAAGTACGCAACTGGAAATGGGACGTTTGATAATTCATAATTCATAATTCACAATTCATAATTATTGACATGTGATATAGTTTGCTGCCCTTGCGGGGTTATTCTGCGGGGGCAGTTTTTTTATTCATAATTCACAATTTATAATTCATAATTATTGACATGTGATATAGTTTGCTGCCCCTGCGGCGGGGGAAAAATATACGCCAAGAACCTTAAGTTCTGTATAGCCGCTGTTTTTGTGGTGTGTCAGCGGGATAACCACAATTCAAAATTATTGGCATGTGGCGTATATTGCGCTGACCAAAATAAAAACGGGCATCTTGCGATGTCCGTTTTTGGCTTATTTATCAGAAAAGCTGTAACTGGTCGGGGTCTTCGAGGTCTTTTGCCAGGCTGCCTGCAACGGGTATGGTCTTGCTGCGGAACTTCGACAGCGTTTCAGCTTCTTCATCGCTGACGATGTAGGCTTTTTCTATCTTTGCATTCTTAGCCTTAAGTGTCATGACCTGAACGCCCTGAGTGTTTCTGGTGGTTTTTGGCAGAAGAAGTGCTGTATCGAAAAGCAGCGCCCTGCCGTTGGTCGTCCTCAGCATCACCTGTGCGTTGTCGTTCAGCTTTAGTATCGTCACAAGACCTGCCTTTTCGCAGTATGCGTTGGACAGCTTTTTGCGGTTGGTCTTTGTTTCGTAGGCGTTGAGCGGGACTTTTGCCGCCTTGCCGTTGTCGTAGACGAACAGCAGGTAGCCCGAATAGTCCATAGTTTCGACCATTGCCGAGAATCCCTCACCGCTGTCAAAGCCCAGAACTGCGGGGATATAATCACCGAGGTCGCTGGCTTTTGTGTTGCCGAATCTGCTTGCCTTAGCCTTGTACACTGCCGCCTTGTCGGAGAAGAACAGCAGTTCCGCCCTGTTTGAGGACTCAATCTCCGCCATCATGCGGTCGCCCTCTTTCAGTTTCTGGTCGCTTGCCATTCTCAGCGACTGCATGGTACATTTCTTGAAATAGCCGCTTTCGGAGATGAACAGCTTGCATGGGTAGTCCTCTATCTCTTCCTCTTCCTCGACTTCTTCGATGTCGCTCTGGTAGAAGAACTGTGTTTTGCGTTCCTGACCGTAGTTTTTGATAACATCGTTCAGTTCGCTGATGATGACCTGTTTCAGCTTTTTCTCGCTGCCCAGTATCTCTTCCAGTTCAGCTATCTCTTTTTCGAGTCTTTCGGTATCGGCGGTGCGCTTTAAGATGTACTCTCGGTTGAGGTGGCGCAGTTTTATCTCAGCCACGTATTCAGCCTGTACCTCGTCAATGCCGAAGCCGATCATCAGGTTGGGAACGACTTCGCTCTCTTCCTCAGTTTCGCGGATTATCTTTATCGCCTTGTCGATATCCAGCAGTATCTTGCCCAGACCTTTCAGCAGGTGGAGTCTGTCGCGCTTCTTTTTGAGGTCATAGTTTACCCTGCGCTTTACGCAGTCAAGCCTGAACTTTGTCCACTCGTCCAAGATCTCATACACACCCATTACCTTAGGGTAGCCGTGTACCAGTATGTTGAAGTTGCAGGAATAGGTATCCTGCAAGGGGGTCAGCTTGTAGAGTTTCTGCATCAGCTTTTCGGGGTCAACGCCTTTTTTGATGTCAATACCTATCTGCAAGCCGTCGAGGTCTGTTTCATCTCTGATATAGGATATCTCCTTTATCTTGCCCGCCTTTACCAGTGCGATTATCTTTTCGATTATCGCTTCGATGGTAGTGGTGGCGGGTATCTCGGTGACCTCTATGCACCTCTCATCGGAATTGTAGCGGTATTTTGCCCTCAGCTTTACCGAACCTCTGCCTGTGCGGTATATTTTGTCGAGTTCGGCTTCATCGTACAGCAGATAACCGCCGCCGGGAAAATCGGGACCTTTCAGTGTGTCAAGTGCGTTCGCATCGGGATCTTTCATCAGTGCGATGGCAGTTTCGCAGACCTCAGTGAGGTTGAAAGGGCAGACTGCCGAAGCCATCGAAACGCCGATGCCGACGTTTGCGTTTACCAGTATCGTCGGGAAAGTGGCAGGGAAGAGAGTAGGTTCGGTCATGGTGTTGTCGTAGTTCGGCACGAAGTCCACCGTTTCCTTGTCGATATCCCTGAAAAGTTCTTCACAGATGGGTTCCAGCTTAGCCTCAGTGTATCGCGATGCCGCATAAGCCATATCGCGCGAATAGGATTTGCCGAAGTTGCCTTTTGACTGCACGTATGGGTGCAGAAGTGCCTCATTGCCGCGCGAAAGTCTTACCAGTGTTTCATATATCGCGCCGTCACCGTGAGGGTTGAGTTTCATTGTCGCACCCACGATGTTTGCGCACTTTGTCAGCTTGCCCTTTATAAGACCCATCAGGTACATGGTGTAAAGCAGTTTTCTGTGGGAGGGCTTGAAGCCGTCTATTTCGGGGAATGCTCTCGATACGATGACGCTCATCGCATAAGGCATGTAGTTTTTTTCAAGGGTCTGGGTGATCTTCTGTTCAGCCACCAGACCCGCGCCCTCGATGTAAGCGTCCATCTTGGGGGCAGCAGCCTTTTTCTTAGGCTCTGCTTTTTTTCTTGCCATATTTTACTGTCCTTTCGTATTATGTAAAAGCTGTTATGCCATGTTAAGAAATGTCAGCCATTTCGAGATAGTCAGCGCCGTTATTGGTGATGAATTCTTTTCTGCCCGCGAGGTCATCGCCCAGAAGCATGTTGAACATCCACTGGGTCATCTCCACATCATCGGGGTTGACCTTGATAAGGCGGCGAGTCTCGGGGTTCATGGTGGTAAGGCTCATCATGTCGGCTTCGTTCTCACCAAGACCTTTCGAGCGCTGTATGGTAAAACTTTTATCGCCTATCATTTTCAGTATCTTGTCCTTTTCGGGTTCGTCATAAGCGAAGTAGGTCTTGTCTTTGGTGGTTATCTCGAACAGCGGCGATTCTGCGATGTACACATAGCCCTTTTCGATAAGGGTAGGAGTCAGCCTGTACAGCATCGTGAGTATCAGTGTGCGTATCTGGAAGCCGTCAACGTCCGCATCGGTACAGATGACGACTTTGTTCCAGCGAAGATTATCGAGGTTGAAAGCCGAGAGGTCTTTCTTTTTGCCTGTATTTACCTCAACGCCGCAGCCCAGCACTTTTATGAGGTCGGTGATTATCTCGTTCTTGAATATCTTGTCATAATCAGCTTTAAGGCAGTTGAGTATCTTGCCGCGAACGGGTATGACAGCCTGAAATTCCGCATCACGCGCCAGCTTTACCGAACCCAGCGCCGAGTCACCCTCCACGATGTAGAGTTCGCGCCTGCTCAGGTCTTTCGAGCGGCAGTCAACGAACTTCTGCACCTGATTTGACAGGTCTATGGTGCCCTGCAACTTCTTTTTAATGTTCAGCCTTGAAGTTTCTGCGCTCTCGCGGCTTCTCTTGTTGACAAGCACCTGCTCGGCTATCTTAAGTGCTTCATCGGGATTTTCGATGAAGTACACCTCAAGGTTGTGCTTTAAGAATTCAGTCATGCACTCCTTGATGAACTTGTTGGTTATCGCCTTTTTGGTCTGGTTCGCATAAGAAGTCTGTGTCGAGAAAGAACTTGATACCAGCACAAGGCAGTCAGCAACGTCCTGGAAGTTTATGGGCTTTTCGTTTTTGTTATACTTGTTGTTGTTTTTCAGATATGCGTTTATCTGCGAGGTGAAAGCGCTCCTCACCGCATCATCGGGCGAACCGCCGTGTGAAAGGAAGCTGGAGTTGTGGAAATATTCCAATGTCTGCACCTTGTTTGAGAACACGAAAGACACGCCCAGCTTGACCTTGTATTCGTCCTTGTCGGCGCGGTCGCGTCCGCGTCTGTCGCCTGTGAAGTACTGAACGTTTGTCAGCGTATCTTCGCCCGCTATCTCCTTGACATAATCGGCTATACCGTTCTCATAGAAGAAAGTTTGCTCTTCAAAAGTGCCGTCATTTCTCTGCACCCTCAGCAGGAAAGTCACACCGGGATTTACCACAGCCTGTTTTTTCATAACGTCTTCAAAGAACGACTTATCGATATTTATATCGGTGAAAACATCGAGGTCGGGTTTCCAGTGAGTGCGGGTGCCTGTTTTTTTCTGCTTTGTTTCTTCCTTTTTAAGACCGCCCTTGTTTTCGCCCTTTTCAAAATGCAGGTCGTACTTATAGCCGTCACGGAAGACCTCAACGTCCATATATTCTGACGAATACTGTGTGGCACATGCGCCCAGACCGTTAAGACCCAGCGCAAACGAATAGTTCTCGCCCGAATTGTTGTCGAACTTGCCGCCTGCGTACAGTTCGCAGTAGACCAGTTCCCAGTTATAGCGCTTTTCACGCTGATTATAGTCAACGGGACAGCCTCGTCCGAAGTCCTGCACCTCGATGGAATTGTCATCATACTTGGTCACGATTATCTTGTCGCCGTGACCCTCTCTTGCTTCATCTATTGAGTTTGAAAGTATCTCAAACACCGAATGCTGACAGCCGTCTATGCCGTCAGAGCCGAAAATTACCGCAGGACGCTTGCGCACACGGTCAGCGCCTTTCAGCATCGTAATATCGTCATTAGCGTAATCCTGTTTTTTGTTAGCCATTTCATAACCTCACATTATTAAATGTATCCCGATTTGGTCGTATATTTCTCCCCCCGCCGAAGGCTGTGGAGAAATACGAAATATGACTATCCCTTTAGCACACCAGCTGAAAATGCTGTAAACAAAAGGATAATTGAGCGCTCCATATCTTTCCCCCGCCTGCGGCGTGGGAAAGATATCCGCCAACCACTTTAAGTTCTGCTAGATCGCTGTTTTTTGTGGTGTGTCAGCGGGATAAGCATAATACGAAATAACAGCCATTCTGTATCATCAGCAATACACATCAAAATCGGGAATTGAATGTAAACAATTGTTCGTATTAAGTATAATTCAGCATACACAGTTATTATATCACACCTGACGGCATTTTGTAAAGACCTTTGTCAAAAAATTTACCTTTTTTAAAATATTATGATATACCCTGTTGTGGTGAAGAACGCTGTTCTGTTTTCGGTCTTGGGCTGACCCAAAAACGGCTGATACAGGGCAAAACGGGTATCGGCGCTGAGATAGCGGCTTGAGAGGGGAGGGTATCAGCGCGCGGCTGTGTTTGGTATAAGCGTAAATAAATGTACAGCAGAACAGAAATTATCCCCGCAAGTATGCAAGCCTTGCGGGGATATATGATATCAGACGTATTTTCTCGGTATCTTCTTTGAATTCTTTACATGTGCCGCGATGCTGGAAACATCGGTGATGTTTATTTTTCCGTTCTCGTCAACATCGGCGGTCAGCGGACCTCTGCCGTCCAGCTTTTTGATGCCTTTGACCTGTGCGGCAACTATGGAAACATCTATTATATTGATGGCACCGTCACGGTTGCAGTCGCCCAGCAACAGCGGCTTTACATCAACAGTGAACGATTTTTGCTGTATCTTTTTGGTATCGGTGACTTTAACTGTGTTGCTTTTGATCACATAGTCACGCGCCAGAATGGGGTCATCGAGCACCAGCTGGTAGGTCGATGGCTGAATGTTGTAGATGCAGTAGCCTTTCTGCGGAAACTCGAAGATGTTGTTTATCTTCTCGACACTTCGCGGAAGCTGAACTTGGCGCACAGAACCGCCGCCGCCGCCGATAGATGAATCATCACGGAAGGTATAGTCATACTCCATATAAGCGGTGAGTTCATCTTCGCTTACCCACAGCTGAATGTTTCCGTCAGCATCGGGGATAGGTGCTGATATAGCCGCACCGCTGTAATACAGCGCCGAGAAAGTATTTACCGACTGGTCACCGCGCAGATCGTAATGGTAGGTCTTGCCGAATGCTTCTTGGTCGATCGTAAGGTCGCTGTTGCAAAAATCGGGAAAAGCCTCAGTGAAAGGTATTTTTACTTTCAGGTATGTGGTTTCGTGGTCGTATGCCTGACAGGTGTAACCGCCTGCGCGTCCGCCGTTGACACGAACATGATAGGTGCCCGGCTGTGCTCTGAACTTTACAGTCTTGCCTGCGACATTGCACATTCTCAATTCGTTGCTCTGCGGGTGGTCGCTTACAAGGTCGGCCGAAGAGATAGGTTCAAGCCAGAAATAGGTGGTCTTGTCGTTGTTGGTGGCATACTTGGCATCGGTATCCACCAGTATCGTATTTGCGGGGACAGTGACCTGATCGACTATGTTGAACTTGTTCTTGTCAGCATAATAGTAATAGTATTCGTCCTTGAATTGCAGGTAGTATTTATCGCCGTTGATAACGCCGCCGCCGACTGCATTGTACATCTGACCTGTGGGTTCAACGCCCTTTATCGGGTCGGGAGTGAATAGGTCGTAAACATCGTCATATCTGTCATAGCTTGATGGGAACCATTTGGCATCGCTGACACTGTGGTAGCTTGAAAAATCAAAAGCGTGTTCATCAAGCACTTCAAGCCTGCTGTCACCGCCGCCGAATCTGGCGACCACATCGCCGCTGCTGTTTTTCAGCGCAAATTTCATATCGTCCATGTTAACTCCCTCGCCGGCTTTGACGATGAAGTTGAAATAAGGTTTGTTTACACGTACATCTATTACACTGTCGGGGTTTGAAACATCGACATCATAGTAATAAGCCGATACCGGCATCGTGTTCAGCACCATCACAGCCGCCGCAGACAGTGCCGCAATTTTTCTTTTAAGCATGTTTTTACTCCTTTTCTTTTTTTTGACAAAAGATTTATCTAATACGAATATATGATACCACATTGTCAATGTCTTGTCAAGAGAAAAATCGGCAGTAACTTTAAAGATCGATTTTCGATGGATCAAGGATAAGAAGATACATAACACAGACATATTATAGCGATCCAACTTTTTAAATTCACAAAATCCAGTCGCAAAAGCTGGAATTTATGGGTTTTGTGACTGGATTTTGTCTGAATTTTAAGGCGGATTGCTATAATGCTTGTCAGATAATGTCAGTTTCCAAAATCTCAGCTAAAAATTAGGGTGATTTTGTACAGACCCCCACTTTACAAACGGACGGGCTTGTGTTATAATATGGGGAAGAATGTACAAAGGAGGACTTGATGTGCATAAGGCATACCTTATTCTTGAAAACGGCACTGTATTTGAGGGCAAGTCGTTCGGCGCTGAGGGCGAGGCTGTCGGCGAGATAGTTTTCACCACTGCGATGACAGGCTATCTCGAAACACTTACCGACCCCAGTTATTACGGACAGATCGTTGTCCAGACTTTCCCGCTGATCGGCAACTACGGCGTGATCCCCTCTGATTTTGAGTCGGGCTGCCCCCATGTAAAAGCATATATTGTAAGACAATGGTGTCAAGAACCCAGCAACTTCCGCTGCGAGGGTGATCTTGACATTTTTTTGCGTAAAAACGGCATAGTCGGTCTTTACGGCATCGACACCCGCCATCTCACCAGAATAGTGAGGGAACACGGCGTTATGAACGGCAAGATAGTCGCTTCGTATGACGGCACTGTACCTGAAGAGATAAAGGGCTACAGGATAATCGATGCGGTGAAGAACACCACCTGCGATAAGGAAGAAGTTTTCTCGCCTGAGGGTGAGGTAAAGCGCAGAGTAGTGCTGTACGATTTCGGCGCTAAGGCTAACATCTGCCGCTGTCTTGTGAAGAGAGGGTGTGAGGTCACTGTTGTACCCGCATACACAAAAGCGGAGCGCGTGAAGGAGATCGCTCCTGATGGCATAATGCTTTCAAACGGACCCGGCGACCCCGCTGAGAACACCGAGATAATCGAAGAACTGAAAAAGATAGCTGAACTCAAGCTGCCTACATTCGGCATCTGTCTGGGACACCAGCTGCTTGCACTGGCACACGGCGCTAAGACCGAAAAGCTGAAATACGGTCATCGCGGTGCTAACCAGCCCTGCAAGGAGATAGCTACAGGCAGAGTTTATATCACTTCTCAAAATCACGGCTATGCAGTCGTCAATGACTCGCTGCCCGTTGGTGCTGAGGTCAGCTTTGTGAATGCTAATGACGGCACCTGCGAGGGTGTATGCTATACTGACGAACCTGCTTTCTCGGTGCAGTTCCACCCTGAGGCTTGCGGCGGTCCTCTCGATACAGGCTTCCTGTTCGACCGCTTTGTCGAGTTGATGGACGAGTACAAAAATGTTTAGAAAGGACAGATAAGATATGCCTTTAAATAATGAAATACGCCGCGTTCTGGTCATCGGGTCGGGTCCTATCGTTATAGGTCAGGCTGCTGAGTTCGACTATGCGGGCACTCAGGCTTGCCGCGCTTTGAAGCAGCAGGGTCTTGAGGTAATACTGATAAATTCCAATCCCGCCACCATCATGACAGACAATGCGATGGCGGATAAGATATACATTGAACCGCTGACACTTGAAACGGTCAAGAGGGTGATAATCAAAGAGCGCCCTGACAGTCTGCTGTCAACACTTGGCGGTCAGACAGGTCTTACTCTTTCGATGCAGCTGGCAAAAGAGGGCTTCCTTGAAAAGTACAATGTAAAACTGCTGGGCGCTAACCCCGAGACCATCGACAAGGCTGAGGACAGACAGCTGTTCAAGGACACTATGGAGTCCATCGGTCAGCCCTGCATACCATCTAAGGTGGTGAACACTGTTGAGGACGCTGTGGCTTTCGCAAACGAAGAGGGCATCGGCTATCCGCTGATAATCCGCCCCGCATTCACTCTCGGCGGAACAGGCGGCGGAATCGTAAACAATGAAGAGGAACTTATTGAGATAACCAGAAACGGTCTGTACCTTTCGCCTATCACTCAGGTTTTGGTGGAAAAGTGCATAGCAGGCTGGAAAGAGATAGAGTTCGAGGTGATGCGTGACTCTAAGGGCAACGTGATAACCGTCTGCTCGATGGAGAACTTTGACCCTGTGGGCGTTCACACAGGTGACTCGATAGTTATAGCACCTGCGGTCACACTGGCTGACAAGGAGTATCAGATGCTTCGCTCGGCGGCGCTGAAGATAATCGACACACTGAAAGTGGAGGGCGGCTGTAACTGTCAGTTCGCGCTGAACCCCGAAACTTTCGAGTATGCTGTAATAGAAGTAAACCCCAGAGTTTCGCGTTCGTCGGCACTGGCTTCAAAGGCTACGGGCTACCCCATAGCTAAGGTGGCGGCACAGATAGCTATCGGCTACACCCTTGACGAGATAAAGAACGCCGTAACAGGCAAAACTTACGCATGTTTCGAGCCTGCGCTGGACTATGTTGTTGTAAAGCTCCCCAAGTGGCCTTTTGACAAGTTCGTTTATGCAAAGCGCGAACTGGGCACACAGATGAAGGCAACGGGCGAGGTCATGGCGATAGGCACTACTTTCGAGCAGGCTATCATGAAGGCTGTGCGCGGCGCTGAGATAGGTCACGACTGCCTTATCTCGCCAAAGATGGCAGACCTCACCCTTGAAGAGATAAAGGACAAGCTGAAAAAGCCAAGCGATGAGAGAATATTCCTGGTATACGAAGCACTCAGGCGCGGCGTGAGCGTTGATGAACTTCACGCTGAAACTATGATAGATGAGTGGTTTTTGTACAAGCTGACAAAGCTCATCGACATGGAGCGGGAATTGGCTAAGGGCGATGTTTCAAAGGAAACTTACCTTGAAGCAAAGCGCATGGGCTACCCCGACAAGGTCATTGAGCGCATAAGCGGCGAACCTGTGAAAGAACACGCACATGCTGTCTTCAAGATGGTCGATACCTGCGCGGCTGAGTTTGCTGCTAACACACCTTACTTCTATTCGACATATGATGACGAGGACGAAGCGGAGGAGTTCATCGCTGAGCAGAAGCAGAAGAAAGAAACTGTCATCGTATTTGGTTCGGGTCCTATAAGGATAGGACAGGGCATCGAGTTCGACTATGCGTCGGTACACTGCGTATGGGCGCTGAAAGAACACGGCTATGATGTTGTAATAGTCAACAACAACCCCGAAACTGTTTCCACCGACTTTGATACCGCTGACAGGCTGTATTTCGAGCCGCTGACCGATGAAGATGTTATGAACATAATCCGCGTTGAGAAGCCCGTAGGTGTTGTTGTGGCTTTCGGCGGACAGACGGCTATCAAGCTGACAAAGCACCTCAACGAGAACGGCGTGAAGATACTGGGCACACCTCCCGATTCGATAGATGCGGCTGAGGACAGAGAGCGCTTTGATGAACTGCTGGAAGAACTGCACATCAAGCGTCCTGAGGGCTTCACGGTAATGACCTGTGAGGAAGCGCTGGAAGTTGCTGACAGGATAGGCTATCCTGTGCTGATGCGTCCATCTTACGTGCTGGGCGGTCAGAACATGATAATCGCATTCAATGAAGCAGATATTAAGGAGTACATGGCGATCATACTCGATCAGGGCATCGAGAACCCTGTGCTGATAGACAAGTATCTGATGGGTATCGAACTGGAGATAGATGCTATCTGTGACGGTGAGGATATACTCATACCGGGTATCATGGAACATATCGAGAGAACAGGTATACACTCGGGTGACTCGATAGCTGTTTACCCCGCATGGAACGTTTCCGACAGGCTGATAGACAAGGTAGTTGACTGCTCGAAGAGATTGGCGCTCTCGCTGAAAACGAAGGGTCTTGTCAACATACAGTACCTTATCTATGAGGACGAACTTTATGTCATCGAGGTAAACCCGCGTTCTTCAAGAACTATACCGTACATCTCAAAAGTTACGGGCGTGCCGATGGTAGACCTTGCAACAAAAGCTATGCTGGGCGAAAAGCTGAGAGATATGGGCTATGGTGTGGGTCTGCACCCGAATTCGCCTTATGTTGCGGTAAAGGTGCCTGTGTTCAGCTTTGAGAAGCTGATAGGCGTTGACAACCATCTGGGACCTGAAATGAAGTCAACAGGCGAAGTACTGGCAGTTTCAAGTTCGCTGGAAGAGTCGCTGTACAAGGGTCTGACTGCGGCAGGCTACAAGCTGGAACAGAAGGGCGGCGTGTTCATCACGGTGCGTGACTCCGATAAAAAGGAGATACCGCAGACCGCGAAGATGTTCTCGGATCTGGGCTTCAAGATATACGCTACTGAGGGTACTGCGAGGGTACTGCACGATCACGGCATCAAGGCGGAAGCTGTCAAGAAGATACACGAGAGTGATGAAAACACCCTGACCCTTATCGAGAGCGGCAAGGTAAACTACGTTATCTCCACATCTTCAAAGGGACGCATACCGTCGAGAGATTCTGTTAAGATAAGAAGAAAGACGGTCGAGTGGAACATACCATGCCTGACTTCGATAGACACCGCGAACGCTATCGCGGCTTCCATAAGAAGCAAGTACAATGAATCGAACACCGAGATAGTCGATATAAACAACATGCGCCGCGAAAAGACCACACTGCACTTCACAAAGATGCACGGCTGCGGCAACGACTATGTATACTTCAACTGCTTTGACCGCATGATAGATAACCCTGAGGGCTTTGCGCTGAACCTGTCTGACAGGCACTTCGGCGTGGGCGGTGACGGTGTTATACTGGTATGCCGCTCTAAGGTTGCTGACGGCAGGATGAGAATGTTCAACCTTGACGGTTCGGAGGGCAGGATGTGCGGCAACGGCATACGCTGTGTTGCAAAGTTCATGCGCGATAACGGTCTGGTAGACCGCGACAGAATGACCATCGAAACCCTTTCGGGCATAATCAAGGTAAAACTCAGCAGGCATTACGGCGAGGTAAACGGCGCTACTGTTGACATGGGCGCGGCTATTCTCGAACCTGAGAGGATACCATGCACACTTCCTGCTGACGAAAACGGCAGAGTTGTTGACAGGGAAGTTGAGATAGCGGGCGAGAAGCACCGCGTTACATGCGTATCTATGGGCAACCCTCACTGCATCGTCTTTATGAACAATATCGACGATATGGAGATAGAGAAGATAGGTCCGAAGTTTGAGCATGACCCGATATTCCCTGAAAGGGTGAACACCGAGTTCATCAAGGTGATAGACAGCCACACACTGAAAATGCGTGTATGGGAGCGCGGTTCGGGCGAAACATTCGCATGCGGCACAGGCGCTTGTGCGGCAGTGGTGGCGGCGGTGCTGAACGGTTACTGCCCGATGAATGAGGAAGTCACTGTCATGCTGCGCGGCGGCAACCTGACTATCCGCTACACTGAGGACACAGTCTACATGACAGGCGAAGCTGTCACTGTGTTCGAGGGAGATATAAGAGTTTGATATCAGCATTCAGCCCGCTCGTTTCAGCGGGCTGAATTTCGATATATAAGAGAACATTATGGAAAGATACAGAGTTGAGATGATAATAGCAGGCGCACTGCTGTTCCTGCCGGGTGCGGCTATGATAGCGCTGAACTATTATCTGATATACGCAGGCAGAAAAATGCGGAAACTGCCAAAAGAAGAGCGCAAAAGACTGCCGTCGGGTGCGCCGTTTTACGGCGGTATGCTGTGTGCGCTGGGGCTGATAGTTGCTTTCGGCATAAAGCGGGTATGGCTGTGGGTGATACCCCTTTTGGCTGACCCGGGATGTGTCGGCGGGCTGGCTCTGTCTTTGTTTCTGGAATATCTGCCCGATATAAAGCAGAAGTTCAGAAAGAGGGAGAAATAGAGGATACGTGCTTTTATAGAGATCCAACTTTTTAAATTCACAAAATCCGGTCGCAAAAGCTGGGATCTATGGGTCTTGTGACTGTATTTTGTCTGAATTTTAAGGCGGATTGCTATAGTGATCTGTTTTTCTGTACGGATAAAAAGTGGGAACAGCTGTGGGCTGTTCTCTTTTGTATGACGGTTAGTCTTATATAACCAAATTGACAAAAAGCGCTTGCTATTTCGCGAAAAGCGTGGTATAATAGTAGTGCATCTTTTATAATTCATAATTCATAATTTATAATTCATAATTATTGGCAGGGGCGGAAGATCTGTGCGTTTGGATTTTTGGGCGAAATGCTCTACACTTTTGGCATGCTATTGCGTGGGAGTGTTGTTCGCGGGAATTGCGCACGCTCTTTTTTTGCGAATTGCCCGTGTTTGGACTGCTTCCCAAATTGAAGGGCGCTGCCCCTCAAACTCTACGCAAGCCCTCCGGCGGCGGGCTTGACCGAACGCTTTGACTCGCGCTTTACTTTGTGGGCGGCACTGTGATGCTGATAATTATGAATTATGTATCAGCAAAGTTCAAATGTAAATATTATCTCCCAATTTTGATGTATATTGCTGATGATACAAAATGGCTGTTCTTTCGTATTGTTCCCCCGCCGAAGGCGGGGGAACAATACACAACCCAATTGGGATAATATTATAAATCGTAAAGGAGAATTGACATGAGCGAAGAAAGAATACCAAAGAGGTCGGAAGTTTCCCGCGAGAATACTTGGGCGATAGAAGATATTTTTGCTACAGATGAGGCGTGGGAAACTGCGCTGGAAGAACTGAAAAAGTTCCCCGAAAGGATAGCTTCTTACAAGGGCAGACTGGCTGAGAGCGCTGACACTCTGCTGGGATATCTGAAAATGTGCGATGAGATATCCGTTGCCTGCGATGCGCTGGGCAACTACGCACAGCGCAAGTCCGATGAGGACACTGCCGTTGCAAAGTATCAGAGTTACACGGGTCAGCTGATGAATGTGTATGTGGCGATAAATTCAGCGGGCAGTTTTGAAACGCCCGAACTTATCGCGATACCCGATGAAACGCTGGACGGCTTCTACAAGGCGAACAAAGACCTTGAACTCTACCGCCATCACCTCGACCGCATACGCCTGAAAAAAGAACATGTTCTGTCGGAAGCTGAGGAAAAACTCCTTGCCATGACAGGCGAGATGGGCAATTCTGCCGAGAATATCTACGGCATGTTTGCTGATGCTGACCTTAAATTCGATGATGCTGTTGACAAGGACGGCAAAGCGCATCAGGTAACTCACGGCAGTTATATACCGCTGGTGAAGAGTACCGACCGTGTGCTGAGAAAGTCGGCTTTTGAGTCGATGTATAAAAGCTACGGCACATTCAGGAACACCTGCGCCGCTACGCTGAATGCTCAGATAAAGGCGGTGAACTTCTATTCGCAGGCGAGAAAGTACGGCTCTTCGCTTGAGGCGGCGCTGTCTGCCAACGAAGTTCCCACTGAGGTATATACCAACCTGATAAAGGCAGTACATGACAACATGCACTATATGTATGACTATGTGGCACTGCGCAAAAAACTGCTGGGCGTTGACGAACTGCATTACTATGACCTCTACACACCCATCGTTTCAGACTTTGAGATGAAGGTGACATTTGAAGAGGCTAAGGAAACAGTGCTGAAAGCGCTGGCACCGATGGGCGAAGAATATCTTGCAATACTGCGCGAGGGCTTTGAGAACCGCTGGATAGATGTTTACGAGAACGAGGGCAAAACAAGCGGCGCTTATTCTGCGGGCGCAAGGGTACACCCTTATGTTCTGCTGAACCACAAGGACACCCTTGACTGCATGTTCACGCTGGCGCACGAGATGGGTCATGCGATACACTCATATCTCTCCAACAAGAACCAGCCTGTGGTATACAGCGATTATGTGATATTCGTGGCAGAAGTGGCTTCGACCTGCAACGAAGCACTGCTGATGCAATACCTGTTGGCGCACACCGATGACAAGAAGGAAAAGGCATATCTGATAAACTATTTCCTTGAACAGTTCCGCACAACACTTTACAGGCAGACCATGTTCGCTGAATTTGAACTGAAATGCAACGAGATATGTGCATCGGGCGACTCGCTGACTGCTGACACTCTCTGCGAGATATACGGCGAACTGAACAAGCTGTATTTCGGTGACGGTGTGGTGCTTGACGAAGATATCAAGATGGAATGGGCGAGGATACCGCACTTCTATTACGACTACTACGTTTACCAGTATGCAACAGGCTATTCTGCGGCGATAGCGCTCTCACAGAGGATACTGAAAGATGGTGCGCCCGCTGTTAAGGACTACATCGAGGGCTTCCTCAGCGGCGGCTGTTCGACCGACCCTATATCCTTGTTGAAGAGGGCAGGCGTGGATATGTCCACCACAAAGCCTGTCACCGATGCGCTTGCACTGTTCGGTGACCTGATAAAGCAGATGGACGAGCTGGAGGGTTGAGGTGGCAAATATCATCGAGGTCACTGACCTCGCCGCGTCAGAACTTGCGCCATACACTGACACTGCCGAACTCGGCTTGAAAGCGGCGGGCATATTCGTGGCGGAAAGCCCGAAAGTCATAAGGACGGCGCTGGACGCAGGCTTTGAAGCAGTTTCGATGCTGGCAGAAAAGAAGTATGTAAGCGGTCAGGCGGCAGACATCATCGCGCGGCTGGGCGATGTACCTGTCTACACCGCCGACAGGGAACAGCTGACGAAGATAACGGGCTTCAAGCTGACACAGGGGGTGCTGTGCGCCATGAAGCGCCGCGCAATGCAGGCGTTTCCCGAAAATGCAAGGCGCATCGCGGTGCTGGAGGATATAATGAACCAGACCAATATCGGCGCAGTGTTCCGCTCGGCGGCGGCTATGGGAATTGACGGCATATTGCTGACCGACGGCTGTTCCGACCCGCTTTTCAGGCGCACTATCCGCGTCAGCATGGGTACGGTCTTTCAGATAGCGTGGAGATATGCGGGGACTTCCGACAGCGGCTATATAGAAAAGCTGAAAGCTGACGGTTGGCTGACGGCGGCTATGGCACTGCGGGACAACACTGTGAGTATAGCGGACGAGCGTCTGAAAAACGCGGAAAAACTTGCAATAGTGCTGGGTACAGAGGGTGACGGTCTGCGGGAAGATACCATTTCAGCCTGCGACCTTACCGTAAAGATACCGATGGCACACGGCGTTGACTCGCTGAATGTTGCGGCGGCAGGCGCAGTGGCTTTCTGGGAAACAAGATGTACTGATGAAAAATGATAAGATCGGAGCATGGAAAAATGCTCCGATTTTTTTGTATTAAGAAAACCCCCGGCTCTGCCGGGGGTTCCAAAAAGCTTTAGCTATGGGTAGAAAAAAAGAACCTCCTATGATAAAATAAGAGTAGGTCTGCCAACCGAAACTTAATGATCA
>Ga0129310_1000454_pt1 | contig 49974 bp, 47 predicted proteins | sample Go1ome_2_FD_94433 | JGI IMG/M metagenome (GOLD analysis project Ga0129310, IMG submission 94433) | Western lowland gorrila individual fecal microbial communities from Wisconsin, USA - Go1022A metagenome | ecosystem: Host-associated > Mammals > Digestive system > Large intestine > Fecal | place...
TATATACATTCAAGAATCCATATCTTCTTTTACGTGAGTTCGCTTATTATTAGGAGCATTAGTGTCTGCTGCGTGCGAGTCGTAATGCGAATGTGCCTGCTGCAACATGACACCACCCAAAAGCCGGGTTCACAACCTAAAACATGTGCGTCCGTCACTTACGCTGTGCAAGGGAGAGTCTACTTTGTGATCTTCTTAGCCTGTTCGGCTCTCTTCTTCTCCTCTGCCTTCACCGCCTTACGTGCTTCCTTCTCTTTTTCTTCCTTAGCGTATTCGTTCTGCAATTCCCTCTGCTTCTTACGCATCTTAGCTCCAAAACTCTTCTTCTTTGGTTCTTCAACAGCTGCTTTCTTCTTACCGCGGACACTCTTGATCTCCGTAATATAGATACCACTTACCATGGCCTTTACCTCACACTTTGTAGGCAGATCATCAAAAATACCATCATCACAGATCAGATTCAACGTCTGCGGACCAACCTTTGCCTTAACAATTGGCATCTTTGCATTACGAAAACGCTTCGGTGTCTGATCCATAACAACCTTAGGAAGTCCGGCATCCTTTAACTTCATCATCTTCTTATCAATGATCAGCATAGAGGTCTGCTGTGCAGCCGCCTGCATTTCTTCCTTCTGTGCTAACTGTTTCTTCTGCATTTTGTTACCTACAAAATACAATGCTACCAAAATGCCGATCAATACGGCAACTACAATCAATGTAATAACTAATGGACTCATATATTATCCTCCTTGTAATGCTCCGGCACTAATTGCCTGTCTCTTGCTTCATCGTATCTGCTATGATCTGCTGCACATACGCACCTGCATGCTTACGCTGTTCTTTCGGCAGATCCTTCATATAAAATGGTTTTCCATATATAACGGTAATATTTCCACTCCGAATATCAAAGCCCGGTCTTGCCTCTAACATGTTGTCTGTCCCGATCAGCGTTACCGGAACAACCGGACATCCTGCCTTCTCAGCCATTTTAAGGCTTCCTTCCTTAAACGGTAACATCTCTGCCTTCTGATTCCTTGTCCCCTCCGGACAGATCACCATCGAATACCCATTCTTAATCTGTTCAGCACCCTTCTTGATCATCTCGACTCCGGAACGCAGATCATTACGATCTAAGAAGAGGCAACAAATGTTGCGCATCCACCAGTTAAGTAACGGGAACTTATCCATCTCCGCTTTTGCCACAAACCCCGGTCTCTTCGTACTTGTTGTATGCAACACCAGAATATCAAAATAACTTCGGTGGTTTGAAACAAACAATACAGCTTCATCCGGTATATTCTCTATCCCCTTCACTGTAATATGCGCCCCTGCCTGGAATAATTCCCAGCGAAATGCCCAATATACAATGGCATTACCGATGCGAAAACGAAGATCTCTATTAAATTGACCAATCAACAAAAGTATTAAATGTACCGGTATCATCAATACCAGAAACAAAAACAAAAATGTCAGAACAAGTACACTTCTCATCTCTAACTCCTTATTCCAATCTCTCCCTAGCAAACCATTTCACGATCCTGTATATCATACTTTCCCAATTTCCACAGACCACATAATCACAGGGTAACCATTGCCTCCTCGCAGCTTCTGCCACCTCGTTGCTCTCTATCTACCATACAACTTAGCCGTCTCATACAACCTGCGCTCTAACGGTGCATTCATATCTTCCATACGGAATCTCCATGCCCAGTTACCTTCGCCAACACCCGGTGTATTCATTCTCGCCCAGGAATCTAAGCAAAGAACATCCTGCATCGGCACGATCGCCATATTTGCAACCGAAGAAAAACACGCACGTATCAGAGTCCAGCACACATCTCCGCCATCTGTATTATAATATCTTCTTAATTTATCTCTTGACTGTTCATAACACTTCTGATACCAGCCAAGTGTCGTATCATTATCATGTGTACCTGTATAGCATACACAGTTACGGATAAAGTTATGTGGCAGGAAACTGTTCTCATCCGGATTCTCAAATCCAAACTGTAAGATCTTCATACCCGGAAGCCCGAACTTATCACGCAGATCAATAACTGACTGATCGATCTCACCCAGATCCTCTGCAATAATTGGCATATGGTAACCAAGTGTTGCCTCTAACTGTGTAAAGAAATTCACACCCGGCGCTTCCTTCCATTTGCCATTCACAGCCGTCTCTTCTCCATAAGGAATCGCCCAATATTTATCAAATCCCCTGAAATGGTCAATCCGCAGAAAATCTGCCAACTTCAACTGATGACGTATTCTTTTAAACCACCATTCATAACCGGTCTTCGTATGCTCACTCCACTTATAAAGCGGATTTCCCCACAACTGTCCGGTTGCTGAGAAATAATCCGGCGGTACGCCGGCAACTGTCTTAGGATATCCCTTCGAATCAAGGTCAAATAACTTCTTATTGCACCATACATCCACACTGTCCCATGCAACAAAGATCGGAATATCTCCAACTATCTTGATACCCTTATCGTTTGCATATTGCTTAAGTGCCTCCCACTGTCTATAGAACAGAAATTGGATAAAGCGATAGTATTCTACCTCTACAGCAAGCTTGCTCATCCACTCTGCCTTCTGCTTCGCAGTCGGTTTCTTCAACGAATCTTCCCACATATACCATGGTGCACCCTGGAAATAATCCTTCCCTGCCATAAATAATGCATAATCATCTAACCATTCAGACTCCTTACAGAATGTATTGTACTCTGTTGCAAAATCCTCGCTGGTTGAGTATGCGTCCTGAACATTCGGATCCTGATAACGCTCATACGCCTTCTTCAGCAATCCGGTCTTAAATTCAATCGCCTTTCCATATTCAATCTTACACGGATCCCACTGAGGCATCTCGCTGAAGTCTTCATCCCATAAAAGACCTGCCTGACGGAGATCATCAATGCTGATGATCAACGGCTGCCCCGCAAAAGAAGAAAACGGCTGATACGGAGAATCACCAAAACCGGTATGCCCAAGCGGCAACACCTGCCAGAGATTCAAACCCGATCTCTCCAAAAAATCTATAAATGCATATGCGCCCGGTCCCAGATCCCCAATTCCATAAGAACCCGGAAATGATGTTGGATGTGCAAGTATTCCTGCATATTTGTCATAACCCAACCCCAAACTAGAATTCGAATTATCTGCCATGATATGATTCCTCCACACTCACGTTCCTTTAATAGACTTTGTCTCATCAAATATCTAATATATTTTATATCATCTAATTGTGCATTCGTCAATTGCACAACAATACTATATTATACTGGGTTGCATTGAAAAACACAAGTAAAATCCCTTTATCAAATCATTTTCACAAACCGTTTAGCCCGCATCCGTTCTTAATTTCCCGCATTTATGCATACATACCAACATAAAAATTACCGGAACAGCATGCTATCTGTTCCGGCAATCAACACTTATAAATTATATCAATTCATGGTATCTTGTACCATCATTCTTATTTTTCTTTCTTCATTCTCTCCAAAAGAACTTTTCTCTGCTCTTCGAAACCAGGCTTACCAAGTAATGCGAACATGTTCTTCTTGTAGCTCTCTACACCCGGCTGGTTGAATGGATTAACGCCTAATACATAACCGGATACACCACAAGCGAACTCGAAGAAGTAGAATAACTCACCTAAGTTAAACTCTGACATATAAGGAACTGTGATCATAAGGTTTGGAATCTCACCATCAACATGGGCAAGAACAGTTCCATTCATTGCCTGCTTGTTGATATAATCTACCGTTCTTCCTGCAAGATAATTCAATCCATCTAAATCGTCATCTTCCTGCTCCATAATGATCTTACGTCTTGGAGATCCGATGTTGACAACAGTCTCAATATGGTTCTTCGTACCATCCTGAATGAACTGACCAAGAGAATGTAAGTCGGTTGTAAAGTCGCAAGCTGTAGGGTAGATACCTTTACCATCCTTACCTTCTGACTCACCAAACAACTGCTTCCACCACTCACCAATGTAATGAACAGATGGTGTATAGTTCGCAAGAATCTCCATCGTCTTGCCCTTCTCGCGAAGAATGTTACGAAGTGCTGCATACTGCAATGCATCATTATGCTCAAAATCAGCCTCTAAGCAGGTCTGTCTTGCCGTTGCTGCACCAACCATTAACTGCTTGATATCTGCACCGCTGACTGCGATTGGAAGCAAACCAACAGCTGTAAGAACGGAGAATCTTCCTCCCACATCATCCGGTACAACGAATGTCTCAAAGCCTTCCTCATCTGCTAACTTCTTAAGCGCACCCTTCTCTTTATCGGTGGTTGCATAGATTCTCTTAGCAGCTTCCTTCTCACCGTACTTCTCAATCAATAACTTACGGAACAAGCGGAATGCAATCGCAGGCTCTGTTGTTGTTCCCGACTTGGAAATAATGTTAATGGAAAAATCTCTATCACCAACTACCTCTAACAAATGCTCAAGGTATGTTGAGCTTATATTATTACCACAGAAATAGATCTCCGGACATCCCTGTCTCATATCTTTGTCGATTACATTATAGAATGTATGACGCAATGCTTCAATCGCAGCTCTTGCTCCAAGATAAGAACCACCAATACCAATTACTAATAAAATATCGGAATCACTCTGAATCTTCTTTGCTGCTGCTTTGATACGATTGAACTCTTCCTTATCATAGTTTACCGGAAGATCAATCCAGCCAAGGAAATCATTTCCTTCACCAGTTCTGTCCAAAAGTGTCTTCTTTGCCTCTAAAACTCTGTCCTTCATAGCTGCGATATCACTATCATCTACCATGAACATCGCATTGCTATAGTCAAAACTAATGCTCTCTGCCATCTCTTTGCTCTCCTTTGTTCTTATTGGCACAGGTATTGTTGCGTCCCTGCTCTTATTTTTCCCTCAAAACCAACCTATATTTTAACAAAAGCCTATGAAAATATCAATCATTTATTCGCTACAATCTTATTTTCATCATTTTAGTGATTTTTATTCCTGTGATTTATGCATTTATTCCCTTACAATTCTATGATTGCAGATCATATAATGTGCCAAATGTATATCCTTCCTTCTTCAGATTCTGCAATACCGTCTTAAGTGCGTCATGATTTGCCTGAGACACATTGTGTATAAGTGGAATCGCTCCGGGATGATAATACTTTGCAAAATGTTCGATCACATGCTCCGGGGTTGGCTGATTATTGACATCATAATCCAAGTATGCCATCGACCAGAATATCGTTGTATAGCCAAGATCCTTCGCCACCTGAAGAGTCCGTTTACTATACTCTCCCCGCGGCGGCCGGAAGAACAGATCCATCCCATATCCGGTTGCTTCTTTCATATATGTCTCACAGGTAAGCAGCTCTTCCTGTTGCTCTTTCACGGACTTTGACGGCATAGACGGATGCGTGACGGTATGATTACATACCAGATGTCCCTCTTCTTTCATCCGCTTTGTCAACTCCACATTGTCCCGGATAAATGTCTGCGTCACAAAAAAGGCAGCGGGTACTCCCTCTTCTTTTAAGACATCGAGAATATCCGCTGTGTATCCATTTTCATATCCACAATCGAATGTAATATACATTTTCTTTTCACTGACAGGCACTCGGTAATACGCCTGATATTCCGTAATATCAAAATCATCCTGGCAACCGGATGCTTCATGATTATCATTTCTCTTAAACCACCATCCATACAACGTGTTGTCGATACTGTCATAATCCGTATCCTCCACGATCACACGCTCCTTTTCGGTTGCTTCCTGCGTAGTTATATCCTCTGCCGAAGACCCTTTTTCATTCGCCGATTCCGTCCCAACCTTCCCATTCTGATCTGATCCACTATTCTTCGAATAGGTATATCCCCATGCGACTGCCAGCACTACTGCCAGCATACCTAACGTGCATAGTATCTTCTTTTGTTTTCTACCTAATTGTGCCACATTGAATCCGTCCGTTTTTTATCATTATATTATGTGATCCGCACTTTATGCCAAAAAGCTCTGCACAAACTCTTCTAACAATTCGATATCCGACTGCTCCATCTCTTCTCCGGCAGCTACCTCATCCACAGCGGTATCTTTTGCCGTTTTTTTCACGCCCGCCTCATCCGCTATATCATGCTCTGTTAAATTCTCTCCGCCTGCCTGACTCTTATTTCCCATATCCCGAAGCAGCCGTTTCAACATCTCCATATCCTCTTCCGTTTCTTCCTGTTTCTTTACTTTCTCTTTCTTTCTGGTTTTTGCCTTATCCTCCTCCAAGATTACATTTTTTAATTCTTTCGTCTTCGCTTTTCCTTCCATAAATGCAGCCTCCATCTCTGCATCTAACACCTTAACGTCCTCATTTCCCACCTTCGTCCGGATCAAGCGGTTGGTCAGATAATTCTCTAAATAATCTACCAGTTGAATATGTATCTGCTGCCGCCTGTTCCGGACAGAGCATGCCTGATAGGCAACAAACTGCATAACACAATATGCGCCATAAGAAAATCCTATCTCTGCATACAATACCGCAGGCTGTTTCGTCCAATAACAATAACCTGCCTCTCCACCGGCAATCATTGTTGCTATCCCAACACTTAAAAACGGAACTCTCTCCCATGTTGAAAACGATAATCCCAAAAACCTCATTTTGAGTAGGTACTTGTCCACATATGCTGAAATGTTGCGCACCTGATAATTCATGCCATAAATCGTTTCAAACTGATTTTTCAGATTCATTAGCAACTTTTTCCTGGTCGTCTTCATATTGGCAGACGCTTTCACATATCCTTTGAGTGACATTGTCATCAGCCACTGCAAAAAAATAGTAACTACTCCAAATAACACAATACTGCTCATAAATAAATGATTCATAACAAATTCCGTAATCATAGTATCCCTTCCTATTATCCTTGATAATTTGCCCTAAAGGGCATGTCCGTTTCTAAGAAATAGTTTACAAGGCAATCTTATCAAACTCAACTGTATCCGCTCGTAGTATTCCTTGCTATTTGGCGTATTTTCAGCATTTCCTTTTCATTTCTGATTGCATTCGACAATATTCTAATGCATTCACAAAATGAATTTCCTGTGTTATAATTCTTAATCATACAAATGGAAAGAGGGATTCATATGACATACAAACCACAAGGTGTTTGTGCACAAAAGATTGATTTTGATATTGTAGACGGAAAGGTAACCGGCGTGAAATTCTACGGCGGATGTAACGGCAATACCCAAGGCGTTGCCCGTTTAGTAGAAGGAATGGATGTTCACGATGCGATCGCCCGCATGGAGGGAATCCAGTGCGGTTTCAAAGGCACTTCCTGCCCGGATCAGCTTGCCAAAGCGTTAAAGCAGGCAATTAACGAATAGTTCAAAGGAGATTGTTATGAAGAAGATCGTTCTAACCGGCGGTGGAACCGCCGGTCATGTAACACCGAATATTGCATTATTGCCAAGTCTCAAAGAAGCCGGATTTGAAGTATCTTATATCGGTTCTTATAACGGCATTGAGAAAAAACTGATTGAAGACATGGGAATTCCTTATTACGGAATCTCCTCCGGAAAATTAAGACGGTATTTTGATCTTAAAAACTTCTCCGATCCGTTCCGTGTGATCAAAGGATTTAGCGAAGCGAATCGTATTCTTAAGAAGATCAAACCGGATGTTGTCTTTTCCAAGGGTGGTTTCGTAGCCGTTCCTGTCGTGCTTGCCGCTAAGAAGAATCATATTCCGGCAATCATTCATGAATCTGATATGACACCGGGATTAGCCAATAAGATCTGTATTCCATCCGCCAGCAAGGTATGCTGCAACTTCCGGGAAACATTTGATCTGTTACCGGAGGGCAAAGCTGTTCTTACCGGAACTCCGATCCGACGGGAATTATTCGAGGGAAGCAAAGAAGCTGCGGCAACATTTTGCGGATTAGATGCCGGCAAACCTACCATCCTGATCATCGGCGGAAGTAGCGGAAGTGTTGTCATCAACAATGCAGTCAGAGAAAGCTTAGATGATATTCTGCCCGACTTTCAGGTGATCCATCTATGTGGAAAAGGACACCTTGACGAAGCTTTAACCGACAAACCGGGATATGTACAGTTTGAATATATCTCCAAAGAGCTGCGCGATCTGTTTGCCTTATGCGATCTGGTCATTTCCAGAGCCGGTGCCAATGCCATCTGCGAATTATTAGCCCTTAAAAAGCCAAACATTCTGATTCCGCTTTCAAAGGCTGCCAGCCGTGGCGATCAGATTCTGAACGCAAAGTCATTCAAGAAGAACGGATTTTCTTATGTGATCGAGGAAGAGGAACTTTCCAAAGCCTCATTGTTAAATGCCATCCGCGATGTATCCACTCACAAAGAGCAATACATCAAAGCCATGGAAGAAAGCGAAATGTCCGATTCCATCGGAACGATCATGAAGCTGATCAAGGAACTGGCATAGATCATGCCATACACAAAAAGACCGGTGCATCTGCATCGGTCTTTTTCTAAGTATTCATTCTTTATGTAATTACTCTTCCTGTACGCCACCGTAAAGCTGCTGTAAGATAATCTCACGCACTTTCTTATTCTGGTCTACATGCTTGCCATCTTCAATATTCATCTTCACGCCATCTAAGTATGGATAAATATCAACACTGTTACCGGTAATCTTAAACTCAAACTTTACAGAACAGCTCGTATAAAGCTTGCCCTTATAATCATTGTAATCCTTCATATTAACACTTGCACCATTACCCATGTAGATAACATACTCTACACCAGTTGTCTCATCCTTCTTGTAAGACCAACATGACATACCCGTATTCTTCTCAAGAACGGTCTTGTAAGTCTGACCATCCACACCGTCTGCCGCAAGATTCTGAACCTGTTGGATTCTCGTCTTAGCCTGGCTGTTCACGATCGGCTGCACAAACGACTTCACAAAGTTCTGTGGATACTCCGGTAACACATAGTAAATACCGAAAAGCACACCAACAATAATTGCAATCCATAGTACCGTTTTCAAAAATTTCTTCATAATGATTCCTCCTAAAATGATAGCATTCTCTTTATTCTAAACGTCTCTCCCAAAACGTTAAAATAATTCCTTCTCAAGCTGAAATAAGAACTCCTCTAAAAGCTTCATTCTCCTGTCATACTCAATTCTCGCCGCCTCCGTCTTACAACGTCGGATCTTCGGCTTGTTACCCCTAAAATAATTCTTAATTCGATAATATGCTTTCTTATAGTTTGCCTCATCTTCACAGGCTGTTGCCATGGAATCCCATAATACACTGACTGCTCCTACTTCGTCAAGCAGATCTGCATCCATCACGACCTGACACTCTATCGACAATTCATCCATTGTATCCTTATTGTCATGAATCCGGATGATCTCTCCAATGCGACCAATCTTCTCTGGCTCTATCCCAAGGCTGTCAAGATACTCCACTGCAATCTCTGCACCAACTTCTCCGTGTTCTCTGCCCTCTTCCCAGCCAACATCATGCAATAATGCCGCTAATGCAATAATATCCAGGTCACCCCCAACCTTAGCTTGCAGCTTAATTGCCCAGCGATACACCCGCATGGTGTGTTCAAACCGGTCACGAAATGGATAATTCGGTGGTCTTCCATTGTCAGCAATCTGCTGTCTCACAAATTCAATTACATTTGCATAGTTCATGCTTCCCGCTCCCATTCGTATAATTCGTACCCAAAACCAGACTTTTCGCCTAGTTTAAATGCTATTTTCTATTGTAGCATTTTTTCCACAAATATTCCACATATAATAAAAAAAAATCATACAAATAGATTTATATGATTTTACCAAAAATAAAATGAAAAACCATGCGGTCTGCTTTGTGAACCACTCCCGATCAGTTACCATAGCAGTTAACTCAGTTCAGGCACCCTTGCGGCACATGAAAGATCCTACTTAGTGCTGCTTCGTTCCCGACCTGACACGGTTCATAGGTTTCCATTGCGCAAGACCCATACGTCAACGCCACTTGCTATGGCCAGCATCGAAAACAATTCCCGAGGCAGACCAACACCCCTGCTATAGCGGATTGCAGGTACAGGGCACCGCTAACACCCCGGCTGCATGGATAAATGAAAGTATACTAGACTTTCAATAGGATGTCAATATTTTCGTTTCTGTAACGGCACCTACCCGAACGATTAACAGATTATTTCTTACGCAGTTCCCGGAAAAAGTCCGATAACATGGCAGAACATTCCTCTTCTAACACACCATGCTCAAATTCCACCTGATGATTAAATGCCGGAATCTGAAACAGGTTAAGCACCGAACCCGCACAACCTGCTTTCTGATTCATTGCGCCAACAATCACCTTGGGAATTCTTGCCTGTACAATCGCTCCCGCACACATCTGACATGGTTCTAATGTAATGTACATTGTGCACTCCTCTAACCGCCAATCTCCTAACTTCTTTGAAGCTTTCTCAATTGCCAACAATTCTGCATGTGCTAAGGTTGTCTTCTTCGCATTTCTCTTGTTATATCCTCTGGCAATGATCTTATCATCTTTCACAATAACACAGCCGATTGGAACATCTCCGGCTAATGCGGCTTTCTTCGCCTGCCGGATCGCTTCTTTCATAAACTTCTCATCAATATTCACTGTAAATCTCCTCTCATCTATGATAAACTGAATTTATGTAACAGACATTTTTTCTTATAGAAGCTGTTGTGCAAATTCTGTACACGTTTTTAATATTAATCTTAATAAGTATAGCATATATGTAAGGAGATTGGATATGTCATTTCAGTTAGAGACAGATCGTTTGATATTGAAAATAGAAGATGATACCGCCGCACAGCAGGTGTTAGATTTCTATATGCGTAACCGGGAGCAGTTCGAGCGCTTCGAACCGACAAGACCAAAGAATTTCTATACATTGGCATACCAGATGGCAGCACTTACCTATGAATATCACGAGATTATAAAAGGAAATACATTGCGCTATTATGTCTATACAAAGGAACAGCCGGACATACTGATCGGATCGGTCAATTTCTCCAACTTCATGCACCATCCATTTTCACGCACATCCATTGGATACAAATTTGACAAAGAAGCACAAGGACATGGCTATGCATATGAAGCATGTCAGGCTGCAATCCCAGTCATATTCTCAAATTACCGCATCCACCGGATAGAAGCACGGGTTGCCCCGGACAACCTGCCGTCCATCCGGTTATTGGAACGACTGCATTTTCTATATGAGGGAATTGAATATCAGGGAGTGGAGATTCAAGGGGTCTACAAAGACCACTACAGATACGGGCTGATCTCTACAATCCAATAACCAAACTCACCCGTCTTGATACTGGTCTTCTTCACCGGAATGAACTGCTCAAATCCGAACATATTGGCAAGATATTTCTCACGATTGGAATAGATTCCCGGCACACCAATGATCGGTCTGGTGTTGCCGTCTCCAAACCGCATTTTCCCAAGCAGCAGATATTGATAGGTATAGAAGCCGTGCGTCAGAAAGCTGTTCACACCAAGCTTCCAGTTACGCATATCCAGCTTGCCGATATCTTTCGGATGAATCCTCACACAGTCAAATAACTCTGTTGCACCATACATCGGCAGTTTCGGATACTCCTCTAACATCTTCTCAAAGGCATCGACCTGTTCCTGCTTCTCCATATGCTTTTTGTGATATGGACAGTTCTCACATTTCTCATATAACGAATCGTCCTTCGACTCACTATGCAATGGTATATGCTCTGTTTGATGTTGCATATCCGGCTGTTCATTTCCCTTGAGCCCCCGTTGTGTAAATACGCTTCTTACTTCTTCTTGCTCCATTCGTTGTGCAACTGCACTTTCTACTTCTTCCGATTCCATTCGTTCTACGGCAGTCTGCCTGCTGTCTACTTCCGGCAATTCCTCGATTTTCTCCGCTGAGCGACCATTCTCCCTGCCCACCAGTTCCCGAGATTGCCCGGCAGTTTCCCGATCCATGACAATATCTTTCTGTGGCTCATGAGCCATCCTTGTCTCCTGCGGGCTTACATTCGTCTTGTCCGTATCCCCAAAGAGTCCTGCCACCTCCGGCTGTGCCACTACCTTTAATTCACTCTCCGGTACATAATAAGCCTGTGTCTCCCGCCGTGGTTCCTTGATCACGATCTCATAGTCCCGGCGATCCTTATCTTGAAAATCTCCAATATAATAATGGTTTTCGTTATACATCACCACAATTCCGTCAAAGGTATACAGATCTCTCCCTGTGTTGAAGATCTGCTGCCAGTCCGTCCGGTTCAGATAGGTAAGGATGCCGTTGTGGCTCTCTACCCGGTCAACTTTAACTGCGGCTAAATGATCTCCCGCCTCATGATAAAAATAAAGCGAGGCCTCTTTATACGGCAATCCGGGCGGTTCCTGAATATTAATGATAATCTTCACTTTCTCTCCCCGGATCTCTAATTTAAGAAACCCCGCTGTAGATCCAACTGTTCCGTTGTGATACTGATAAAAATATGTAATTTTTCTCTTATAACTTTGCACTTGTCCACACTCCCTTTGCATATATGACGTTTCCTACCCGTCTATTCATTGTATGCAAGAGAGCATCTATATATGACTCTATTATCGCATTTCCACCAAAATATCACTAAGTGCAGCAAATTGTTCCAAGGTCAATGCCTCACCACGAATGGTTGGTGATAAAGAGAACCGCTCCAAAGCATTCACAACCTGATCCTTCGTAACCGGAATTCCTCCATTGACCAGACTGTTCTGCAAGGTCTTTCTCCTTTGATTAAAGGATGCCCGGATTAAAGAAAACAGAAACCTCTCATCCTTTACCCGAACCGGCGGATTCGGCCAACGGTTCAATCGGATCACGGCAGAACCAACATTCGGCCTTGGAATGAAGCAGTTCGGTGGTACATTCGCCGCAATATAAGGCTCCGCATAGAACTGTACCGCCAGTGATAACGCACCATAGTCCTTCGTTCCCGGCTCTGCCTGCATCCGGAGCGCAACCTCCTTCTGCACCATTACCGTAATATTATCAAGTGGCACATGGCTTTCAAACAAGCCCATGATAATCGGCGTGGTAATATAATATGGCAGATTGGCCACTACCTTGATCGGTCGTCCACCATTCTTCTCTTCCACCAATGCTGCAATATCTACTTTCAAAATATCCTCATTGATCAATGTCACATTATCATAATCCGCTAACGTCTCCTGCAAAATAGGAATTAATGTCTTATCAATCTCAACGGCGACCACTTCCTTTGCTGCCTCCGCTAAATACTGCGTCATCGTTCCAAATCCCGGTCCGATCTCTAATACAACATCCTCCTTCGTGACTCCCGCAGCCGCAATGATCTTATTGAGCACATGTTCATCGATCAGAAAATTCTGTCCGAACTTCTTCTGAAAAGCAAAGTTATATTTCTTAATTGTCTCAATTGTTACCTGTGGATTGCTTAACTTCTCCATATCTACTCCTCATTTACTCCAGAATCAGCTTACAAGCCAATGCCAGCTTATTCAGGAAAGGCAGGAAATCCGTCTCTAAACAATCGGCTACCATCTCCTGATTTTCACTCGTCAAAGAAAATCCAAGATTCTTAACTGCCGTGATCATTGCCTTCTTGTCAATATAACTGGTCTTTTCATTGATCAGATCCGCACACTGATTGTACACCTCAATCTCCCAGTTAATTCCTGTGATAACTTCATTCAGGAAATCCGAAGTATCTTCCTGTTCATCATATCGCATCTCTTCAATCAGCGCCTGCAGTGCCGGTATCAAATTGTCACTATAAGAAATCAATTCCTGCATTGTCTCCTTTTGTAACGTTACTCGATCTTCCATCTATTTCTTTCTCCTCTCCAACAACCGTCTGCGGATCTCGCCGGACTCTTCTTTCATACCAAAATAACTCGCTCCCGGATTGTGTAACAACAACTGTCCGGAATGTTCTTCCATCTTCTTCCGAACGCTTTCACTCGCATTGGTAAGCTCTGCAAGAGAACGTTCGATCCGTTCCTTTCTCGCTGCCGCCGTCTCCTGTCGTTTCTCCTTACGCTCTGCAGCCTGCTCTTCCCTGCGCTGCTGACGCTCAACCGTCTCTCTTTCCCATTGCTGTTGTCTGACCGCCATCTGTTCCTTAGACTCTGCAACCGATTCTGCAATTCGTTCTCTGGTCTCACTGACTGTCTCGGCAAACTTCTCTTTCCTCTCATCCAGTGATTCCGCCAACCGTTCTCTCGACTCTGCCAACTGCTCCTTTGATTCCGCAACAGACTGTGCAAATTGTTCTCTTCGTTCCTCCACAGTCTCAGCAAATGCCTCTCTCTTCTCGGCTACTACCTCTTCCATACGCTTCTTCAATTCTTCGGCCTGAATGATCAACGCACGCAGATCCATAGCTTCGCGGAATGCATTTGCAAAGTCATATGCCATACAGATTGTAACAATAAATGTCAGAATATTCACTACATTTTCATTCCACATGGCGATAAACTTCACAATTGGTGGATGAATCACATATACCATAAGAAGACTCAGCCCACCCCACGCAAGGGAAGAACTTAGACAAATATGTCCCTGAAACTGTATCTTCTTATAACTGTAATCCCAATACCGTACCCTAAACAGCTTGACCATGACAACACCTGTAATATATTCTAGAATCGTCGCAGCAATCATTCCTGCAAAATAGACGCCCACCGGATGATCTGCATAGGGCAATGTGACCAGCAATACCAGAATCGCACCGGAACCATATAATGGAAGCCACGGTCCCTTCATAAAACCACGGTTCGTAAGCTTATGCGTTCGCAACGACACATATGTCGACTCAAACACCCAGCCAAAAATACAATAAAAATAGAAGTATACCAACCAACTGTTAAAATGAAACTGCACGACAATCAACCTTTCTCATTCGTTCTTCCTGCGGATGCCCGCACTTATCCTGTTATTGTAGCACAAGCCTTCGGATTTGGCTAGATACACTTACCCTTGCACAATGAGGTGAAAGGCGACGGATTGTCCATCTTTCTCTATTCCAGACCTTCTGCTTCCATCTCAGCCTTAATCGTGTCCTCTGATGCTGCCATCGCCTGCAAGGTCTTCTCTAATAATTCATTTAATTCCCAGCCAAGTTGCTCGGCTCCCCGTTCAATTACCTCTCTCGAACAGCCTGCCGCAAATCCTTTTGACTTATATTTCTTCTTAAGGGATTTGAGTTCCATGTCTTTCGTACTCTTTGACGGACGCATTAACGCCGCTGCCCAGATCAATCCGGTCAACTCATCCGCCGCAAATAAAACCTTTTCCATCTCATGAACCGGCTCGACATCAATCGTTGCTCCACATCCCACGGTAATACCATATCCATGTGAACATACTGCATGAATCACATCTTCACCCACACCTGCTTCCCGCAGCATGTCCGGTGCTTTCAGGCAATGTTCTTCCGGGTATAACTCAAAATCAATATCATGTAATAATCCTACAATACCCCAATACTCGGCATCTTCCCCATAACCCAATTCATTGGCATACCATTTCATGACTGCCTCTACCGTCAATCCATGCTGAATATGAAATGGATCTTTGTTGTACTTCTTTAACAGGTTAAATGCTTCCTCTCTTGCTATTGTTTTCATGATGCAACATCTCCTTTATCTAAATTGTTCCGGAACGTTATATCCGTAAGAAATTAATTTTTCAACATAAGACTTATCGTTCATACGCTGCAATGATTCATTATAGTACTTTTGATTCTGTTTCTCTTCATATCCCAGAATAATCCTTAAAAAAATAACAAAACACCCTATCGTTCCTATGGCTCCGACAAAAATACATCCTGCCAGCTTAATCGGATAACTTCCCATCATTCTGATATCCTCGATCAGCCATATAATACAAGCTACAGTAAACAGGAAACAAACAATCGTTGCAATAAGATAAAACTTCGGATTCTTTGTAGCAGGTTCCACACCTTCTAGTACAATCTCTCTCCATCTGTTATCAAAATATTCCTGATTACAAGCCTTGCAATTGCGGATAGGGCTTCCATATACCCATGCATTGCAGGCTTCTGTGTTCTTTTTCCCACATTTTGGGCAATTCCATTCAACATATCCCATTGATATCTCTCCTCCATCTTTTATAAATCTTTATCGTGTTAATTCTACTTGTGGGCGGTTGATTCTTGTCGACATGACAAGTAAGCATCTTTGTTTGAATATCGACAGTTCTCTCAAGAGCCTGTAATCTCTTTTCATTAATAGCATATCCTTGTATTACATATTCATTTTGCTTTCTATACTACAATATCATTCTCTTTATGCTCATTTACAGAAAAAGTTCCTCTCAAATCTTCCCCAATCTTATATGTAGATAACTTGTCTATTGCCATTTGAACCTGAAACTCATTTAGTTCAATCTCAACATCATAAATGTTTCCGCTTTGGGGTAATCTGACATGAATGACAGCAAAATGCTGATACTCCTCCGTATTATAAATTCCATCCTCATACTTCTTAAGACGTACTACTTTTCTTGATATTCCTTCCACCAGCCGATAATCTATTGCATATATTTTTTTCTCTGTGAATCCATGTAAATGTGTAGTTCCAAATGCTAATGCATTTGTTTTATAGAAAAGCATCTGACTTTTCAAATACGATGCTTCAAGTACCCCATAGTCAATATCGCCCTTCAACCACTTCCGTACCGGCATTCCTATATACAATGAAAACTCTAGCCAAAACAAGAATCCAAATAGGCAAAATCCTATGATAGCCATATAATAACGCCCTAAAGGAACAAGACACAAGGTACAAAACATCAGGAACAATAGCAATATCATTCCAACAAGATATTCCCGTCTTTGAAATCTTTTTAATAAATCCATTTTCATGCTTTGATATTTAGGTTTCTCAAAAGTGTGCTCATTGAGATAGGCTACATATTTCTCATGCCACTCAGGGCTTTCAAAATAACTGCCATTCATATATTGTGCCTTCATCTCACGAGCTTTCGTATCTGCTTTACTTTCCTTGCAATACGCATAGAGCAAATATGCAATGAGCATCGGACAAGCAATGCATGCCGCACATTTTCCAACCATATCGCCTCTGACAAAAAGCAAAAATAATCCCATAAGCACTGTAACAACAATATAAGTAACCAATGATTTCTTAGTCATAGCGAATGGATATTTTTCTCTCATATATTTCCAGTACCCCCAATAATTTTTGAAGTTATTATAATCATAAATTCTTTATTGTTTCACCGCAAATCATGTATTTGCGCCACTTTCCAGCTCTTACTTCTCATCCACAACCTGGAAGATATAAAACTTCAAATAATACGACTCATCCGCCGCCCAAAGAATCGGATGATCCGGTGACTGTGTGCGAAACTCTACCTGGCGCAACCGCTTATGAACTGAATGTGCTGCCTCGTTGATCGTCTTGGTAAACAACTCATAACTCATAAAATGAGAGCACGAACACGTTGCAAGATAACCACCATCCTTCACTAATTTCAGTCCCCGCATATTAATCTCCCGGTATCCTTTTGTCGCATTCTTGATGGAATTTCTGGACTTGGTAAATGCCGGTGGATCAAGGATCACCACATCATATTGCTCGCCCTGTTCCTCTAACTTCGGCAGCAGATCAAACACATCGGCACTCTGGAATCGCACCGTATCAGATAAACCATTAAGTGCTGCATTCTCCGTTGCCTGTGCTACCGCAAGGTCAGATGCATCCACACCAAGCACGGATGCTGCTCCGGCAATTCCTGCATTTAGTGCGAAGGAACCTGTATGGGTAAAACAGTCTAACACTTTCGCATCCTTGCAGAAACGTTGTACCGCCAGACGGTTATACTTCTGATCTAAGAAAAATCCGGTCTTCTGCCCATCTTTTACATCTACGATATATTTGACACCATTTTCTACGATTGGAACCTTCGTATCAAATTCTTCGTCAATAAATCCCTTATATAACTCCATGCCTTCCTGCCTGCGCACCTTCACATCACTTCGCTCATACACACCACGAATCGTAATGCCATCTTCTGCCATTACCTCTTTCAAGGCATCCACGATCATCAACTTAAACCGGTCAATGCCAAGTGCTAACGACTGCACAACTAACACATCTGAAAACTTGTCTATAATAATGCCCGGCAGAAAATCCGCTTCCCCAAAGATCACACGGCAGGAACTCGTATCGACTGCTTTCTTCCGGTACTCCCATGCATTTTTCACACGCATTTTAATAAATGCTTCGTCCACTTCGACATCTTCATGACGGGTCATCATCCGGATCGTAATCTTTGAATTCCGGTTAATGAATCCTTTTCCCATCGGATATCCATCGAAGTCTTTCACAATGACCATATCGCCATCCTCAAAGCTTCCCATAATACTTGCGATCTCATTATCGTATACCCAGGCTCCCCCCGCCTTTAATGTACGTCCTTCGCCCTTCTTCAAACTCACTATTGCCATGGTTGTTCTTCCTCCTGATATAGAAAATGGGGCTGCACGAACAACCCCATCCATTATACATTATGTGATTTCTATAATGCTGCCTTGATGGCTGCCATCAATTCATCATATGTCTCATATGCCGGTAACTGTGGATACTCTGCCTTGATCGCATCGGTACTCTTGAACAGGAATCCTGCCTTACTTGCAAGGATCATACCAAGATCGTTATGGCTGTCACCACTTGCGATTGTGTCATAACCGATTGACTGTAATGCCTTAACTGTAGTTAACTTCGACTGTTCACAACGCATCTTAAAGCCGGTGATCTCGCCATCATCTGCTACTACTAATTCATTACAGAAGATGGTTGGATATCCTAACTTCTTCATCAAAGGACCTGCAAACTGCGAAAAGGTATCACTGATGATAATAACCTGTGTAATACTTCTCAACTCATCTAAGAATTCTTTTGCGCCCGGAATCGGATCGATCTTTGCAATCGTCTCCTGAATCTCCTTCAGTCCCAATCCATGCTCTTTCAATATATTCAAGCGGAAGTTCATTAACTTATCATAATCCGGCTCATCTCTTGTCGTTCTCTTAAGTTCCGGAATTCCGGTTGCCTCACTAAATGCGATCCAAATCTCCGGTACTAATACACCCTCTAAATCCAAACATACGATATTCATCTCTCATCCTCCGTTATACTCATATTCATCGATTCGTGCCAATCCAGCATGCACTTTATTACTCTGAATTGCCATAAACTATGTTCTATTATATGTTATGTTTCCTATCGTTGCAAGCAGGAAATAGTCTAAATCATCCATATCGGTACAATATAGTTATCTCTATCAATCGCACTTAATCCCGGTTTCATACAAATGACCGCCCCCTTTGAACGCGGTGTAGATGCCTTATCTAACAGATCAAATACCTTTACCAGCTCTGTTCCGGGATTAGAAGTCTTCTTAATCTCAATCGGATTCAAGACTCCATCATGTTCTAAAACAATATCAATCTCTTTTGCATCCTTATCGCGGTAATAGTACAAATATGGTTCCCTGCCGCAATTTAAATATGTTTTCCTAATCTCTGCCACTACATAATTCTCTAAGATTGCACCATTCATCGCGCCACTCTCTAATGTCTCCGGACTACTCCATTTTGTCAGATAACACACCAATCCGGTATCATAGAAATATAGCTTTGGTGTTTTTACCAAACGCTTTAATAGATTATTCGAATACGGATGGAGATAAAAGATAATTCCTAATGTTTCTAAAATTACTAACCAGTTCTTCGCCTGAGTCTGGTTGATATCTGCATCTCTTGCAATCTCTGCTACATTAACCATTTGTCCACATCTGGCGGCTACCGCAGTAATAAATCGAAGAAACTTAAGGGAATCAATTGCATCAGACAATTCTTTTACATCCCGTTCAATATAAGTAGACAAATAACTGCTATAAAAGATCTGACTATTACTATTGGCACCGCTTACAACAGCCGGCATAGAACCTTTATATATCCGATTAAAAATGTCCCGCGTGTCAGCTTCTTTTCTTCCCTTTTTTCTCTTGTTCAAAGACTCCAGGTCTATCATAAATGGTTCCATCTTGCCACCGGATATTTCTGCCTGTGACAAAGAGGTAAGAGAAAGCACTGCTACCCTCCCTGCTAATGATTCCTGCACTCCCTGCATTAATTTAAACACCTGTGAACCAGTGAGCCAAAACGCTCCCGGTTCCCGGTTTTTATCTACATACATCTTAATGTAGGTAAATAACTCCGGTGCATACTGAACCTCGTCAATTAATACCGGAGGTTTATGCAACTGCAAAAACAATTCCGGATCCGTCTTTGCAATATTTCTTTCGTTCAGATCGTCTAGTGTTACATAATCTCTGTCCGTACCCTCCATCAATTTCTGAAGCATGGTTGTCTTACCAACCTGTCTCGGTCCTGTAACCAGAACTACCGGATATTCTTTTGTAACCTGACTTACTACATGCTCTAGATTTCTTGTTATATATCCCATATTCCAATCCCTCTTTCGGCTAATTCATAATCTGGTTATATTTTAGCCGAAGCAAAGTTAAAATTCAAGCACTTTTCGGCTAATTCATAATCTGATTATATTTTAGCCGAAAAGTGCCCGTTCTAGTCAATCTTTATGTATTTAAAGTTCAGGGAATATCCTTTTATATTACAACTTCTCTTCAATCCGTTCTTTCAACGCTTCAATCTCCTCTTTCTCCCGGTCAATAAACATGATAGAAAATGCAATCGCTAATAGCACCGCACTCACAAAGATCGCATGTCCTCTCAGATATCCGATCGCAATATTTCCCATGATTGCACCAAAGATAAAGAACGCAATAATTCCAAAGTAAAGGATTCCATTATGCAGGCTATGCACATCCCGTTCTTTCACATAATCACACATATTCTGTGTGGCACTCCGCAGATTACCGATACACATTGTCGTAGCAATGCCTCTTCCATGAATCTTACGGAAACTCTCTACCTGAATACCACATGCCAGAGAAGTCAGACTGTTCGCAAGCAGATTCATATTCATTGGAATAAATCCAACCACAAACAAAATAACCGCTTCCAACAATACGGAAAGCTGTCTCCAATGTAAGCGTTTGTTCCCTTTCGTCCGAACCAGATCTGCCATCGCAATGCCAATCGTAAAAGCAATGATCGGGCAGAAATAATGCATTGCCTTTGCAAACTCTCCCTGCGATAAATACACGCCAAACAGTAACATATTACCGGTCTGTGCATTGGCAAACACTTTGCCTCTTGCCATATAAGAATATGCATCCATCATACCGCCGGATATAGCAAGTAACACACCTAGTTCAATGGATTCCGATGTCTGTTTTGCTTTACTTACATTCATGGTCGTCATCTCCTAATCTTATATACAGTGTATTCCCCAGTGATTACTCTACCAATAATCAACTGTAATGTATTCTCCCCGATAATAACCTTTCATCCGGGTGCTATTATGACACTCATTTTATCTCTTGTCAATGAATCGGATGAGACAATTGCAAAACTCTTAAGAACTAGCAGATTCCCCTGAATCTATTGCCTTTTCATTATTTATCTTTTGTCTCTTTCTCCCGGAGATTGACTACAAGTGCATAGATCTCCGGATGTCGTTCTTTCAGGTTCTGATCCAGTATATGCCGGCGTTCCTTGAACTTCTGTGCCAGTTCCGGATGCTCCTTTGCGATCCGCTCATGCACCTCTCTTCTGTGTTCCTCAATCCGAATAGCAAGTGACTGCTCATCCTTGCCGGATATATGTACGATCTCCTTCAAATGTTCCTCCAGATGTTCTAACCATTCATCTTCATCCAACGCTTCCATATGTGCCCAGCGTCCATGAATCAGTTCTTCCACATCACCCGTCTTTTTCAGCTGCTCAATCTGCAACCGGATCTGTTTCTCCATCTGTTCTTCTGATTCCGCACCAAATGCCCAGACAAATTCCTGTACCCGGTTGTCTGCACGTTTTCTGGATGCGCTTTTCTCTTCATTCGACACACCACCTTCCAGCGGATACGGACGGCAAATCCCCATATCCTTCAAGGCAATATGAATCGTCCGGCGCACACAGCCCTCTTCGATCAGATGTCCTAACCCTAACTTCCGGAACTGCTCATTCACGGATGCAATATGCTCTGTGATATAGAACCGGATTCCTTTTGCCTTCAACGATTGGTATAACAGTTCCAGACTGTCCGCTGCCGTGATATCAACACTTCCCACGCCGCTGGCATCAAGAATCACTGCTTTGGTGTCGTCCTTGATTGCATTTTCAATATCCGCCTTCAGCACCTGAATATTCGCGAAGAACAGATTGCTGCTAAACCGGTAGATCACAACACCTTCCACCGGATGAATCTGGCTGTTCTCCTTGACATCCCGAAAATGACTGTGTCCCGGCTGGATACCAAGAAAACATCTTGCTGGTTTGGATGTCCGGATGATCATTTCTGAAAATGACAGAATCACTCCGATCAATACCCCGTTGATCGTGCCAAGCATTAACACTCCAAAGAATGCACCCATAAAGATAAAGAACTCTGTACGGCTTACTCTCCACAATCTCGCCGCTAAATGAAACTCGGTTGCTCCAAGCAATGCGGAGATCACAATAGCCGTCAGAACCGGAACCGGAAGATAGCCAATGAATCCTGTTCCCACCAGTAACAACACAATCATTGAAAGTCCTGCCACAATTCCCGTAAGCTGCGTCTTTGCCTGATACTGCTCACCCATTGCCGTTCTTGATACCGAACCATTGATCGGACAGCAGCCGGTAAATGCCGCCAGAAAATTACCCATGGAAAATGCCAGGATCTCCTGATTATCATCCAGCCGATAACCATTCTTGTTTGCAAAATTATTCTCTGCCAGTAACGTCTCTGCCATGATCACCACTGCAACCGACAGACTGATCGTAACCGCCTCTTTCAGTGATACGGCGGCAAATGATGGCACACTCCATCTTGGCATCCCTGTCTCAACCGCATCTAACGTCTTCACTCCCCATTGCTCCACAGGAAGGAACTTTGTCATAACTGCTCCCGCTGCCATCAATAAAACTGCCATCGGAAACTTAGGAACCACTCGTTTGGCAATCAGAAGAATTGCCAATGCAATAAGACCAAGTACAACCGACGGTACATTAATCGTAGATACCGTACCCGCAATATGCTCAATCAACTCCGGCAGTTCACCTACGCCTGCCGTTCCACCCATCAGTTTCGGTATCTGCATCAAGATAATTGTCGTACAGATTCCCGTAATGAATCCACCCATGACGGGAGCTGATATATAATTAACTAATTTGCCTGCTTTCATCACATAAAATGCAAGCAGCCATAATGCCACGAAGAAGGTCAACACCGGAACCACCTGCATCGCCTCAGCCGATCCACTCTCTATGCCAAGACTTAACAAGGCAGAACCGATCAGTGCTGCCGGTGCCGCATCCACCCCAAAGATAAATTGCGGCGACGTCGAGAATAATGCAAAGATCAGAATTGGAAACACCGAACCATACAGACCATATACCGCCGGCAGTCCTGCAATCTGCGCGTATCCCATGGATATGGGTATGGATACTGCCATAATGATCAATCCCGCAAGCATATCCTTTGCCAGATTCTCCTTATTATATTGTCTTAGTGTCTTTGCGAATTGTACTTTCAAGTGTGTTCCTTCTTTCTAATGGTATGACATCTGTTTTTGTATCCCTTTACAATGTTCTAATAATCTCCTCAACGGCCTCTACAGATATGCCCAGTTCCTGTGCAATCTGATCTACAGAATAGTTTAACTTCTGATAATAAACTTTAACCTGTCCTTTTATCTCACCTTTGATTTCTCCCTCACGTCTGCTAACCTCTTTCATCTGCCTTACCGCCTGACACATATTAATCACCCTTCTTTCTTCTATGTCATATGGCTATTTACACATTCTACTATCTTTTCAATTTGTTTTCTTTCCTCTTCTCTTGTTAAATCTTTCTGATTCGTATGGCTGTCTAATATAAAAGTGCCAAATTCGGCTGAATAATAAAATTCCTCGCGTTTAAAAAAGCATACAAAATCATCCGACATTGTATAATCATTCATCGTCTTAATAGCTCTAATATTATCTACCATATTATAACCTTCTAAAAATAATTTGTCAGGCATTATCACCGAATCATTCAAATCATAAAAATCCACCCAAGCTCTACTTTCAAATACATATGTATTCTTCAGTATATCGAACAACTCATTGGGCGATATAATATATAATTGTGGATTATTCTTATATATCTCTCTTAGTTTTTCAACCGTCTCCCGATCCCATTTCCCACAAAAAATATATATCCTCTCATATTCAGTATCATCAACATAATTTTCTATCTCAATAGCATGTTGATTCTTAACCTGGCATGTGATTGGTTTTTTTCCTTTTGCAACGAAACGAAATTCATATTTCTGTTGACTGTTTTTACAAGTTGAAGGACGTAATCGATATCCTTCACAATTATGCTTCGAATCAATATAATCAGCCACTAAATCTTCTAATTCTGAATAAGTCAAACTGCGAACAAAATTGTCAATTGTAACATGCAATTTAGGAATATTATAGATTCTTTTTTCTTTTGATATCTTATTCTCATACATGGCAATTACCAACAATCGTTGCCTGTATGGTGCAATTTTTTGAATTGTTTGATGAATTCTTTGAGAGAAGCGTCCCACTATTTCTGAGGGCACCATATCTTCCCCTGTATACTCTACCCATCGTTCTACTTTAGCACCCCAAGAAAAATGTTCACACAATGCATCATTTTCCTTATAAAGATATGTTGGTCTATCTGATTGAACTTTTCCTACATAATAATGATTATCTTTAAGGCGCATAATCACATAATCACCTTTTTTAATCCTTCGATAACCCTCTAATGCTTGTTTTGACAAATCTTTTTGTTGGTTATCACATTTCTCTATATATTTTTTTACCCATTCCTGTGTCATCTCTGTACCTACTTCAATACCAGACACTCCCCATCCCATTCCAAATATCTTTTCTTCAATACATTGCTGTTGTAATTTATTTACTATGTTGTAATCTGTTCTAATCTCCTTGGAAAAAGGCATCAAATAAATCATCCATACTTGTGTATCTGCAATATTAATATATGGTATCTTATCCATAATTCTATTTCTCCCCGTATTTACTGTTCATCTCAGCAACTGCAGCCGCAATTTTCTTTCGTAATCCTATAGGTTCAATAACCTCAACATACTGACCATATTGTAAAGCCCATAAAAACATAGCTTTTTCATTACAATCAACCAACACCTCTATCTGTTTATCAATCCCTGTTTTTCTAACCCGAAAGTCTTTTCCAAGCCAGTCCACCAATTCATTCATCATATCCTCATAAGTCAATAACCTCACCAACACAGCCGGTCCACTATACATATAAATATGCTCCGCCATATGTTTGGGTAAATTAAATCCTTTTGTAAAATCTTTAATTTTATTTGGCGATTTTACCTTTTCTTCTAACACTTTAACGTATGTCATTCTATCTAACCGAAAATGCGATATATTATCATATTTATCATAATTTCCAATCAGATAAAAATGTCCGTTATTTGCTACAATTTGATAGGGATTTACAATATATTCTTCCTCACGTCTTGGATGCAATTGAAAATCAATTCCATAGTCATTATACGTAAAACTAATTTTCTTCTTTTCCGATATAGCATCATTTAAAATATCAAGTATATACATAAGCTGCTTATTATCTGCATGCTGTAAATTAGGAAGATTACTGATATGTGAAACCTTTGCTCCAAAGTATCGATTACCCTGCCTCTTTAATTTTTCAATCAAGGTTTTCGCTTGTTTCTGAGTGAGACTCTTAGAAAATAGTACACTATCAATCAACATTCTCAGTTCTGCATCTTCAAATTCACGTTCCATAAGATAATATCCCTGATCCATGGATATCTCATATCCTAATTCTTTTAGAAACAGTATATTATTTTTCACTGATCTTCTATCACATTCCATATCGTAATTTAATTTTAATAATCGAATAATTTCTTGTTGTGTTAATCTATGGTTTTCATCTGAGTAATCCCTCAAAATCTCTAAGATTAACATATTTAACATCTTTTTATTTCCCGTCGCATACATTATTTTCTGCACCTTTTGTTATTCCATAAATTTATATATCTCCATCACATTTATAACTCTATTTAATTATATCTTTCGAAATGTGATATATCAAGAATAACATTTTTACAAATTCTCTATTCTTCTAACTTATAACGATTTGCATAATCCCAGTCAATCTTATCCGGTGGATTCATTATCTGCCTATATCCCTCCCACATCATTTTACATACCGTATTCGCTGGAACGCCTCCACATAGTCCACCAAACGCAGGAATAACAATACTTTTTATGTCATTATCAATTGCTAACATAAGTGTCGTCCGCATACACTGATAAATAATTATCGGATTCTGTATACGAGATGGTATTCTCATTGTTGGTGTATGTATTAACTTTATGTTATTCCTTCCTGTTTCAATTATAAAACTACTTCCAATCGGTTGCTCTCCCTTATAATGATTCAAAATATATTGTTGAACCTTAATCATTAAACCTTCTCCAAACCACTCAGAAATAGCTCTATCATACCCTCCATCCATCAACCCATATGAATTAGCTGGTGCAACAACACATTCAACTTGTATTTCACTCATAAAATGTTCAAATGAATCATTCACTACCCTTATGTTTAAAACACCATCAAAGTATTGTGTCCATATATCAGTTATTTTCTCATTAATATCTAATAAATACATTTGCATATCTGTCATCCTATTCTTCTCCAATATAACTCTAACATAAACAGACCTTACAACATAGCACAATCTCTCTTAATCTTAGCAATGTCTTTGTAAGTTAACCATTCATTTTTTAACAACTCTTCTGTTACAGATTCAAGAAAATCTCTATTTTCTACCAATAATCTTTTTGCCTCCTGATAATATCTTTCCATTTCATAAGCAACTAAATAATCGGTTTTATCTAATTTTTGTTTTGATGGATTATGGCTTTCGAGTGTATCAAATCCATAAGTACATAACCGTTTTACAAACCTTGTGACCTGGATATATGCCTTATCCAGATCCTCTACACATCCTGTATCAACAACTCCATGTATTATCTCTGTCGCTGCCTTTCCTCCCAACAATTCTATCACTCTGTTCTCCATTTGTTTCCTAGAAAGATTAAAATCGTCTGGTTTCTTCAGGCTTATTGCACCCTTTGTTGTCCCTGTATGTCTACATATAGAAACCAGATTTACACTCCCCGGATTCAAAAGTTCTGCTATTACAGTATGTCCTGCTTCGTGCAATGCTACATTCACTAAAGACGAATTTTCCCTATAACTAATACATTCTGGCGAATCATATATTTTTCTCATACATGCTTTAATAATATCTTCTTGTTCAATCTTATTCTTTTGCTGATAGGCAGCATATATTCCCGCCTCATTTATAACTGTCTCAAATTCAGCACAAGAACAGCCTCCTATTAAGCGGGCAATTTCCTCCGCATCTACATTCTTATCTACATTTTTCTTTTGGTTTAGATAATATTCAACAATTTTTACTGCATCTCTACCCGTTGGCGCCTTTACTTCAATGCTATTATCAAACCGTCCCGCCCGAATTAGCGAATCCGGCAATTGATATCTGCAATTCACTGTTCCAAAAACAAACACGTCCTCAAGCTTGCATTCATCAATACAGGATTGTATTACAACATATTCATCCGCATCCAGATGAAATTCATCTTCATTTGCATACTTATCCATATCATCAAGAAATACTATTGACGGTGCCACTTCTTTTGCATCATCAAATACTTTTCTTATCTGACTTCCAAAATTTCCATTCATGCCATCCTTTCTTAAAGTAAATGCCATTCGTCCACTTTCACTTATTATCGCATTTGCCATCATCGTTTTACCACTTCCCGGTTCTCCATACAAAAGAATTCCTCTCGGTGGAACAACGCCAAATTTTCTATATTTCTTGGGATTTTTCAAAATATCACAGACTCTATAAAGTTCTTCTTTAATATCCTCATATCCGATTATTTTCTCAAATGCATTCATAAATTTCCTCCTAACCTAAATTGCAATTAAACATTGTTCAACCACTTCATTACATATTGCCTGTGCATTCACCATTTGTGGTATTCTATGTTGAATCCTATAATACTTATTTACATAGTCTTTTATATGATATCCATTGATAATATTAATAGCTTCTACTTCCGTCACACCATATTTTTGTTGAAGTTCCTCCCCTATCTCCCTTACCTTTCCTATATACTGATAATCCTCAACAATTAACCATATCCACGCCATTAATTCATACCTTTTTGCAATATCTTCCGTAAGCCACCCTCCCCTATGTCTATCATGTTCTTTGCAAACATTACGATATGCATCATCCCATGCCACTTCTACACATAAATCAATTAATTCAATTACCTCAATAGGCAAGTTCCATCCATCATCAATGATATATCTTTTATAAACCGCATCTTGTTCACTATCCTCTCTACCCATTTTTACACCTCTTTCATAAGAATCATTTGTAATATAAATATATTACACATAGATGTACATTATTTTGTACATAAAACAAATATAAAAATGGAGTAGTCCAGCACCTCACCCGTGCCAAACTACTCCATTTTTAATTATTTTATTAAATTACCCTTTACCCCTCACAGAAGAACTCAATCTCTTCCCCAAGCGGTCCCCTGCAAAATGCGATTCTTGCCGGGAACTTCGGCTGTGATGCAATCTCAATATCCTTTGGCTCTATGAACACCTCATAGCCGGCCTTGCGTACTGCTTGTACACAGGCATCCACATCATCCGTTGCCAATGCAAAATGCCGGATCGTACCCTGTGGTAAATTCTCCTGTCCGTCGGAAAAGATCTCAATGATCCCTGATCCTGTATCTAACATAATTCCTGCATCCCAGCTTCTGACAACCGGGATGCCTAAAATATCCTTGTAAAAATGTATCTCTTCTTCATATTCTTTGTCATTACAGCATTTCAGTGATACATGATGAATTCCTTTAATTAAACTCACGCTCTTATCCTCCATGATTCCGATTATCCCTCACGATGATCAATGACACGTTTTGCTTTCTTCTCAAATCTCGGAAGTGTTCCAACCGGAACTACCGTTACCTTCGGAGTTACACTCATTCTTGACTTGAACAAGCCCTTAATGGTGTGAGCTGTCTTCTCAAAGTCAACACGTCCTTCTGCCTCTGCCGTTACAAGAATAATGTCGCGGTTGATGCTCTCATCATGTGCAATGTTAATGCTATACTCACTCGATACGCCATCTACCATACCAAGGATCTCTTCTACCTGACTCGGGAACATATTGACACCGTGTACCTTGAACATGTCATCACTACGCCCTTTAATAACATCCAGACGCGGATGCTTTCTGCCACACGGGCATTCACCCGGAATAATTCTGGAAATATCATGGGTACGGAAACGAAGCAATGGTGCTCCTTCCTTCACTAAAGTGGTGATCACGATCTCTCCCTCTTCTCCATCCGGTACCGGCTGTAAGGTCTTCGGATCAATGATCTCAATGTAAACATAATCATCCCAATAATGCATACCTGCATTTTCCGAGCAACTGATTCCAATGCCCGGACCATAGATCTCTGTCAATCCATAAATGTCATATAATTCAATACCCAGTTCATGACCAATATAGTTACGCATCTTCTCACTCCAACGTTCGGAACCGATCACACCTTTCTTCAAATGAATCTGATCCCGGATTCCACGGCGATTGATCTCTTCTGCCAGCAATAATGCATAAGATGATGTTGCCGTCAATACCGTTGCCTTTAGATCGATCATCATCTGGATCTGCTTATCTGTATTACCCGGTCCCATCGGAATTGCCATAGCACCAAGTTTCTCACAACCTGCCTGAAATCCGATCCCTGCTGTCCACAGACCATATCCCGGTGTGATCTGGATCCGATCCTTGTTTGTAATGCCTGCTGTCTCATAGCAGCGTGCAAACATCGTTGCCCAATCATCTACATCCTTTGCAGTATAAGGAATGATAACCGGTTTCCCTGTTGTACCGGAAGAAGAATGGATTCGAACAACCTCTTCATCCGGAACTGCCTGAATGCCAAGCGGATAGGCATTGCGAAGATCCTCTTTGCTGGAAAATGGAAGCTTCTCAAACTCCTCCTGATTAGAGACTCCTTCGATTCCGGCTTCTTTATATATCTTTCCATAATAACTGTCTGTCTGAATCAATCTCTTGATCTGCGCATCCACCTGTGACAACTGTGTACTGTTTAACTTCATATACTGATCCTCCTTATATCTCTGGATATATATAATCCTCTTTACCCAATCTTCTTGATTATACCAAATTATGTATGTGTTGACCACCTTATTCTATGTCCACTACCCAAACACACCTCTGTTCTTTTGTCGAAAAAACCGACAGAAGCCTTTTTAATACATTACTCTTCTATCTTTTTTCAGATTTCACCACACTATAATAATCCTTCTGTAACACCAATGCCGAATACCGGAACCGTTCTTCCACCATCTGCATGCACTGTTGCAGATACGATTCATCTTCTGTTCCACCCATCCACACCGATTCTCCGGTCGTTGCGTTATATCGCACCCGGTCTGTCAGAAAGCTCTGATCCTTGAACATCACCAGACCCATATCATCTGACAACATATCTCTTCCTGCCAACAACCGGGAATCATAGTCAAGTCCCATCAGATTCGATATGGTTGGCAGCAGATCCAGATTCGAACAGCATTTTTCCACCGTCAAAGGGAATTCGTCCATGTTCTCCATCGCTGCACTCCATATCAGACAAGTATTCCGGTATAACTCAAAGTCATCCTGCTCCACAGTGATCACATCGATATCTGAATCACCTGCATCCGCATTCCCCTCACACTCCATATGCAACACATAATTCTCATCTATCACATGCCCGGTCGCTTTCCGCAATTCATCATAAGCACCTTTCTTCAAGCCATACGGATAATGATCGGGAGCCACCACAAACAAGGTATGTTCCAATTGTCCCTTCTGCTTCAACTGATCGATCAGATATTCTAGGGCATATTCCAATTCCTGATTTGCTTCCAGGTAACAGGCTGCATTTTCTGTAAGCTCCATACCTTCTGTTACCTCCCGGTTCTTCACCGCCATGGAATTATACCCATATGTATACGGTAAATGACCGCTCATCGTCATATAGTAAGTATGAAATGGTGCCTTATCCACATATTCATCCGCCGTAATCTCCATCAATTCCAGATCCGACTCCGGATACATGGATTCAAAGGTAAGTCCCGCCCCGACGGCCTTAAAGGTATATCCCAGTTTCGGATGTGTCTTGGTCCGGTCATAGTAATAAGAGTCATGATTATGATACGCATTACAGGCATACCCGTTCTGTTGCAACTGGTTTCCCAATGCCATCGGAAGCGCCCCTTCTGACGCATGTTCAAGACTCCAGTCGCCGTCCACCGGAATCTGTCCGAGACAATTCACATATTCCCCATCAATCGTACTCAGATACCAGCTCGGTGTATAGAAATTCTCAAACTGTACCCCCTCTTTCCACATCTGATACAGTACCGGTGTCCGCTCCTTATCAATGACCACATCACTGAAACTTTCTGCCGTAATATAAATGAGATTATATCCCTCAAACATTCCGGTATACGAATTCTCCGCTGTTGGCGATACGCTTGAAAAATAGGAGTGCATCCCGTTTAATTCTTCATCTGCACTTCCCTTTGCAAGCTCTGCAAAATCAATATTCCATTCATGATACCGGAGCTCTTTCTTTTCAGATATACCATCCTTCTGCGCAGAACCGTTTTCTTTCTTCAAGCCTGCATTCCCTGCAATATTGCCCTTAGCATCCTCTAAACCAGAGAGTTCTCTATCCGATCTTCTCTCCTGTGCCAGATCTTCCTTATCACTTCCACCAAGCCATTCTTCCACCCACAGATATCCTCGATTCCATTGTCTTTCCGTAATTCCAAGTCCATCACATATATTCTCAGCCATATCCTTGGTCAATGTTTCCGTCATGCCCAATTTATACATAGACTGTTCTGTCCGGTGAAAATGAACCTTCGTATCAAAAGCACTATGAAACCAGGTTCCCTCGATCAGTAAAATCATTGTTCCGACAACCGGCAACAACAGTACACCTGCTGCATATAATAAACGCTCTCTCCTGCCAACTTGTACATCCTCTCCATCTCTCTTCTTGTCAAAGTAAGCATCTGCCACAACATACACGATCCAGAGCAATATCATACAAAGAATTGCTGCCGCCTTCTCCTTGCCCGCCTGCAGGATCGTGGAAGTAAAATCCATCGCCTGTCCTGCCCCCTTCGATACCGACTTCAAGGAAAGGAAATTGCCAAATACCTGCTGATAGATCAGCTGTATTATCCCATATATTATCATCAACAAAAGCAATATCCCTCTTACTACACGGTTCCAACTTCTATGTTTTGTACTGCTTACAAAAAGTACAAAAAAAGAAAAGGGAAGCGCAAACAAGATTCCATTCCACACATTGCCATCCACACTGCCAAATGCCGCAACATGGAACACCACCTCTAACACCATCATAAACAATGGTATCAGCCATCTTGCCTGAAATACAATCTTACTACGCTTTCCTTTTTCCAACATAATCATTCCTTCTTCTATCCAATGTGTTTGTAAACCTACTTTTCCACTATATCCAAACACACTTTTGAAGTCAAGGTTTTATCTCTTTCCAAACGGAACTATCGTAAACCGAAACGTAAATGCATCCTCCTGAAACCGGTATGCATCTGACACAACCGGACCGCAACTGTTAGAACCAATACCATTCAATGCATAATCAATGCAGAGCACCATGCTGTCAGATTCCTCTAATTCATAATTATGTGCTGCTCTTTCCAATTCCTCCTGTGTATACTTAGACGCATTGAAAGAAAATGCTTGTTCAGCTGCCACCACAAGACCACACTGCCCATCTGTAACTTCTACATAATCGCAATCATAATGACTTCCATTTTCCTGCGGCTTGATATAATCCTCATGCAGATCACATACCTTAGAACGATATAGTCCATGACTTGCTGCCTGATGCTTATCCCGATAGCTCTCCTGTGGTCCCATTCCAAAATAACTTACTTCATCGAATCTCTGATTCAGGAACATCCGCACCCCAAATCTTGGAAGATCCGGAAATTCATTATCTTTCGTTACTTCTAATGATGCTGTAATATCACCATCTTCTGTAATCTTCCACGTCAATTGAATATCTAATATTTTCTGAACAGTGTCGGCAAGCACTGCCACATGCTCTTTAATGAATACTTCTTGCTTATTTTGAAGAATCTCTATCGTATAGGCTCTTGTATATGTCGCATCATAATGTGCCTTCCAACTGAATCCTGGTTTTTTGAGAAAATATAGACTTGCGAATCCAAAGCACGTCTTTCATGTTGGTTCTTCCATGGAATATGAACGGGTCTTCAAAAGGATCATTGTAGAACTGCAAAGATGTCAGTTGGATTATGAAGAAATGCTCACACTCTTATTCCGTCATTTATTGATCACATTTGAGCGGGAACTAAAGCACGAACATGTCCCGAAAAATGAATATCTGGATAGGGAAATGGATCGGGCAGTTACCTATTTTAATGAAAATTACAACCAAGATATCAACATTGATGCATATGCCGGTTCCAGAGGTATGAGCGTAAGCTGGTTCATTCGCAGTTTCAGGAAATACACCGGACAGACACCGATGCAGTTCATCCTGTCTATCCGAATCAACAACGCACAGATCCTGCTTGAAACCACACAATATTCCATCAACGAGATTGCATCTATTGTTGGTTATGACAATCAGCTGTATTTTAGCAGATTATTTCGGAAACAAAAAGGCTGTTCACCAAGTGAATACCGAAAAAAGATATACTCATAGATCAATAATCATTACCTTAAAAAACTCCAAGGGGCTTTCGTACCAATGCGAAAGCCCTTTTTATTATCTTTATTTAACTTTAATGGTAACGGTTGCTTTCTTGCCGCTTCCATCAGCTGCAACTGCTGTGATCTTTGCTTTTCCTTTCTTCAAATCAACCTTCTTCAACTATAACAGAGGCAATATCTTCATCCGAAGCATCGGGATTATTTTTAATCGCCGTAATTATATTCTCGACATCCGAAATCGATGTATCATATATATCTGCCATCTCCTCATATGTCATAACATCAACTTTACGTCTTATCTGTTGAACAAGCCTTCTATAATCACCTATTTTCATATTCTCACGATCCCGCATAAACAATGTCATATACTCTCGCCTCCATTCTTCACTATTCTTAACCTCTTTGACTCCTGCATCTAAAAGATTCGCTAATTCACCTCTCGGTTTCTCGCCACCAATATAATGCAATGCATTCCGCAATTCCTCATCAATATCACCAACAGTTCCTTTTGTATTCAAAACAACCTTTACCGTCTCATCTCCAAAACGAATTGATGAATTTTCCAAACAAACATTTTCAAAAGTATAAATATGCCTGCCCTCTTCATATTGGTCATAGTCACAGATGAATATAATATAACTTTTCTTAAGTTGATTATATTCATCTCCCCTGCTAATGATATTAAGATCAATCATTCCTTGATAATATCTCATCCGTTTAGGTAGATTTTTCTTATTTGTTGTCTGCATTTCAATATTATATATTGTATTTTCAGAATCCTCGATATATACATCTAAGCGAACACTTTTGGCATCCATTGTATTATCGATTATCTTTTGTAATTCAGGATATCTGATTTCACGAATTGGCACACCCAAAATATGTTCTAACAAAGGTTTGCATCGTTTTGGATCTCTCATCACAGCTCCAAACATGAAATCATCTTTAAGCTCCAACTGTTGTAATGTTTTCTGACTCATCAACTATTCCTCCTTTAAATGAACAAAGCGAGAAATAATCTTAATTCATGCGCAAAAACATCATCTTGGAATTGAAGCATCTTTAACTTTATACCTTTTTGCATTTATTATACCTCGCTTTCTCCAAAAGCGAAACTGAAAGAAAATAACAAAAAGATATAGCTTCATTATACGGTGTCTTATGTTCATAAGCAAGTAATACGTTACTATACACCAAATTTTCACACATGACACGTAAGTTCAATTCGTTTTAACTTTCAAAGGGCTTTCGTACCAATGCGAAAGCCCTTTTTATTATCTTTATTTAACTTTAATGGTAACGGTTGCTTTCTTGCCGCTTCCATCGGCTGCAACTGCTGTGATCTTTGCTTTTCCTTTCTTCAAGCCCTTAATAACACCCTTCTGTGTCACCGTTACAACATCTTCGTTACTTGATGTCCAATAAATGATATTAGATGCTAATTTCTTATTTGGAGAAAGAGTAGCTTTCACTTTCATCGACTTACCTACTTTCAGATTCTTTGTCTTAACCTGAAGTTTTACCTTGGTAACAGCTTTCTTCATGACTTGAATCCGGAAACTCTTAACCAATCCACTCTCTGTCTTAATCGTGATCGTTGTCGTACCCGGATTCTTACCGGCTGTAATCTCACCATCTTCGTCCACGATTGCAACCTTTGGATTACTGCTAGCAAAGGTAACTTCTTCCTCGTCTGCATCCTCCGGTAAAAATGCTACATTCAACTGCATTTTCTTCTTTGGTGCCAACTTCTTGGTTCCTGCGACCAGCATATTATCTGCTTTCTTCACATCCGCTGTTACCTGAATATCCGTTGCTTTTACCTCATCTGCTGCGCTTGGTGCTGCTTGAGTCTGTGTAGGTGTGTTGCTGGTTGCTCCTGTGCCCGAACCACCATTTTGTCCACCTGATCCGTTTGGTTTTTCTTCGGCCGGCTTATTAGGATCTTTGCCCGGCTCAACCTCACCGGATTCTCCAGGATTCTTACCCGGATCCGGCTTTTCTTCTGTCTTTTTCTTCGTAACGGTAAGTGTTGCCTTACCTGTTATATTACTTCCATCTGCCGCCGTTGCAATAATATCCACTGTACCTTCACTAAGTACTGTCACAACGCCGTTTGAATCAACCGTCGCAATCTTTGAATCACCGGTCGTCCATGTTACTTGTTTATTCGTCGCATTCTCCGGCGAAACAGTTGCGGTTGCGTTTACCGTTGCGGATTGATCATCAGTTAATTCGATTGCATTCTTGTCCAAATTAACATTGATTCCCGTTACTGCGATCACTGCATTCTGAACCGTTCGGCTGATTGCCTCCTGCTTTGAATCAATCTCGCCAGAACTTACAGTTACTGTTAATTGAGTCGTATAAGTTCCTGCCGCCTTACCATTTTTCAATTTCACTATAACCGTACGGCTCTCCCCGGACTTCAACTGTTCTAACTTAGACTCATCCAGCATAAACGCATCTGAATCAATCGCCAAAGTCAACTCGTCAAATGTTACATTGGTATTATTAGCAATCTTAACTGCAACACCGTCGCCATCCTCAACATAACCTGTAGTTAAATCCTGTGCCTGCTGCACTGTAACATCTAATGTTCCGGTGATCTCAGTGTACACCGCTTCAAATGTGATATCTCCATCAACTGTCTGCTCATCTCCAGCCTTTCCTACAGATTCAACATCTCCTCCTGCTCGTCTCCATCCCTCCGGATGATATCCTTTCTTTATCGGAAGACTCGGCAATGCAATCGTACTGGCTTGTTTCGCCTGCTTAGTATCTATCACTTCACCATCCACTTTATAGACCACCTTGCAGAGATTAACCGGTTTTTCCTGCAGATCAACCGGAGCCTTACTATAGGTCGGGTCTACATTAGATGTCACCTGACATCCATCTAATACAATCTTTGAATCTTCCTTGTCAGGCACCTGAATCGGAACCACACCTTCTTTACCATCTACCGTCAGGTCGCCTCCAATCAGATCAATCTCTTTTGTTCCCTTCAATGCAGGTACAGAACCGGTTCCATTTGCTTTGGTACTTCCACCCTTTATTACAATCGTATCTGCTGCAATCGCTCCGCCCTTTCCTGCATTTACAGTCAATTTACCATCTGTCGCATTCTCATTCTTATCAATTATAATGGTTGCATCACTTGCAAGACCTTCCTTTACAACATTCTCTCCTTCTAATTTTACAGATATATTAGCTGTGGAAGTTATTGACTTAGCATTGGCATTAACAAGAATTATCTCCGCACCATTGCTCACTACCGTAATATCTATTCCATCACCGGTTAATGTATATGTCTTATCCTTGTTGTTCAATGTAAGGAGCTTGTTCGCCGAATCATATGTAATCGTTTCATTATGTGCTTCTACATACTCAGCATCCTTTAATTTACTCAAATCTACAATGTAGGTATCTTTCTCACTTAGATACGTCTTTACTGTAACCGACGCACCTGCTGCACCTGCCTCTACCTCATCTGTTGCCGCATAGCGCAGTGCAAACGTATAATCCGAATATGGGGAAAGCTTCTCAAACTTTGGACTTTCCTGCCACCTATATTCATTCCCCTGCTTGATACCATATTCTACCATTTGATCACCGACATAAGTGGGTAATGTAACACTAGAATCCGTCTTATCCACCACCTTCGGTGCAGCTAATTTATCTGCTGTGTTTACTTTCTTTGTTACTGTTATAGTAACAGATAATTCTGCCGTCGCATACGCATCCGTATCTGCCGGAGTGAATACTAATGTATAGCTGCCGGCATTCTTTGTTGTAAGAATTGTATCATCAGGAAGCACATTTCCATCTTTCTTCCAGCTAAAAGTTCCCTCTTTTGTAATATCCTCTTTTTTCGCTGTAACCGTATAATCATTGATAATATCCTTAAGTGCCGTGCTCGATACTACGGAAATAGCTGTGTTGCCGCTAATAACTGCCTGCACCGGCGATGCTTTTGTTACCATCACTGCACAGGTTGCAGTATATCCACCACCGTCTGTTGTAACTGTGATGGTTGCTGTTCCTGCTTTAACTGCTGTTACAACTCCGGTATCACTTACGGTTGCAACTGTTTCATTTGAAGACTTCCACCTCAGTCCCTTTTCTGTTGCGTTTGAAGGCTTCAATGTTGCCTTTAGTGTTGCTGTCTCTCCAACCATCATTTTCAATGTTTCTTTATTCAAAGTAACACCAGTAACCGCGATCGGATCAGTAGACACTGTATTATTTACATCTTTTCTTGCTGCGTATTGTTCTTTAATCCATTTTCCTGATTCACTTAAGTTGGCTGCTGTCCAATTGCTCCACGCACTACTTCCAGACACAATCAAAGAAGCAGTCTCGTTCTTCTCACATAAACTCCACACAAAATAACTAATACAATTTGCGTCCAAGTAATCCAGCCACGCTTTTGCTTCATTAAAATCATTGGCTCCACCACCATTAGCTGCACATGTTCCAAACTCCGTACAGAAAATTGGAATTGTCTTCTTTGCCTTCTCAACCTTATCGCGATACGGCTGTCTATGTTCGTTTGCATAAAAATGCACGGTATACATAACATTATCCATTAATGTTCCATCGTTATCCTTCAATGGATCATTCATAGCAATATCAACATCCTGCGACCAAGTCGGTGTCCCTACAATAATGATAGCATCCGGATCATTTGCTCGGATAATTGGAATAATCTGCTCTGCATAAGCCTTAATATCTGACCATATTCCACTCGTTGGTTCGTTACAAATCTCATATAATACATGATCATTATCCGCATATCTCTTAGATACATACTCAAAAAATTCTTTTGCCTGCTGAACATAATCCTTTGGATTCTTGTCCAATATATGCCAATCTACAATCGCATACATGCCAAGACTTGTTGCACATTGTACACCTTTATCAACACGATATTTTAGCTTAGATGTATCTCCCCCTGATGTATAACCATTATATTCGTCTGTGTACATTGCCATACGCACCGCATTTGCATTCAGAATATCTCTTTCCTTCTTTATAGAATCATAACTGACGTATTCATATTGATATTCTCCATTGTGGTCCCAATTAATACCATGTGAACTAATACCTCTCAACTGGAACGAATTACCATTGGCATCTGTTAATTGCAATGTATTCGAATCTACATGAAGTGCACCATGTTGAGCAAATGGTGTTGTTGCCGCATCATCTTTACAATCATCCGGAACAGTGTATGTAAGAGAGCCTGTATAATCGTCTGAACTTTCCGATCCACCCGAACTACCAGAATCACTCAACTTTGTTTCCTCCGCAGAAATTGTCTTTCCTGCAAACGAAACAGATGTAATATTGGCTCCTATCGGCTTCAACTGAACCTGAATACTCTTTGAACTTGCCCCTGCCTCTATCGAAATGTTAGACACCGTTAAAGTATTACCGCTAAGACTAATCGAGAAATCCTCTGTCCACCAGTTTCTCTCTCTAGTCTGATCAAATGTAACTACAAGATCTCCACTTACCGCAGTTGAACCAGAATTCTTCACGGTAAATTTATATTCTATATAAGAATTATACTGATTCTGTGAAGTATAAGAGAGTGATACATTGTCATTCTCTACATCCCATGTCCCCGGGCCTGTCAATTTCGCAGAAACAATCTCATAGGTCAAACTACCTGACAGATTAGCAAATTGTATGCCATATGCATAAATAGATTCTGACGAAGACAAAAAACTTGATAAATCTAATGTGGATGTAATCTCCTTTCCTGCCTCAAGATTCTGCCAAGATCCACCCGGCGACCATGACTCTCCATGACCCAAAAACGCTTGTGCACCTGCTGTACCGTTTCCTGCCGCTGAATAACTCGTCACCTTGAATGTCACTTCCAGCTTATTAATCCCCGCTGCCTTTAATTTATCCGTAGTGCTATATTCGCTTGGTACATCAAAACGCAGTTCAACATTTCCTTTCGCATCTACTGTCGCTGTCTTGTTTCCCGTTACCGGATTCAGATCCACGGAAACCGCTGCCGCCTCAACATTCCCCGTCGGCACCATCACCAGACTACACAACATAACGAGTGCCATGATCCATGCACCCCATCGCTTCACGTTCCTTTTCATAAAATATACTCCTCCTTCTCTCTTATCATTTTACCTTCTTGCTTACTATTTTCCATTTACTATACACCGTTTTGTCAAGTTTCAGATAGGTACGGACTCTTACATAATATTTCTTGCCGCTTTTCAGACGTTTCCCCTTATATTTGGTAATCACCTTGCTTGTGGTGTTTGTCTCTAATTTGTACGTCTTCTTTCCCTTGAAATTCTTGTTCGGAGATATCTGTATGTGATATCCATCGATTCCGATTCCCCGCTTCCAGTTAAGTGTCAGTTTCTTCTTACCTGCGGTTACTTTCAACCCTGATACATTCGCAACCGTCACTGACTTTTCCGTCGTTTCTTCGGTTGTCTCTTCCTGTTCCGTTGTTGCCTCTACCTGCGATCCGTCAATCAGACTTGTTGTTGTCGATGTGTCCTTTGCCACCCGGTAAGCAATCGTTGCATTCGCCGGCTGGGTTACTGCTGTCAGATCATCATATCCAAAACATTGTACCCAATAAGTTCCTTTCTTCGTAACCAGACACCCGATTCCAATTGTCCCATAGCCACCATTCAATATGTTAGTCTTATGTCCCTGTGAAGTCATCCAACCTTTCATAACATCTCTTGGTGTACTATATCCCCATGCAATATTTTCTCCATACATCTTGTCACTTGCAGTAAAACAATCTTCTCCATTCGGTCTCGTATGAGAAAATGATACCTCTGTCTCTGCAGCCCTCATCATTGCTGCATTCAACAAATCTGCATCCATAGCAAGAGGCACCGCCCCTACCGCTGCCCGCTCCTGATTAACCAGTTCCAGCACCTGATACGCATAATCGTATCGTGCAGTACCGGACACATCCTGCGTATTCGCCGCATAGACTACCTGCCCGGAAATCCAGACTGCTACTCCAATCACAAAGAGTCCTACGGAATGTTTCATCTTGCTTACTATATTCATTTGTATACCATCCTTTTAATTTATCGCATAGCTACTGCCGTGCGAATGTTCATCTCGAATCCTCCGGATTCTCGATGTTCGTTTCTACTGCCGCGCGAATGTTCATCTCGAATCCTCCGGTTTCTCGATGTTCGTTACACTCTTTCGCATGAACGCCATCTCGAATCCTCCGGATTCTCGATGTTCGTTGCACTCACATAATTTTCATCGAAGTCATAAGTCTGCAAGCAGCCTATGACTTCTTATGAAAATTGCGTTCATGCTTATACGTTCATTATACCGTAAACGAGTTTTGTGAACAATGTTTTATATTTGGTAATTGTTCACAATCATTTTAGTAATTGTGCACAACCCTTTTTTATAACACCTGACATCACACTCTTTCACCAGATCTCTTGCACCCGATTCCAATCTATGTTACCCTTTTCTAAGAATCATTTTATATAGATGAAATATCTTTACCGTAGTTTATTACGCAACTTATTACATACAACCAACCCGGAGGATTACACTATGGCCAACAACAGCAAGATTTTATTATTCCATGTAGAACCCACAACCTGCAGACAGATCGAATCCATCTGTCGATTCCTGCGCATCCAGACAGTTAAAGTCAAGCCGACCTCTTATGAACAGACATTAGGATATCTTGCCGGCATTTCCGGCTTCAACCGACAGAACAAGACCTATACCGGACCTGAATTCCCATCTGAAATGCTGGTGTTTGCCGGTATGGACTCCGAGCTTGTCGATGCATTTCTTGATGCATACAAAAAAGCCTCCATTCCACCAATTGGACTGAAGGCTATTCTGACACAACATAATATATTCTGGACAGCAACGGCTCTTTATAGAGAATTATTCCGAGAGCATACATCTATGCATTAGATGCATCTTCCCTTCACAATATACTCCTTATTGGCTGAGTCATTCCGACCATCTCAAAGTACAAAAATACACTTGTGATTCACCGGTGCAATATCAGCCAGGCAATGCTTACACTTATTCCTCTTCCCAAAAGAGTTCATCCAACGTCTTGCCCAGTGTCTTGCAGATTGCCCGGCACAGATTGATCGTCGGATTATAATCTCCCTTTTCAATTGCATTGATCGTCTGTCGCGATACCCCTACCGCAGTTGCAAGATCCTGCTGAGACAGATCCAGTGCCGCCCGGGCAGACTTCATTTTCAAGTTCTTCATAGGCTATTCCTCATTCTCTTCCTGTTTCTTATTATACAATAATTTGAGGTTAAACATAAGAGTTAATGCAAGAAATAACACCGCAACAATCAGATTCGTATATCGATAAGAGACCGCTCCTTTTTCAAGAAATGATACTCCCTCCTGCACATCTACAATTCCCGCGATCAGATTGACCACGCCCGCCAAAAGAAACATCATATTGATTCCTTTTGCATTCTCCTGCAAAGACATATAGGCATCCTCCCAGATACAGATCGTTGCAAAGATAAAAATCGCAATACATATACCGATCCACATACCGCCAAATGACATCAAAAGTGGAATATTGCACATATCTTTTAAGACGGATACAATCGTCACATATAAGATAAGGAAAAAGAAACCTACCTTATACGCCTTACCCCTTGCCTGTAACTGCCTCTCATCATATGCTCCTTCTTTGGCGCATTTGAATGTACAAATCTTTCCGCCCACTTTACGGATCATCCGGCTTAATACAAATACCAAAAGAAGTCCTACTGCAAAACCGCAAACCATACCCAATATATAACTTATACTATGATGTTCCATCTCCATCTCTCCTTTTCTCACCGTTATATCTCATGATGACCCTGATCTGATTCCATTACAAAAACTTCCTCTGCCCTTTCGCATCTGCTTCTATTTTTGAGTTCACTATTCGCATATACCTATATATCTGTCTTACTTACACTATGTTGCCGCATTTACTACATACCCTTGATATTCTTCAAAGCCGTATTTAACTTGATCGGATTCCCGTAACGAAGCGTTCCCATCCGGTAGATCTTCGCCGCCAGCCAGCCTACACCAAAGATGGATGCAAAGAGGATCACCGCTGATACCACGATCTCCCACATGCCTACCGTTCCCATTCCAATTCGCACGAACATCGCAGAATAGGATGAAAACGGAAGAAACGAGCAGACCTTCATAACAATACCATCCGGATTCTGCAACTGGAACAATACCGCAAAGTATACGATCATGATCACCATCTGCAAAGTTCCCGCTGTCTTATTAATATCCTCTGTCTTCGATACCAACGCTCCCATTGCACCATAAAGGAACGCATAGAACAAGAAACCACCAATTCCAAACACGGCAAATGCTGCCAACACTTCACCCGGAATATCCAATACCATATCCAGTGCATCACCCCAGAACGTATGATTGATCGCATAGCCACCAAGCACTGCGGCTAAGATCAGCCCAAGCTGCAGGATTGCTGCAGTTGCACCCGCAAATACCTTACCAAACAACAGATACTTTGCATCAATGCTTGTCACCAATACTTCGATCGAACGATTGCTCTTCTCTACCGTTACCGACGTTGCCACCATCACACCATACAAAATGATCATCATAAAGATCACAATGACAAGCGCATAACAATACCAGTAATTATCCTCCGCATCTTTGCCAAGGATCTGCTCCGTACAATCGACCGGTGCATTATATTCTGCCATAAAAGATGCATAATCAATTCCCTGCTCCTCACAGAATCTTTGCTGATGTACCATCGATAACACTTCTTCAAAGACTGCCTGATTCTCGTCAAACATTTCCCGGTTCAGCACATAATATTCATAATGCAGATCGTCCTTTACGTCAAATCCTGCCGTAATCTCTTCTTTCTTAACTGCTTTCTCTAACTCCCTGTCGTTATCCAGCTTTACTATATTCACATCATCGCCAAATGCCTGTTCTAACATTGACAGATCAGCAAACAGCCCCTCTTCGTCCACAAGTCCTAACTTGGTTGCATCCTCTTTGTTCTTATCCTCCGTATCCTTCTTGCCATCCTCTGTTTTCGTGCTCTCTATACCAAGCATATCCGACATATCAAATACTCTCGGCAGGAACATGGCACCAAATAATAGTACCGCTAACACGATCGTCGTGATCACAAACGACTTATTCTTCATATAACTCTTTAATTCAAACTCATATACTGTTAAGAACCGTCTCATTCCTCTTCACCCACCTTTGCCACAAATATATCATTTAACGATGGCTTATACGTCTCAAAATGCTCAATCTCCACATGTTCCATATTGGCAAGTGCCGCAAACAACTGCTTTCGCGTTACCCCGTCACACAATCGGACGATCACTTCTTCCTTCGTACGTCCCGTCACCGTCACAAGATCTCCCAGGTCTTTTACTAATGCCGTCTCAAAGATCTCTTCGTCCATTCCGACACCACTGATCACTAACTGATTCTCACCAAACTCCCGCTTAATCTCATCCAAATTACCGGAAAGAGCAACTTCACCATGATTGATGATCACGATATCCTCACAGAATTCTTCCACATAACTCATCTGATGACTGGAGAAAATGACAATCTTTCCCGCTGCGATCAACTCCTGCACAACATCCTGTAATATCTGCGAGTTGACCGGATCCAACCCACTAAATGGTTCATCCAAGATCACAATATCCGGGTCACAGACTAACGTCGATGCCAACTGTACCTTCTGCTGATTCCCCTTGGATAGTGTCTCTAATAATTTGCCTGCGTACTGATCCACCTCTAACCGTGCAAGCCAGCGTTTGGAATTCGCAACTGCCTCCTTCTTGCTAATACCACGCAGCCTTGCTAAGTACACCATCTGTTCCATGATCTCACGCTTCGGATACAATCCTCTCTCTTCCGGCAGATAACCAATCTGAACCTTGCGCGGATCAAACTTCTCTCCATCTAACAGCAATTCTCCACTATTCGCATGAAACACATCCATCAATATACGAATGGTTGTTGTCTTACCGGCACCATTACGACCTAACAGACCTAATGCTTTACCACTCTCAACAGAGAACGAAATTCCTTTGAGAATCTCGGTCTCACCGAAAGACTTCCGAATGTCTCTTACTTCTAATCTCATCTTCTAAGAGCCTCCCTCTTCTATATAAAATCGCTTCTATCATACAGACCATTTCCCTTGCCCGATCTCTCCTGATACAACTTCCATTCACCAAGCGGCATCATTCACCCGGCACTCTGTATCTATCAGCTTATAGACATAGTATATGCACCGTATTACATTTTGTCAAGTATATTTTACATATTATATAATATTCATGTCTTTAACACAAATATATATATGCAATACATTGTAAATAGAACAGAAGAAAAGCGTAGCAGACATCTCTCTACTACGCCTTCCTTCTATATCAAACCATCACACGAGATATTATTTTCCTCTATACATAGATAATCTCAATTTCTCCAAAACTGACACTTCCGTCCATATAACAAGTAATCTCAGATGTTCCAGTTGCACTGCTTTTCTCATCAACGCTTGCTAAGAATACATTTACATTCTGCACAACCTTCCATTCCTTTGGAACAAACAATGTGATCTGCCCAAAGCTATTCCTTACTTCCAGATTAACAGACTGTCCCGTCACCTGTGCCTGATCCAGATATACCTTCAACTCACCAAATGAATTTTCAAATCGTCCCTTTTTAAAGTCCACTGTATTCACATATTTGGTCAGTTCTCCAAATGTATTGGTACACTCAACATAACCGTCACTTTCTTCTTCCTTTACCTTCTGATACTGGGTGTAATCGGAACTACCCCCATGCCTCCCACAATCCTCACCACTCTTTCTATGCTTATGTGGAAAAAGCATGTTAAATCCGATCGTTAAGAAAATTACAATTACCATTACCGTCCAGAAAGAAACCTGTGGAAGCCCAAACACTTCGGCAAATGTCACCCAGAATAATCCTAACGCAAAGAAAATTCCTCCAAAGCTCCGATTGGCAATTCCACTGATCAATATTGCCAGACACAAGATTCCGATCACAGCACTCCACACACTGATACTGGCTGTAATCAGATTCATCTGACTTAGTACCAAAAATATAGCTGCTGCAATGAAACCTAATCCCCAAAATACTCTACTTGCATTCTTCATTGTTCTAACCTCTTTTCCTCTAACTTTTCTTTCAATACTTTATAATATGATCTTGATACATAGATCTGTTTGTGCGTTCCCCGGAACGATATCTCACTTGATGCAGTCAGATTCCGGCGAATCGAATAGATCTTATCCAGATTCACAATTGCCGACTTGGATATCCGAAGAAATGTACCTCCCAAGATATCCTCTAACTCATACAACTTCTTTCTTGTTTCAAATATTTCTTTTTCCGTGTGGGCTAACACTTGTGTTCCCTCTGTCTCAAAGAATAAAATTTGTTTTGTATCTATGTAGTATTCGGTGTCATTCTGATACAGAATCATTTGTCCGGATTGATTGATCTCTTTTGATAAAAGCTGTTCTAATTTCATAATGTCTGACGTCAGCGCTTTACATCGAACAACAATCTCTTCTGGTGCATCCGGATCAATCTCCATTCGTATCTTCACTCGATCACCCCCTTGCTGATTGTCATTATACCGAACCTGCCTTAAATGTAAATACATTTTCCGTGACAGGTAAAAAAACAGCAGTAAGCGGTCTGAAATATCATCTTTCCTGTCAATTTCGTTCCTCTTTTACGCCCACACAATTTTCCTATAAAGTAAAAAAGGGACTCTGCGTATATCACAGCGTCCCAATATCACCATAATTTATATCCTATTTTTTCTTATACATTGTCCGGTATGACACACCCTTTTCCAATTTGTAACCCCGGTATTTGGCCAATTCACTGACTGTCACTAACTGATATCCCTGCTTCTTAAGCTTCGGAATGATCTGCAGTGCCGCATTCTTTGTCGGCTCATGAATATCATGCATCAGAACAATATCTCCATCTTTCACATTCTTCATAACTGCATCGATGGTCTTTTGCGTATTCCTTGTCTTCCAGTCTAATGTATCGATCGACCACAGGATCATCGGTTTTCCTACATTTTTCTTCGTAACATCCCCAATAGAGCCATACGGTGGGCGCATCAAGGTTGCCTTACTGCCTGTAATCTTCTTGATGAGTTTATCCGTGTCGCTCATCTCTTTCTTCACATCTGCCGCTGATATTTTTGCCAGATTGCTATGATTATAACTGTGACTTCCTATCTCACAGCCGGCTTTATATGCATAGCGTACCGCTCCCGGATTCGAATTCACACTTCTTCCTACCACAAAAAATGTAGCCTTAGCATCATTTTCTTTCAGACAATCCACGATCGTCTTCGTGTATTTGCCCGGTCCATCGTCAAATGTCAGTGCGACCATTTTCTTGTTTGGATCAATATTATCAACTGATACTTTACATACCTTACTGCGATTACCCTTGATCAGTCCGCTTGTTCCCTGGTACACGGCTCTTACCTTGTAGCAGTAATCATTGCCCTTCTCAATGGCTTTATCTTTGTAGCTTGTCTGATCCGTCTCCGCAATCTTAACAAATTTGCCCTCTGCATTCTTCTTAAATATATAATACATCTGTGCTTTATCGGCTGCTTCCCACTTCAACTGCACTTTCTTCTTAATATATTCTCCGGTCACAACCGGTGTTCCCGGTTTCTCGTCTACAATCTGCTGATCAACCGGAAGTGTTTTCACTGCCTGTGTTGTTGCTTCTGTCGACCCCGGTTGTGCATTCACTGTCTGCGTTGTTGCTTCCGTCACCTGTACTTCACTCGCCTGCTTCGCATATACCATATGATTACCCACAACCAACATTCCCAGAGTGGCTATAACAAGTCCTTTTCGTAGTCTTTGTATTCCTTCGTTCATTTGTTTTTCTCCTGTTCTATTCTCTATCCATCAATATACGACTTCTTATCATTTGTCATATCTAAACATCCCATATATTTACTGACTTATACAATATAACACACCATTTCCATATTCTCAAACGACCATTTTTACAAAAATCTTGCGTAACCCTTGTATTTCCTATATAATATGGAGATATGAAGATTTTCTTAAGAAAATACGCAAAGGACTGATATCATATGAACACCAATGAAGAAACGAATCAAACATCACAAGAGGCAGGTTCCACGAATACGGATCAGGAACAAAATGTTGCCTACCCGGATATTAGTAAGGTCAACACAAAGACCGTAGTTATTTTATCCCTGATCTGCGTTGTATTGATCTTTTTCCTATCGATATTCTTTCCATCAAAGACAGAGAATACCGATGCAACAACCAGGATTACAACGGAGCAATCAGAACAATCACCAACCTCAGAAGAAGTCACTACCACAGAAGGACTTCTTGATATGAGTATACAGAACACGGAAAAGACCTCCGAATCTTCGGAGGTCTTTTCCGTATGTCAGTTAACACCTGCTTCGCCCGGTTTTCACACAATTCATGGCAACACCTATTATCTTGTACGTTATTCCACTCCATATACCGGTTGGCTGCGGTTCGCTGATGCCACCTATTATTTCGACAAAGATGGTATCATGGCTACCGGCTGGACTACGATCGGCAAACACGATTATTACTTTCGTGAAAACGGAAAAATGCTTACTGATCAATGGATCTCTGCCCACTATGTAGGCGAAGACGGTGCCATGCTCACCAACACCTTAACTCCGGATAATATCTATGTCGGAAAAGACGGATATGCAAATAATTCGATTGGAACCAACGGCAGCACAGAAGGATTATCCGATCTGAAAATAACTTTAGAGAATATGCTATCGGGTTACACCGGCACCTGGTCTGTCTATGTCAAAGATCTGAATACCAATGAATATCTAAGCATCAATAATGTCCAGTATTTTTCTGCAAGTCTGATCAAACTATACTGTGCCGCTGCAGCGTATGACCTGATGGAACGAGGTGAATTAGAAGAGACCAACTCTATTGATTCCCTGATGTCACAGATGATCTCTATCAGCGATAATGATGCATTTAATCTTATGGTAATGCGCTGTGCCCCTAACAATAATCACGTTACCGGCCGCGGTATCATTCAGGACTATATCGACAAAGAAGGCTACAAAGACACTACGATCACTTCTATTCTCGTTCCAACCAAATACAGAGCACCCTCCTCTCCCGGAAGGAATCTTACAACAGTGGAAGACTGTGGTATGCTCTTAGAAAAAGTATACAAGGGAAAATGCGTCAATCCGGAATATTCCGAAAAATTTTTAAATCTGTTACTCAATCAGACTCACATAAACAAAATTCCGGCCGGACTTCCTGCCGGAACCAAATGTGCAAACAAGACCGGAGATACCGATGAATTCCAACACGACGCTGCCATCGTTTATTCCCCTGCCACTGACTACATTATCTGTGTCATGAGTACAAACTGCGGTGCTGCAATACCGAATATTGCGAAGATCTCTAACACGGTCTACACCTATTTCAATCCCTAACGCCCTTGCACAGCGTAAGTGACGGACGGACGCACGAAATGTTAGGTTGTTAATCGGTTGCAAGAATATAACATATCATCGCAGGCACGCTCTCGCTACTCATCACTCGCAGCGGTACTAGGCTCGAAAACACCTCGCCGAGTACCGGCGGTTCTGAAGTACCTGCTTATGATA
>Ga0129310_1000455_pt1 | contig 49938 bp, 30 predicted proteins | sample Go1ome_2_FD_94433 | JGI IMG/M metagenome (GOLD analysis project Ga0129310, IMG submission 94433) | Western lowland gorrila individual fecal microbial communities from Wisconsin, USA - Go1022A metagenome | ecosystem: Host-associated > Mammals > Digestive system > Large intestine > Fecal | place...
CTCTCAAAACAATTCCTTTACAGTCGGATAAATCTTTCTGAAATACTGATAGCGTTCTTCGTATTTCCTGGTCAGCTCAGGTTCCGGTGTCACTGTGTCCACCACCTTGACAATCTTTGCTGCTGCAGTCTCCACATCCGGATATTCTCCGCATCCCACAGCCGCCAGCATAGCACCTCCGAGTGCCGGGCCTTCTTCATTCTCAAGGACATCCACCTTCATATTCATTACATTGGCAATGATCTGACGCCACAGAGGGCTCTTCGCACCGCCGCCGCAGATCTTCGTTCTCTCAGGGCTGATACCGAGACTTCTGGCTACCTCCAGAGAATCTCTCAGGCCAAAAGCAACACCTTCCAGCACTGCCTGGGTCATTTCTTCTCTTGTTGTATCCATAGACATGCCGATAAACATGGCTCTTGCGTCCGGATTATTGTGGGGCGAACGCTCACCCATCAGATACGGGAGGAAATAGACATGATTTTCACCCAGCTTCGTAATTCCCGCCTGCTCTGCGCTATAATCTTTGGTTTTCAGGATTTCTTCATTCCACCATTTATTGCAGGATGCCGCACTGAGCATGCAGCCCATCAGGTGGTAATGACCATCTGCATGGGCAAAGGAATGCAGCGCATTGTATTCATCCACACCGAAATGTTCACTGGAAATGAAAATTGTTCCGGAAGTTCCCAGCGAAATATTGCATTTGCCTTCTCCCACTGTACCTGTTCCCACTGCCGCTGCTGCATTATCGCCGGCACCGGCAATGATTTTCACATTTTCAGAAAAGCCCAGTTCCTCTGCGATTTCCTTTTTCAGTGTACCCACCACTTCATAGCTCTCATAAAGCTTTGGCAGCATTGCCTCTGTAATACCGCAGATATCAAGCATTTCCTTTGACCAACAGCGATGCTTCACATCCATCAGGAGCATACCGGATGCATCGGACACATCTGTACAGAAAGTACCGGACAACCGATAAGCCAGATAATCCTTCGGCAGCATGATTTTTACAATCTTCGCAAAATTCTCCGGCTCATGCTTTCGCATCCACAGAATCTTCGGTGCCGTAAAACCTGCAAAAGCAATGTTGGCCGTGTAAGCAGACAACTTATCCTTGCCGATCACTGTATTCAGAAATTCTGTCTCTTCACCGGTTCTGCCGTCATTCCACAGAATCGCCGGACGAATCACCTGATCATCGGCATCCAACGCAACCAGACCATGCATCTGTCCGCCGAAACTGATGCCAGCCACCTGAGACTTGTCGCACTCAGCCGTCAGTTCCTTCAGCCCATCCATCGCCTGGGTAAACCAATCCTCCGGATACTGCTCCGACCATCCCGGCTGCGGAAAAAACAGCGGATACTCTCTGGACACAACCTTCTTAATATCGCCAGATTCATCCATCATCAGCAGCTTTACCGCGGAAGTTCCCAAATCGACTCCTATATATAACATATAATCACCTTCATTAGCCCCAAGGATTTTCAGTTGGGTACCGCACACCTGCAGGCTGATTATAGCCAATCTCCTCTACCGGCACGCCGATATACTTAAATACCTCAAACAATACCTTGCCGTAATGACCGAATGCTACTGCGCCATGATGTGGGAAACCTTTCTCAATCAGAACATGACGATAGAATCTGCCCATTTCAGGAATGGCAAAGACGCCGATGGAGCCAAAGGAACGTGTTGCCACAGGAAGAACTTCACCCTGGGCCACATAAGCGCGAAGCTTATTGTCAGCTGTGCTCTGCAGACGGTAGAATGTGATGTCACCCGGTTTGATATCACCTTCAAGTGTACCCTGTGTTACTTCTTCAGGCAGTGTTCTTGCCATGATCTTCTGGTACTTCATCTCACAGAAAGAAAGCTTGCTGGAAGCTGTGTTTCCACAGTGGAAGCCCATAAATGTATCTTTCTGAGTATAGTTGTATTTGCCCTTAATATCGCTATTGTACATATCAGATGGCACAGAGTTATTGATATCCAGCAATGTTACGGCATCCTGGCTGACAACTGTTCCGATAAACTCACTGAGTGTACCATAAATATCCACTTCACAGGATACAGGAATACCCTGTGCTGTCAGACGGCTGTTCACATAACATGGAACAAAACCGAACTGTGTCTGGAATGCAGGCCAGCATTTGCCGGTGAGTGTCACATATTTGCGATATCCGCGGTGTTCTTCAATCCAGTCCTTTAATGTCAGTTCATACTGAGCCAGTTTGGCAAGAATTTCCGGCTTCTTGTTGCCTGCGCCCAGCTCCGCTTCCATTTCTTTCACAATGGCAGGAATTCTCTCATCACCGGCATGTTTGTTGAAAGCTTCAAACAAATCCAGCTCTGAATTCTCTTCAATCTCGACGCCCAGATTATAAAGCTGTTTGATTGGAGCATTACATGCAAGGAAATTCATTGGTCTTGGTCCAAAGCTGATAATCTTCAGATTCTGAAGTCCAATAACCGCTCTTGCAATCGGCATAAACTCATGAATCATGTCTGCACATTCTTCCGCATCACCTACAGGATACTCAGGGATATAAGCCTTGATATTGCGGAGCTGCAGATTGTAGCTGGCATTTAACATACCACAGTAAGCATCACCTCTGCCGTCTAACAGATTATCCCCGCTCTCCTCTGCCGCAGCGATAAACATCTTCGGTCCGTCAAAATGCTTTGCAAGCAAAGTCTCAGAAATCTCAGGACCAAAGTTGCCAAGATAAACGCAAAGCGCATTACATCCCGCTTTCTTAATATCCTCCAATGCCTGAACCATGTGAATTTCACTCTCCACGATACAGACAGGACATTCATAAATTCCCTCCGTTCCATACTTCTCAGTATAAGCCTTCATCAGATTCTGTCTTCTGCTGACAGAAAGACTTTCAGGGAAACAATCACGGCTCACCGCCACAACACCTAACTTTACTTCCGGCATATTACTCATAATAAAAATCCTCCTTTTCATCTTATAAAAATTGTGCCATATAAACAGGCAGACATATAATATCCTGATCTTTGGTATAGACAAGATATTTCCACAAAATTCTATCTGAATATTTTTGCGAAAATGCATCCAGTGATTTGTGTGTTTTGTAACCAGATGACTTTATTTCTATAGGACAAAGCTTATTTTTTCTGGCAAGCAAAAAGTCTATTTCATAATTATGTTTGGAAACTGTATTTGCAAACGTATAGTAAAATAATTCATTACCATTCGCCGCCAAAATTTGTGCAACAACAAAAATATAACTTTCATATTCATTCTTTGCAAAATTTTCTACAACTGTAGACTTTCCAATTCGTCTGGCACCCTCCACTAAAAGCGCAGTTCTTCCATCAGACTCTTTTTTCCACTCTATCAGTTTTTCATAAATTTTGCGTTTGAACATACTGTTTCCCTCCCTTATTGAAAAATCCGCATTTTCTTTTCTTTAATATTATAGTAAAATCGCATTTTTTCAAGAGGAGTTTATAAAGAAAGCCGACAGCACACGTACTGACGGCCTTCTTTATAACATATTTTCTATTCGCCAAATACAGCCTTATAATCTGCCTGGAATTTCTCAATACCCTGATCTGTCAGCGGATGATGTGTCATCTGCTCGATTACCTTGTAAGGTACTGTTGCGATATGCGCACCTGCCAGTGCACAATCTGTTACGTGCATTGGATGTCTGATAGATGCAGCGATGATTTCTGTTTCAAGGCCATAATTATCAAAAATTGTTACGATATCTTCAATCAGGCTAATACCTGCTGTGCTGATATCATCCAGTCTGCCGAGGAATGGAGATACATATGTAGCACCTGCTCTTGCAGCCAGTAAAGCCTGGTTTGCTGTGAAGATCAGTGTGACATTTGTCTTGATGCCTTCTGCAGACAGAACCTTAACAGCCTTTAAACCTTCAACTGTCATAGGAATCTTAACAACCATGTTTGGATGGATAGCTGCGATTTCACGACCCTCTTTGATCATGCCTTCTGCATCAACAGTTGTAGCCTTTACTTCGCCGCTGATCGGTCCGTCAACGATCGTTGTGATCTCTTTGATGACTTCCTTGAAATCTCTGCCTTCTTTGGCGATCAGGGATGGGTTTGTTGTAACGCCGCAGATAACGCCCATGTCATTTGCTTTTCTGATATCTTCTACATTCGCTGTGTCAATGAAAAATTTCATAATTTTACCTCCTGGGTTCTTTCGCCCTATTATATATTGAACTGCTTTGAACCAGCTTCCTAAATGCCCTGCATTTACCCCGGTACAAAACAATTGCTGTACCTGTTCAGTAACTTAACCGTTACTTATTATTTACCCGGCTGACCATAGTACGCATTGGCACCATGTTTTCTGAAATAATGCTTGTCCTGAAGTTCCTGCGGTGCAGGCTGAACCTTCGGATTGATCAGCTCGCAGCGGGCTGCCATCTTGGCAACTTCTTCCAGAACAACGGCATTGTGTACAGCTTCATGGGCATCCTTGCCCCATGTGAACGGTCCGTGATTCTTGCAGAGTACGGCAGGTGTCGCAATATAATCCAGACCCGGACGCTCGAATTCATCCGCAATCAGGACACCTGTATTCTTCTCGTAAGCTTCGTTGATTTCCTTCTCTGTGAGATTTCTCACGCAAGGCACTTCGCCGTACAGATAATCCGCATGGGTTGTACCATAACACGGAATACCGCGGCCGGCCTGAGCCCAGCTTGTGGCCCATGGTGAATGGGTATGTACGATACCGCCGATCTTCGGAAAACGATTATATAAGACAACATGCGTCTCTGTATCAGAAGACGGATTGTAATCGCCCTCTACTTTATTGCCATTCAGATCTACAACAACCATATCTTCCGGTCTCAGTTTGTCATAATCCACACCGCTCGGCTTGATGACAAAAAGGCCCTTCTCGCGGTCAATCCCGCTGACGTTGCCCCATGTAAAGGTCACAAGCTGATACTTCGGAAGCAGCATATTGGCTTCGTAGACTTCTTTCTTTAATTCTTCAAGCATTCGACTAACACCCTCTTTTCTGCCATAACGGCTTTTTAGACTTCCCGCATCAACATTCCCCTGTGAATCCCGATGCCAAATGACATGTTTATTTTATCACTTCTGATGCTGTCTTTTCAACTGCTATTGCACCTTTATAATTCTCAATAAACTTCTCAAAACCTTCGATATCCTTTGCATCCGGTTCTTCACTTGTACCTGCATTTCCGGCAAATACCTTGCCCTCCAGATAATTCTGAAGTGTTTCGTCTTCACCCTTCCATGTGAGATAAGATGCCAGCAACGCCATACCCCATGGACCTCCCTCGCCGGCTGTCTCCATAACAGATACCGGTGTATCAATGGCAGCTGCCAGAAGCTTCTGACCCACGCCTTTTGTGGTGAAATAACCGCCATGACCGTAAATCTTATCAATGGCTACATGCTCTTTCTTGATCAGAATATCCATACCTACTTTCAGGGCACCCAGGGCACTGCTCAAATGCAGACGCATAAAGTTAGCAAGACTGAACCGGCTGGTTGGTTTTCTCACAAAGAGCGGACGCCCCTCTGTGATATCGGTAATATTTTCCCCTGAATAGTAACCGTAAGACATCATATCACCACAGTCTGCATCACCCTCCATGGCCACTTTGAATAATTTCTCAAAAAGGTCATTCTGACTGATATCCATACCGAACAGCTCCGCAAATTCTCTGAAAAGGCCTACCCAGGCATTGATCTCGGATGTACAGTTATTGGCATGCACCATAGCTACCGGACTGCCCACAGGTGTTGTCACCATATCGATCTCCGGATAAACGGCCTTTAACTGGTCTTCCAGAACCACCATGGCAAAAACAGATGTACCGGCAGAAACATTACCTGTACGAACACCAATGCTGTTGGTAGCTGCCATACCTGTACCTGCATCCCCCTCCGGCGGACACAGTGGGATACCTGCCTGCAATTTGCCGCTTTCATCCAGAAGCTTAGCTCCCTCCTCTGTCAGCACACCGGCAGATTCTCCGGCCACAAGGATTTTCGGAAGAATACCTGTTAATGTCCACGGATAATGCTTATCTTCAATAAGCTTGCCAAACTTCTCAACCATTGTCTCATCATACTGATAGGTCTTGTCATTGATCGGAAACATACCGGAAGCATCGCCGATACCAAGGACTTTCTGTCCTGTCAGCTGCCAGTGAATGTAACCCGCCAGCGTTGTAAGATAACTGATTTTATCGACATGTTCCTCACCATTTAAAATCGCCTGATATAAATGGGAAATGCTCCATCTCTGAGGAATATTGTAATTAAATAATTCTGTCAGTGCTTCAGCCGCCTGACCTGTTGTACTGTTTCGCCATGTACGGAACGGCACAAGCAGCTCGCCCTTCTCATCAAAGGCCATATAGCCGTGCATCATGGCACTGAAACCGATGCTGCCGATCTTGGTCAACTCTGCACCGTATTTTTCTTTCACATCTGCTGCCAGGCTCTTGTAGCAGTCTCTTAATCCCTTCCAGATATCCTCCAGAGAATAAGTCCAGAAACCGTCGATCAGCTGATTCTCCCAGCTGTAACTGCCGGAAGCGATTGGTTTAAATGATTCATCGATCAGCACTGCCTTGATTCTGGTTGAACCGAATTCAATACCCAGTGCTGTTTTGCCGCTCTCAATAATTGCTTTTAAATCTGCCATTCTATCCTCCTGATTCATGGATTCGCTGTCGAATCCTGCTTTGAAATGGACACTCTGTCCAATTCAAACATTGTCTATCTCTATAACCACAGGCAGGCAGCTGCCTGCGGTTTATACCACACTATCGCAGCTGCCTGTCTTTTAATCAATTTAACGATAGTAAATGGAATTCCATTTCAGCTCATTGTTAAACTGTCTGATTGTTGTGTCTTTGTCGATATAAACAGCTTCAATGCCCATGCTGTTTGCCCAGTCACCCATCTGTTCAGCCGTCAGGTCATAAGAAAATGCTGTATGATGTGCGCCGCCTGCCAGGATCCATGCTTCAGCACCTGTCTGAAGATTTGGTTCCGGTGTCCAGAATGCAGTTGCAACCGGAAGCTTCGGCATTGGTTTCTCTGTCTTCTTGCAGTTTACGTCATTGATGATCAGACGGAAACGATTGCCCAGATCGATAAGGGATGTGGCAATGGCTTTGCCTTCTTTAGCTGTAAATACAAGTCTTGCAGGATCTTCTCTGTCACCCATGGATAATGGCTGCTCTTTGATGGAAATAGGGCCATCTGCAATTGTCGGGCAAACTTCCAACATATGGGACTGAAGGATTCCTTCTTTGCCCGGTACAAGATTATATGTATAATCTTCCATAAAGGATGTACCTTTGGCATTCTTCATACCTGCTGTCATAATCTTCATCAGGCGCACCATGGCTGCAGTCTTCCAGTCACCTTCCGCACCGAAACCATAGCCTTTAGCCATCAGTCTCTGGATAGCCAGACCCGGAAGCTGCTGCAGGGCACCTAAGTCGCCGAAGTGCGTAACAATAGCCTGATAATTCTTTTCCTCAAGGAAACGTTCAAAACCGATTTCAATACCGGCCTGAACAGCTACATGCTGACGGAATTCTTTCTCATCTCTGCCTTCAAGTAAAATATTATATGTGCTGTAGTATTCTTCTACCAGTGCATCAATATCTGCCTTTGAAACAGCTTTCACTGCTTCTGCGATTTCATTTACCGGATAAGCATCCACTTCCCAGCCGAATTTGATCTGTGCTTCAACCTTATCGCCCTCTGTAACCGCAACATTTCTCATGTTGTCAGCAATACGCATCACTCGGATATGACTGCTTTCAAGAACACCTACAGCTGTACGCATCCAGGAACCGATTCTGTCCTGTGTGGATTTATCTTCCCAGTAACCCATAACCACCTTGCGTTCCATATGCAGACGGGAGAAAATATGACCGTATTCTCTGTCACCGTGAGCTGCCTGATTCTCATTCATGAAATCCATATCAATGGTATCGTATGGGATTTCACGATTATACTGTGTATGCAGATGAAGCAAAGGCTTTCTCAGTTCCTGAAGGCCGAGGATCCAGGATTTTGCCGGTGAAAAAGTATGCATCCATGTGATAATGCCGGCACAATTATCATCCATATTGGCCTCATTCATCGTTTTACGGATTAATTCATTGGTGATCAGGGTTGGTTTCCATACAACCTCATATGGAAGATTGCCTGATGCATTGAGTTTTTCTACGATTTCTTTGGAATGTGCTGCCACATGGGACAGGCACTCATCACCGTACAGATCCTGTGAACCTGTACAAAACCAGAACTGATAATTTTTCACCTTTAACATGTTTTTAATTCCTTTCTGTGTATATTTAAGTCAAACACATGTGAAACTTGCTGCTGAATTCAAGTCTGCAATACAGACCTAAATTCCTGCGTAAGATCAAGTTAAATATTAAGCGTTTTTCTTCTTCATGCGGGCAAAAATTGCCTGTAATACGATGAAGAAGCAAAGCAGTGCGGAAAGTACGATACGTACCCACCAGCTGGACAGTGTACCCTGTGTGGTGATCAAGCTTGTGATGGTACCTTTGATCAGAACACCGAAGATGGTACCGAATGGTGTACCCACACCACCGCTTAACAGTGTACCGCCGATAACGGATGCGGAAATGGCATCCATTTCAAGACCTTTGGCCTGTTCTACGAAACCTGCGCAGCTGTTTAAGCAGAATAAGAAACCGCCGCAGCCTGCAAGCAGACCTTCAAGCACATAAGCTTTAAATTTGATTTTCTTAACATTCAGACCCATCATTAACGCGCTCTGTGCATTGCCGCCCACAGCGTAAACTTCACGGCCAAATTTGGTATATTTCATAACAACTGCAATAATCGCTACGATAATCAGAGCAATAATAACTGTCGGATAAATATAAGCCGGATGGAACTTACCGCTCTTGCTGTAGGAACCGATAAACGGCAGATAAATCTTTGCATTGGCCCATGCAAGGAATGTTTCATTCTTGATAGAGATCATCTCTGTGCTGACTATGGAAGTCATACCACGGCCAAAGAACAGACCTGCCAGGCTGACAATGAATGGCTGGATCTCCAGATAAGAAATCAGGAAGCCCTGTACAATACCGAAAGCCAGACCGATAACCAGCGCAACAGCAATCGCTGCATAAGCGCTCATGCCGTGATTCTCCATCTGATTGGCCATAACCATACAAACTAACGCTGTAATAGAACCAACAGAGATATCAATACCGCCTGTGATCATAACGATGGTCTGACCAACCGCAATAACCAGCAGACCGGCATTGGAAATGAACAGATTCAGGAACATCTGAGGTTTCGCAAAACCTTTATCTGAGAAAATAACCATACCTGCGATATACATTACTGCAAAGAGTGCAATTGTAATAATCAAAAGGAAGGTATTGCCGTTAATCTTTCTGTTTGAATCTGTGGTTGTTTTTAACTTAGCCATGATTATTTACCTCCCTCTACTGCTGCTGCAGCTTTTTTTGCACGCTGTTTTGCAATGAAGCTCTGGAATACAGGACTCTGCAGTGTAACAATGATAACAACAACGATGGCCTTATATACAGGCAGCTGATCGGCTTTAACATTCATCGCATAAAGTGTTGTTGTCAGAGCCTGAATCGTATAAGCACCGATAACGGAGCCCATCAGACTGAACTTACCGCCGCCCAGTACATTGCCGCCAAGGGCAACTGCAAGGATGGCATCCATTTCAAGGTTCAGGCCAATGTTGTTGACATCGGCTGAATAAATACGGCTGGATGCGATAATACCTGCGATACCTGCCAACACACCGCAGATCACGTATGTCAGGAATTTGATCAGTGTTGAATTCAGACCAACCAGTCTGGAAGCCGTACCATTGATACCAACACTTTCAATATACAGACCAAGGGCTGTTTTCTTCAGGATCAGATTCACAATGATAACAACGATAATCGCCAGGAAAATCGGTGTCGGTACAGGAATCTTGCCGATATAACCACCAAATACCTTATAAGAATCCACACGGACATATGTAATCTGACCTGCTGTGATCAGCTGTCCGATACCACGTCCTGCTGTATACAGAATCAGTGTGGCAACCATCGGCTGAATATTCATCTTGGCTACAAGGAAACCATTGAAGGCACCGCAGAGTGCAGAAGCCAGAATAGCTGCAATAATTGCCAGACCCATCGGAGCAGCCAGCTCAGTAACAGATACTTCACCACCGGAAAGGATCTGACAGCAGACAGCTGCTGCAACAGCCATAACTGCACCGACACTGATATCCTGACCGCCGGAAGCAGCCGTAACCAGTGTCATACCGACAGCCAGAATAACCAGCTCGGATGCGCGGTTGACAACGTCCACAATGTAACCATATAAAACACCATTATTAATGGAAATCTTGAAGAATCCCGGTGTCGTAATCAAATTCACCAATAAAACAGCAACCAGACATACGATTGGCAAAAACAAACGCATGGATGTTATTTTCTTAATCGAATCCTTATTCATTGCTGTCACCTCCTGCTATTGCTTTCATAACGCCTTCCTGTGTCAGCTGGTCGCCGGAAATCTCGCCGACCTTCTTGCCGTCTCGGAGAACGCCCATACGTGAACATGTACGAAGCATTTCCTCAACCTCGGAAGAAATAAATGTAACGGCCATGCCCTGATCTGCCAGGTCAAGCACCAGTTTCTGGATCTCAGTCTTTGTACCGATATCGATACCTCGTGTCGGCTCATCCAGGATCAGATAATCCGGATTGGTCAGAAGCCATCTGCCGATGATCACCTTCTGCTGATTACCGCCGGAAAGACTCTTGATCGGTGTCTCTCTGCTGGCTGTCTTAATCTGCAGCATATCGATATATTTGTCTGCGGCTTCCTCCATCTCTTTTCTGCTCATCGGATGGAACATGCCTCTCTTCGCCTGAAGGGCGATAATGATATTCTCACGTACAGACAGATCGGCAAGGATACCATCTTTCTTTCTGTCCTCAGGCAGATAAGCCATACCCTGTTTCATGGCATCCAGCGGAGAATTGATCTTCACTTCCTTGCCGTTGACCTTGATCTTACCTGTATCCGGCTTGTCTGCACCGTAAATGGCACGGACCAGTTCAGAACGTCCGGAACCCAGAAGACCTGTCAGGCCCACAACCTCACCTTTGTTGACAGCAAAATCAAACGGTTTGATACTGCCTTTTCTTCCAACCTGTTCAGCTTCGATAACCGGTTCAAACTTCTCAAGTACTTTATGATCTCCCTTGATATCTGCCAGATCATCAAAGTTCTTGCCCATCATCTTGGCAACCAGTTCTACTCTAGGCAGTTCCTTTACAGGATACTCTCCAACCAGTGTACCATTTCGAAGAACAGTGATCCGGTCACAGACCGCATATACCTGCTCAAGGAAATGGGTAACAAAGATAATACCAACGCCTTCTTTTTGAAGACGTCTCATCAATACGAAAAGTTTCTCAACTTCTTCATCATCCAGAGAAGATGTCGGTTCATCCAGAATCAGAACCTGGCACTTCATATCTACCGCTCTGGCAATGGCGATCATCTGCTGCTTCGCCAGAGAGCATTCCTCTAATTTATCAGTTGCTCTTGCATCAATATCCAGACTCTTCAAGAGCTCTGTTGCTTTCTTATTCATTGTATGCCAGTCAATAAAACCAAACTTTCTCGGCTCACGTCCGATAAAAAGGTTCTCCGCCACTGACAGATTCGGACAAAGATTAACCTCCTGATACACGGTACTGATACCGTGGCTCTGGGCATCCTGCGGGGATTTATTGATAATCGGTGCATCAGAACCCGCTATTCTGATCTCACCGCCGTCTAAACTATGTACTCCGGTAAGCACCTTGATCAGTGTGGACTTGCCGGCTCCGTTCTCTCCCATTAATGCATGGATTTCACCTTTGCGAAGCGTAAAATCTACATGCTGCAATGCTTTGACACCCGGAAATGTTTTCGAGATATCTCTCATACTTAAAACAACATCATTGGACATATAGCATTCACCTGCTTTCAAATTCTCTCTCTAAAATCTCTCCCATTTCGGGTAAGTTGACATGTAACGTATAAGCACAAAATTGGCGTGGCAGCATTCCAGGCTTCTGCCTCTTTCTACCACGCCAATCATTATGTTCCCGGAAAATTAATTCCTATAAATTTTAGTATGCACGAGCGTCTACAACGTCCTGTGTTACTTCTGTAACTTCATAATCTGTACCGTCGATTGAAACGGATGCTACATCAGAACCATAAGCGTAGATACCTTCTTCTACATATGCCTGTTTCTCTGGTGTTTCGCCAGCCTGAAGCTGTTTGATAATCTGTTCTACACGTGGGCCGTGAAGTGGATTACACTCTGTGTTAACGATGATATCACCTGATAATGTATCTGTGATACCCTGTTTTGTTGTATCGAAGGACATTACAAGGATGTCACCATCAGGACCAACTGTCTTACCAGCTGCTTTGATAGCTTCGATTGCACCAAATGCTTCGTTATCGTTCTCGCAGTATACAACGTTGATGTTGTCATACTGTTTCAGCATAGATTCCATAACTTCCTGGCCTTTAGCCTGTGTGAATTCACCTGTCTGCTGAGCTAACAGATTCCAGCCATTAGCTTCTACTGCTTCGTTGAGGGCTTCTGTACGTCCGATCTGAGCGGATGCACCGATTGTACCCTGAATATCTACGATATTAACTTCGCTCATGCCTTTAGCTTCTGCATAAGATTTCAGCCATTCGCATGCTTTCTGACCTTCCAGTTTGAAGTTGGAACCAACCCAAGCTGTGTAAAGGCTGTCATCAGAAACATTTACCATACGGTCAACGATGATAACAGGGATTTCTGCATCTTTAGCTTCCTGAAGAACTGTATCCCAACCGGATTCTGTTACAGGTGCAAGAACGATGTAATCAACTTCCTGCTGGATGAAGTTACGGATCGCTGCGATCTGATTCTCCTGTTTCTGCTGAGCATCATCAAAGATTAAATTGTAACCGTTTTCTGTGCTGAATGTAGATTTCATAGATTCTGAGTTAGCTGTACGCCAGTCAGATTCTGCACCAACCTGTGAAAAACCAACTGTGATCACGTCACCTGTGTTGCCTGCTGCTTCTGTTTCACCAGATGCTGCTTCGCTTGCAGCTTCTGTTTCGCTGCCTGCAGGTGCTGCTGTTTCTTTAGCGCCTGATGAGCCACAGCCTGCCAATACTGCAGCAACCATAGCTACTGACAATAATACCCCTAAAAATCTCTTCTTCATAAACTCTTCTCCTCCTAGTTATGAAACAATAAGTATCTTATGTAAAAAGCATACCTTATTCCCATAATTTTGGAAACAGAAGATTCTTTTTTTTAGGTTAATATTTTTTGAACTTTTTGTGAATGTTTTGACCCATTCAAAAAAAGTGTACTTTTTTACGATAAAAGTACATTTTTTTATGAAACATTTCTGGCCGGTATCACAACCCTTGCTGTGGTACCCACATTGGGCTGGCTTTTGAAAAATAAGCCATAATTTTCGCCATAATAAATATGGATCCGCTCATTGACGTTGCCCACACCAAATGCCGCTATATTGGCTGACTGGGTACTTCCGTCCACGGAAGCCTTCCTGAGATTATACAGCTTTTCTTCATCCATGCCTACACCGTCATCCGTTACGCAGAAGACAATATTATCCCCTTCCAGACGACCGGTCACAGAAATCGTTCCCTTTCCCCGCTTACCGCGGATTCCGTGAACCAGGGCATTCTCAACTAACGGCTGAAGAAGCAGCTTCGGGATTGTAAAATTATATAACGCCTTGTCTATATCAATGTTGTAAGCCAGCGTATCCTGGTAACGGAACTGCTGGATCTTCAGATAACTCTCAATATGCCGCTGTTCCTCCTGAATCGTGATAAAGTTCTGCCCATTGCTCAGAGAAGTCCGGAAGAAATCAGACAGATAGGTCAGAAGTCGGATCACCTGATCATTCTGCTTTGCCTCTGCCAGCCAGACAGCCGTATCCAGCGTATTATACAGGAAATGCGGATTGATCTGCGCCTGCAGAAGCTTCGTCTCACTAAGCCTAAGTGTCTCATGATTACGCTGCATATCTTCCACCAGCTGCCCGATCTCCTTGGTCATATCGTTGAAATTATCCATAAGAAGTGCAATTTCATCCTCCGACTCCACATCCTTCGTCTGTGCCGTAAAATCACCACCGGCGACCCTGCTGGTCAATGTACAGAGATTACGTATCGGGCCGGTAATGTTTCTGGCCGACCTGACAGAAAGCCCTACCGTCAGAATAACAACAAGAAGCGACGCCAGAATTGTAAAACAGAAAATTGTCCGATTATTCTCATCCAGCTGTGCTTTGATCTGATCGAAATTCAGGGTTTCTGCATAAATATAGTCACGGATACATGACTGCACCAGAGATGTCAGTGCATAAACATCATTGTCCAGTGTGGCCATATTCTGATCATAGGAATTCTCCTGGCCAATATTATTCTCCAGATCTTGAATACATTTCGACAGTGTATTCAATGTATTCTTCAGGCGAACCATCTGGCTTCTGTTCAGTTCAACCGTTGCAGATTGCGCCAGATCATTGCAGACACTTTTCAGTTCATCGATATAAGCATAGGGATCCACCGTCAAAATACCATTGACCGTCACAGTTCCCACATCCAGCTCATCAATCTTCTTGTTGTTGATGACCGCCAGGTAAGTGGTGTAGTCGATCCGTTCCTTAAAATCCCGGACATATTCATTGGCCTCTGCCACATTGTTCGTGATGTCCGCATAAGCACCGGTCGTATAGGAAATTGTCCAGAGCAGATAGCAGACAAGACAAATCATCGGTACAATGGCCGCCACGGCGATCATCATAATCTTTCGATTAAGAGAAAGCTTCTTATATCCAAACATAGCTTACCCCTTTCTGGCCGCACGATATTCTTTTGGCGTACATCCCTGTGTCTTCTTGAATATGTAACTGAAATAATGCGGGTCTTTGTAGCCCACTTCATAGCTGATCTCCGATGTCTTCATAGATGAACAGGCCAGATATTGCTTCGCCTTCTCCATGCGGACTTCCGTCAGATATTCAATGAATGTCTTGCCCATCTCTTTACTGAAAACAGAGCTGAAATAGCTTGGGCTCATACACACTTCCGCCGCAACTGTGTTCAGAGAAATATCCTCCGACATATAATCCTGCTCTATCCTCTTCCTGGCAGTCCGGATAATATCGGAATACCGACGGCCGCTGAGAGTATTCCGCAGTTCAATGACATGATCCAAAAGCGTTCCTATGTAGTCCTTGATATCATCAACAGATTCCGCAGTTGAAACAGCCCGCTTCAAAATCTCTTCGTTCTCCCGAAGACTTTCCAGCTGACCCGCAGCCTCTCCGTCTGCACCGGTATCTTTCCTGAGCTTCTTGCAGAAAGACAAAACAGTGGCATAAATGTCCATGATAATGTACTGGCGGATCATCAGTGAACGGAAATGATCTTCCGAAATCTCCGTAAACAATGCACCAACAAAGCTCTCCACTTCCTCGCGTGAACCGCTGCTTAAGAAACGGGTAATTATCTGATCAAATTGATTGATCTCACCAAATATATTGGCATCAAATTCATTGTCCAGCTGTTCATAATTCAGCTGCTCCACCGAAATGATCTGATTCGGTTCCTGCACAAAACGGCCGGCAAAGGCTTTATCCGCCTCCCTGAAAGAATATCTCAGCTCGCGGAGTCTTGCTGCCTCACTGCCGATACCGCCAAACCAGGTCAATGCCTCAAAAGGTGCGATTACTTCTTTGAGTCCCTCAATAAAACGCTCTGTCTGCGCTTCCATATCCTCCTCTACAGACGTCAGAAGAAAAGCCCATCCTTCGACGCCTCTCTGAAAACGGAACACATCTTTCAAACCATCAACATAATTGCCGATAGCTGCGTACGCCCTGGCCAAATCCTCAGACTGCCCGGCTTTTACATGATCCTCCTGGATAAATTTGAACAAAATAATCCTGTAAAAAGGGCCGCCAAGATTCATATGGAAACGCTTTCCTTTTTCCATGGCATCCGCCAGCGACAATTTGCCGGATATCAATTCCCCCAGGAATTTCATCTTGATCAGTTCTTCATTCTCCTGCATTTCCTGGTAATAAACCTTCTTCAAGGCCAGATCTTCCCGCTCATCTCTGACCTTCTCGGCAATCTCCGACAGATGTTCAAGCAGCACCGCTGAAGATACCGGCTTCAGCAGATACTCTGCCACGCCGATCTTAATGGCCTGCTTGGCATACTCAAAATCGTCATACCCGCTCAATATCACAATCTTGATATCCGGCAGTTCTGCCTTGACCATCCGGCTCAGTTCCAGACCATCCATAAACGGCATACGGATATCCGTGATCAGAATATCCGGTTTTTCTTTTAAAATCACCGGAAGTGCCAGCTCGCCGTCGCTGGCATCCCCCACAAATTCATACCCCTCTTTTTCCCAGTCAATACTGTTCTTGATACTCTGACGTATAATAATCTCATCTTCGACCAAGTATACTTTTACCATCTTTATAATCCTTCTTCTCTATATTCCTGCCCGCTATAAGTTTCATCCAACTGCGGCGATAATTTCTGCATTTTTGTTTATTTCTAGCTTACCATATAAGCGGCCGCCTTGCAATTATCGAAGAAAATTTCCTCTTTGCACACTGCTTCCAGTCCTCATCTGCCAATTGTATACAAAGCCTCTTCGCGTTTTCATATTACCATGGTAAAATTTTACAGTTTTTATCTTTTTTAACAAAAAAGCATTGAATTTCCATTTCCCCTATGCTAATATTTATTTCATTGTATTACTTAATTAATACTCAGGAGAGTCTCTTCACAATGCATCATGCAAAATACAAAAGAAGAGCGCCGAAGGTGTACGCAGCTGCGGAGTTTTCGATCGGATACGCCCAACTGCAAGTCTCTCAGGCAAAAGGATGGAGGAAAAAGAATGTTTACACAAATCAACAATCTCATCAACTGGTTGGACGCGGTCGTATGGGGACTGCCTCTGATCATCTTAATCCTGTTCACAGGATGTCTCTTAACAATCCGCTTAGGTGTCCTTCAGATCAGACATCTCGGCAAAGCACTCAAATTCATGGTTAAAAATGAAGACGGCGGCGAAGGTGAAGTATCCAGTTTCGGAGCTTTATGTACAGCCCTTTCCGCAACCATCGGTACAGGCAATATCGTCGGTGTTGCAACTGCCATTGCTGCCGGTGGCCCCGGTGCTCTTTTCTGGATGGTCATCGCTGCTTTTCTTGGTATGGCGACTAAATACGCCGAAGGTCTGTTAGCGATCAAATACCGTACAATCGATGACGAAGGCCATGTTCTCGGCGGTCCTTTCTACTATATTGAAAATGGTATGGGACACGGATGGCGCTGGCTTGCCAAAATTTTTGCTTTTTTCGGTGCCGGTGTCGGTCTGTTTGGTATCGGTACATTTACACAGGTCAACGGTATCGCATCCGCAGTAAAGAATTTCTTTGATCCGAATATGGTTCATACCGTCTCCCTCTTCGGCAATACCTACTCATGGGCAACTGTTATTGCCTGTCTTGTGCTGACCCTCTGCGTCGGTCTGGTTGTTCTCGGCGGTATTAAGCGAATTTCCAAAGTTGCTCAGGTTGTTGTGCCTTTTATGGCTATTCTTTATGTCACACTGGCATTAATCATCCTGATCACCAACATCACAGCTGTTCCGGCTGCCATCGTAACCATTGTGAAATCTGCTTTTACAGGCAGTGCTTTGGCCGGCGGTGCTATGGGTACTATGATCATGGCTATGCAGAAAGGTATCCAGCGAGGTATCTTCTCCAACGAATCCGGTCTCGGAAGCGCACCAATCGCTGCTGCCGCCGCTCAGACAAAAGAGCCTGTCCGTCAGGGTCTTGTCTCCATGACAGGTACATTTATCGATACCATCGTTATCTGCTCCATGACAGGTCTTTCTATCGTTATTACCGGAACATGGAATACCGGTCTTGAAGGCGTTGCCATCACAACAGCAGCTTTCCAGCAGGGACTTCCGTTCCCTCCGGTTGTGGCATCCTTCTCACTGATGCTCTGCCTTGTATTCTTCGCATTTACAACCATCCTCGGCTGGGATTACTATGGCGAACGCTGTCTTGAATATCTTCTGAACAGAAACCAGACAGCTGTCAAAACCTACCGTTGGCTGTATATTATCTGCGTTTTCATCGGCCCATACATGACCGTTGCTGCCGTATGGAACATTGCCGATATCTTTAATGCACTGATGGCATTCCCGAACTTAATCGCGCTGTTGGCACTCAACGGTGTGGTCAGAAGTGAAACGAAAGACTTCTTTAAACGGCATCCGGAGTTAGTTCTCCCCGAACTAAAACGAATGTAACAGACAAAAGGTATCCGCATTCATCAACACGGATACCTTTTATACACAATATACTTATTCAATTCTGCTGTTAGCTGTTGAATACATCCCGATTCAGTGCACCATCCTGATTCGCCACAATAACTGTACACATTGCATCACCTGTAATATTAACCATTGTTCTGGCCATATCCAGGATTCGGTCGATACCCATGATCATGGCAATGGCCTCAACAGGCAGGCCAACGGATGCAAATACCATGGACAATGTAATCAGACCAACTGAAGGTACACCGGCTGTACCGATGGATGCCAGTGTCGCCGTTGCAATAACTGTCAGATAATCTGTCGGTGTCAGTACAATACCAAATGCCTGCGCCGCAAAACAAACTGCCACACCCTGCATGATGGCTGTACCATCCATGTTGATAGTTGCACCCAGTGGAATGGTAAAGGAAGAAATCTTCTTGGATACACCAATCTTCTCATACAGTGTCTCAATCGCCAGCGGAATCGTTGCATTAGATGTAGCTGTTGAGAATGCAAAACTCATAACAGGGAAGTATTTGCGGATAAATTTGTACGGATTCAGTCTTGTAAAGATTGCCATCAAGGCAGAATAACTGCCAAGACAATGAATTGCCAGCGCTCCAAGTACACAGAGCATATATTTTGCCATCGGAATAAAACCTGAGAATCCGATATTGGAAAATGTTCTGGAGATCAGACAGTACACACCAATCGGTGCTGCCATCATAACCATATTGGTCATCTCCATCATGATATCATTGAACTGCGCAAAGAAGTTGGAAACAACTTCGACTTTTTCACCGAGTTTTGCAAGAATAATACCTACAAAAAGGGCAAATACAATAACCTGAAGCATTGTACCGTTTGCCAGGGCTCCAATCGGATTGGTTGGAATAATATTCAACAAAGTCTCAGTCAGTGTCGTACTCTCAGCCACCGTGACTTCCTGTGTCTGAATCGCAGCTGTATCCAGGCCGAGACCCGGTTTTACAATCGTACCAACTGCAAGAGCAATTGAAATCGCCAGTGCGGTTGTGAAAAGATAGAACACAATGGTCTTCACACCGACTTTACCCAAAGTTTTCGTATCACCAATAGCTGCACTGCCGCAGATCAGTGAACAGAATACAAGAGGTACAACCAACATCTGCATGAGTCTTAAGAACCCCTGCCCCACAACGTAGAAAATACCATCAACCAGCACTGTATCTCTGACATATCCCGAAGGAACAAAATAATATAAAATAATACCTGTAAACGCGCCAAGGAACAAGCCGATAAAAATCAGCGTTGTCATTCCCAGCTTCTTCTTGCCTTTGTCTTTTGCCATCCTTCTACCCCCCTTAATTCCTGAATGTATTCTTTCATGGCATCCTGCCACCAAGGCATCCGATAAATTCCCGTCACTTCCATCATCAGATTTCTGAGGAATGTATTTCTCGGACTGTTCTTACCTGACTCTGATGGTACAGCTTCAATTCTGCCTGTCGGATCCTGTCCCATGAGTCTGAGAATTTCTTCTGCCGCCTCTACTCTGCTGCAGCAGCCTTCACAGGAGGCATGATAAATGCCGTACTCATTGGCATCAATCATCTTCATAATGAAGTCAGCCAACATCTTGGCACTTGTTGGACTGCTGTACTGTTCAGCTGCCACGCGGATCACACCGCCCTCTTTTGCCTGGCGGATCACAGAATTAACAAAACAGCTGCCCTCCCTGGCATAAACCCATGAACTTCTGACAATCAGATGCTTCGGATTCAGCTCGCGGACAAAATTCTCCCCGGCCAGTTTGGACTTACCAAAAACCGTATCCGGTGTGGCTACATCAAACTCCGTCAACGGTGCACTTCCCTGTCCATCAAAAACATCATCCGTTGACATATGAATCAGCTTCGCTCCAACCTTACGGGAAGCTGAAGCAACATTTCTCGCACCAATGGCATTGACTCTGAAAGCCTTCACCATATCCTCTTCCGCCCAGTCATGGGTATTGTAACCGGCACAGTTAATAACCACCGCCGGATGGCTCATATCCATGAAAGCTGTGACACTGTCCATATCTGTGATATCCACATCCAGGTCCGATGTCAGAACATTGTATTCCATGCGGTCAAGAGCATCACTGATCGTACTGCCAAGTCTTCCCTTGGCACCGATAATCCAAACCTTTGTTTTACTCATAAACATCCTCCATTCATTCGTCATTTCACACACTAAGTGTTAAAGACCTTATTTAATCTTTGGTCTAATTTCAATATTTTGGCCTAAAAAAACAGGGCAACAAGCCCTGTTTCGCAACTTACCTTTCCATAGTATAGCATATCCTTTGCCCTATATACAATATTTTATTACAAAAACATCTGGTAAATCAGGGCAGCCGGTCAGGCAGTTTTATTTTTTATTTGATTTCACTGTGCATCTGCTGCAGTGATTTAACTTCATTATTCTCTTCCATATGCGCTTTGACATAGCCGATGCCTTCAGCGGTTGCTTTGGCTGCTGCGATGGTTGTCATATATGGAATCTTTGCCTTGATGGCTGCTTTTCGAAGGTAACTGTCATCATGCACACTTTCTTTACCTGCCGGTGAGTTAACCACAAGGTCAATCTTGCCGTTGGTGATCATATCCAGAATATTCGGACGGCCTTCATAAAGTTTCTTCACCTTTTCAGCCGGAATACCGGATTCATTCAATAAATCGCAGGTCTTTCCGGTTGCAATAATCTTGAAACCATCTTCATTGAAGCGCTTAGCTACGTCCACGACTTCTGCTTTATCTTTCTTATTCACGGAAATCAGGACCGTGCCTTCAAGCGGAAGCTTCAAGGATGCAGCTTCCTGAGCCTTGAAGAAGGCTTCTCCGTAGGACTCGGATAACCCAAGAACTTCTCCTGTAGAACGCATTTCCGGTCCGAGAACAGGGTCTACTTCCGGGAACATATTGAATGGGAAGACCGCTTCCTTGACACCATAATATGGAATCTTCTGCTCTTTCAATTCCGGAACAGGTGATGGACGACCTGTTAATTCTGATGTAATAATATCTGTTGCCAACGGCACCATACGGATGTTGCATACTTTGGATACAAGCGGCACGGTACGGGATGCTCTCGGATTAGCTTCCAGAACATACACTTTGCCGTTCTCAATGGCATACTGCATGTTCATCAGGCCTCTGACATGCATCTCCTCAGCGATCTTTCTTGTGTATTCCTTAATCGTTGCCACATTCTCATCGGAAATATGAACAGACGGCAGGATACAAGCAGAGTCACCGGAATGGACACCCGCCAGCTCAATATGCTCCATAACAGCCGGTACAAAGGCATGTGTACCATCGCTGATGGCATCTGCCTCACATTCTGTAGCATGATTCAGGAAACGGTCAATCAGGATTGGTCTATCCGGCGTCACACCAACTGCAGCTGCCATATAACCTGCCATACTCTCATCATCATAGACAACTTCCATACCGCGGCCGCCAAGAACATAGGATGGACGCACCATAACCGGATAACCGATCTTATTGGCAATCTCCAGTGCTTCATCAACGGTTGTTGCCATGCCGGATTCAGGCATTGGGATTTCAAGCTTTTCCATCATGGCACGGAACAGATCACGATCTTCTGCCAAATCGATGACCGCCGGTGCTGTACCGAGAATCTTCACGCCGTTTTTCTCAAGCTCTGCTGCCAGATTCAGTGGTGTCTGGCCGCCGAACTGAGCAATCACACCCAATGGCTTTTCCTTCTTGTAAATGCTGAGAACATCTTCCAGTGTCAGCGGTTCAAAGTAAAGCTTGTCGGATGTATCATAATCAGTAGAAACGGTTTCCGGATTACAATTTACAATAATTGTCTCAAATCCAAGCTTTTTTAAGGCAAGAGCTGCATGTACACAGCAGTAGTCAAACTCGATACCCTGACCGATTCTGTTTGGTCCGCCGCCAAGGATCATAATCTTCGGTTTATCCTCGGATACAGGATTCCTGTCCTCTGCATTGTAAGTGGAATAATAATACGCGCTGTCTTTTGTACCGCTGACATGAACGCCTTCCCAGGCCTCTTCAACTCCAAGGCTGATTCTGTGATTGCGGATCTCATCCTCTGAAATCTCCAGCAGCTGGCTCAGATACTTATCAGAGAAGCCGTCTTTCTTTGCCTGCATCAACAGTGCATCTGACGGCAGATGTCCTTTGGACTTGAGGATTTCTTCTTCCTCCTCAACCAGTTCACGCATCTGCTCGATAAAATATGTCTTCACCTTTGTCAGGTCGAAAATCTCTTCTGTTGTTGCACCCTTGCGGATAGCTTCATACATGATAAAATGACGGTCACTTGTCGGATTAATCAGCAAATGTAAAAGTTCTTCCTTTGTCATGGTGTCATAATTCTTCGCATGACCGAGGCCATAACGGCCTGTCTCAAGGCTTCGGATGGCTTTCTGGAAGGCCTCTTTGTAGTTCTTGCCGATACTCATAACTTCACCGACCGCACGCATCTGTGTACCAAGCTTATCTTCAACGCCTTTGAATTTCTCAAAAGCCCAGCGTGCAAACTTGATAACAACATAATCACCATCCGGAACATATTTGTCCAGTGTACCGTATTTGCCGCAAGGAATATCCTTCAGTGTCAGACCAGTTGCCAACATCGCGGATACAAGGGCAATCGGGAAACCTGTGGCCTTGGAAGCCAGCGCAGATGAACGGGATGTACGCGGATTGATCTCGATAACAATGATTCTGTCTGTCACAGGGTCATGGGCAAACTGTACGTTGGTACCGCCGATAACCTGAACAGACTCAACAATCTTATATGCCTGCTCCTGAAGACGTTTCTGGCATTCTTCAGAGATGGTCAGCATCGGTGCTGCGCAGAAAGAGTCACCGGTATGCACGCCCAACGGATCAATATTCTCAATAAAGCATACTGTGATCATGTTGTTGTCTTTATCACGGACAACCTCCAGCTCCAGTTCTTCCCAGCCGAGAATAGATTCTTCAACAAGGACCTGACCTACAAGGCTGGCCTGAAGACCTCTGGCACAAACAGTCTTCAGTTCTTCCTTATTATAAACCAGACCGCCGCCTGCGCCGCCCATTGTGTAGGCCGGACGAAGAACCACCGGATAATCCAGCTTATCCGCAATGGCAAGGGCTTCCTCTACACTGTAGGCAACCTCACTTCTCGCCATCTCAATACCAAGCTTATCCATGGCATGCTTAAATTCAATACGGTCTTCACCACGCTCAATGGCATCCACCTGTACACCGATAACCTTCACATTATATTTGTCCAGAATACCGGCCTTGTTCAGCTCCGCACACAAATTAAGACCGGACTGTCCGCCAAGATTCGGCAGAAGGGCATCCGGACGTTCCTTCGCAATAATCTCTTCGAGACGTTCCACATTCAGCGGCTCAATATACGTTACATCCGCTGTCTCCGGGTCCGTCATAATCGTTGCAGGGTTGGAATTGACCAGTACAATCTCGTAACCCAGTTTTTTCAATGCCTTGCAGGCCTGAGTGCCTGAATAGTCAAATTCGCAGGCCTGACCGATGATGATCGGACCAGAACCAATAATAAGTACTTTGTGAATGTCTGTTCTCTGTGGCATGATAAAATCCTCCTTATTTTAATTACTATTATAGACATAGGTCGTACCTATTCACAAGCTTTTTTTCCCAGAATTGTAATTAATTGTAAGGCCGTTATTTATTAATATACATTATAAACAGGTTGAATTGCACATTTTAATCAATAGTCCTCCCTCTGCTATCATTTTTATCAGCATTCTTAATATATTCATTGATTTTTATAATAATAAACTGTATACTATTACTAACGACTTTAGACACGATTACAGGAGGTCCCTATGGATTTTAAACAATTACAATCTTTCATTTCCGTTGTCCGCTGCAAAAGCTTCACGGAAGCAGCTGAGGAACTGGGCATCTCGCAGCCTACCATCAGCACCCACATCCGAATTCTGGAAGAGGAATTAAATTCACGGCTGATTGTCCGCACAGCCAAAAGCTTTGAAGTCACCCCTCGGGGTACAGAGCTCTTCGAATGTGCACAGAATATTCTGAAGCTCAGAGACGACATGATCAACCGCTGGAACGGCCACGATTCCAAAGTCATCCGTCTGGGTGTTTCTACAATTCCATCTGCTTATATTCTTCCGGAAGTACTTCCCACCTTCGGCAAAAGCCATGAGGACATCTATTTTGTTGTCACCCAGAGCGACAGCCGCGGCATTATCGATGCGGTTCATAAAGGCAGTTATGACCTGGGCCTTGTGGGAATGAAAACCGATGACGAGCAGCTTGTTTTCCGGAAGTTCTATCAGGATCGTCTGGTGATGATCGCACCTGTCAACGACTATTTTCTGGAAATGAAGGATACAGGCAGTTTTTCCCTGGAAAAAGTCCTTCAGGAACAGCCTGTAATCCTGCGCGAACAGGGCAGCGGCACCGGCAAATCCGCTTCTACTTTCCTTGAGAAAATCGACATCTCCGAAGACAAGCTCCACATTGCAGCCCGCATCAATGACCAGGAAGGCATCAAAAACCTCGTTGCCGGCGGCCTCGGCGTCTCCATCGTCTCCGAGAAAGCCGTCCATGACTATATCGATGCCAAACGTCTGCTGCAGTTCGAACTGCCCGGACATATCGCCGGCCGGGAATTCTACATCATTTACCATAAGGAATACATTCTCAAAGACTACGTCTGCGAGTTTATCAAATACCTGGAGCACTGCTATAAACAGTAACTTTTCATGATACCTATCAGGCAATTGTGAAACCTCTCACACCTGAAATAAAACTAATTATTTTGATAGTTTTACCAGCACACTGCAGGATTTTGCAATGCCTGTCAATCAATACACCAAAGGGGGATTTTACAATGTTGAATTTACCAGCTAATTTTGAAACCTATGCCGAAGCCCGCAAAGCCGGCTTCATGAAGATGAAGGAGATCAAAGACAATGGCGGCCGCATCGTGGGCGTATACTGTTCTTTTGTTCCGCAGGAGCTTCTGATGGCTGCCGGTGCTGCCGCTGCGCCTTTATGCGCTTCCAGCGATGAACCGATTCCTGCTGCCGAGACGAAACTGCCCCGCAATCTCTGTCCGCTGATCAAAGCCAGCTACGGTTTCGCACTGACAGACACCTGTCCGTATTTCTATTTCTCAGATTTCATCGTGGGTGAAACTACCTGTGACGGCAAGCGCAAGATGTTTGAGCTGATGAACGAGTTAAAGGAAACTTACGTTATGCAGCTGCCTCACTCCAGAGACGAAGCTGCTCTCCGCTCATGGACCGGAGAAGTCATCCGCCTGAAAGAAAAACTGGAAGATTTTTATCATATTACAATTACTGAGGACCAGATCCGCGATGCCATCCGTCTGAAGAATCATGAACGTCGGGCTATGCTTGGTTTCCTTGAACTTGGCAAGCTGAATCCTGCACCAATCAGCGGTTATGAGATGGGCACCCGCCTGGACGGCCTCGGTTTTAACTTTGACCTTGAAGAGCGCATTGCCATTATCGAGGAACGTACAAAAGAAGTTCTGGCAGACTGGGAAGCCAATTATAAAGGCAAAGAAAACAGCCGCCCGAGACTCCTGATCACGGGATGTCCAAACAGCGGTGTCCGGGACAAAATTATCAAAACCGTTGAGGAACTCGGCGCAGATGTAGTTGCCTTTGACTGCTGCAACGGTACCCGCGAAAAAGTGGAACCAGTTGACGAGAATATGCCGATTTATGACGCTCTTGCAAAAAAATACCTGAACATCAACTGCTCTGTTATGAGTCCGAACAACAGCCGTATGCAGTATATTGACGAAATGATTGATGAATATCAGGTAGACGGTGTCATCGAAATTATCCTTCAGGCCTGTCATACTTACAATATCGAATCCCATTATGTGAAACAGACTGTAACGAATAAAGGAAAATCCTACCTGATGATTGAAACTGATTATTCCCAGGCAGATAAAGGCCAGATCCTGACCCGTCTGGAAGCTTTCCTTGAAACATTGGAGAAATAAAAAACAATGAGCACAACACCTGTTTATTTTGCCGGTATTGATATCGGTTCAACCGCCTCCAAGACTGTTGTTCTGAAGGATGGTAAAATTGAAGATTATTTTGTACTGCCCACAGGATGGAATGGCCGTGAAACAGCCAATGCCATTCTGGAACAGCTGAAAACCCGGGGCTATGCCGATGCCATGCGCTGCGTGGCCACCGGCTACGGCCGCATCTGTGTAGATTATGCCGACAAAATTGTTACGGAAATCACCTGCCACGGCAAAGGTGGATGGGCCATTTTTAAGAAAAATATGACCATTATCGATGTGGGCGGCCAGGACACCAAGATGATCAAAGTCATTGATGGACAGGTGGCAGATTTTCTGATGAATGACAAATGTGCCGCCGGTACCGGCAAGTTCATTGAAGTCATGGCTACCCGTCTGGGAGCTGATTTGAATGAAATGTATGAAATGGCTGCTCACGGACAGCCATTGGCTATCAGTGCTATGTGCACAGTTTTTGCAGAGTCTGAAGTCATAAGCCATATCGGCTCCGGCGAAAAACGCGAAGATATCGCCGCCGGCGTTATCCACTCTGTAGCCAGCCGTGTGGCCAATTTGGCTGCCCGCTTCGGGCTTGAAGAAAATATCGTTCTAACCGGCGGCCTTTGCGAAAGTCCTTATTTTATTCAGACACTTTCCGACAAAATCGGACACCCCGTTGAAACCGATGCATTTGCCAGATATGCCGGTGCTCTGGGTGCCGCACTTACAGCTGCCAAAAGGAGGGATTTAGAATGATTTATCTGGATTCATCAGCCACTTCTTTTTTGAAGCCTCCCCAGGTAGCTGAAGCAGTTTTCAAATCCTTCAGCACCATCGGCAACGCAGGAAGAGGCGCCCATGCTCCGACACTGAACGCCTCCCGGTTAATCTATGACACCCGGGACAAACTGGCTGCCCTCTTCGGTTCACCGGATCCGTCCCGGATTGTTTTTGCATGCAATGCCACGGAAGCACTGAATATCGCCATTCACGGTGCCGTCCATACCGGTGAACATGTCATCACAACCGCCTGCGAACACAATTCTGTCCTGCGTCCTCTTTATTTGAAGGAAGAAACAGGTACAGAATTAACGATCATTCCCGCTGACGAAAAAGGACGCATCCGATATGATCTATTGAATGCGTCCCTGAGACCTAACACAGCTGCCATTGTCCTGACCCACGCTTCCAATCTGACCGGCAATGTCACCGACATGGCTTTTGTATCAGATTTTGCCAAAAAGCATGGCCTGCTGCTGATTGTGGATGCTTCCCAGACAGCCGGAAGCATTCCGATCAATGTCATGGACATGGGCATAGACATTCTCTGCTTTACCGGACACAAGGGTCTCTTCGGTCCCCAGGGAACCGGCGGCCTCTATCTCCGGGAAGGCTTAACCCTGCCGCCATTCAAATCCGGCGGCAGCGGCATTCACAGCTTCGACAGACATCACCCGGCAGATATGCCGACAGCCCTGGAAGCCGGCACATTAAACGGACACGGCATTGCAGGACTGAATGCCGGTCTGGACTATATCCAATCCACAGGTGTCGAAAATATCCACAATAAAGAAATCAGTCTTGCCCGCCGTTTTCTCGCAGGTATCACCGATATTCCTGATCTGAAAATTTACGGCGATATGGATGCGCCCCTTCGTGCACCGATTGTCTCCCTCAACATTGGCGATATGAGCTCCGCTTCCGTCAGTGATATGCTTTGGGAGGACTATGAAATCTGTGTCCGTGCAGGTGCCCACTGCGCACCGCTGATGCACAAAACATTCGGTACAGAAAAACAGGGGGCTGTCCGCTTCAGTTTTTCGTGCTTTAATACCGAAAATGAAATTGACAGGGCTATTCAGGCACTGCATGAAATCGCAGAATAACTTTATTTTTTAAACATGCCTTTGGCAAAAAATGCAATAACTTTATAAACCGGGTTCTCCATATGACGAACTACCTGTTTTAATTCTTTGCGGACAGCAATCCCCTGCGGACAATGCTGTTCGCATTTTCCGCATTGCCTGCACAAAGATGCATTGGTCCGCTCTGCCCTGAAAGTCGTACACATCAGATACTCCCGCATCCCCGTAAAAAAGTTATCGGTGTAGCGAACATTATAACATCTGAAGGCTCCGGGTATATCCACACCATATGGGCAAGGCTGACAATACCCACAGCCGGTACAAGGTACCTTCATCTTCTCATTCACAGCACTTCTGACTTTGCGAAACAGCTGCTCATCTGTCTCTGTCATCTCGCCGGCCCTCACTGTATCTGCAATCCGAATATTTTCCCGGATCATATCCATACTGTTCATACCGGATAACACCACTGCAATCTCCGGCTGATTCCAAAGCCAGCGAAGTCCCCACTCCGCCGGACTGCGCCTCGGTCTGGCTTCCGCAAACAAATCTCTCGCTTTCTTCGGCAGGCCGTTCACCAGTCTGCCGCCCCGCAGTGGCTCCATAATAATCACCGGAATGCCTTTCTTTGCCGCATAAGCCACACCCTCTGCACCGGCCTGACTGTGGATATCCATATAATTATACTGAACCTGACAAAATTCCCAGTCATAGGCATCGATTAACGCCATAAAATTCCGGCTGTTGCCATGATAAGAAAAACCAATTCGGCGGATCTGTCCCTTTTCTTTCTTCTCCTTTATCCATTCCAGAATCCCCATTCGGACTAATTTCTCCCAGATATGCACATCCGGCAGCATATGCATGAGATAGTTATCCACATAATCCGTCTGCAGACGCTTCAGTTGTTCACAAAAAAGCTTCTCAAGCTCATCAACAGAGTGAATAAGATAGTGGGGCATCTTCGTGGCAATCTGAATCTGCTGACGCCAGTGATTCTTCGCCGTCAGTTCTCCCAGCACCTTCTCATTGCCCCGATAAATATAAGCCGTATCAAAATAATTCACTCCATGTGCAATGGCATAGGCCAGCTCCCGCTCTGTTTCTTCCATATCCACACTGCCGCCCTTTTTCGGAAAACGCATACATCCGAAACCGAGAATCGACCAGTCATTTTGTCTGTATTCCATATCCATCTCCTTCATTTCACCAAAAAGAGGCCATTGTCGAAACAATGACCCCTTTTCGGTGGTTAAGTAAATATTACTTTGTAACCTTAACAGACTTTGTGCTCCAAGCTGAATAATACTTGGTTCCGCTGCCGTTCTGTTTATAAGCTCTTACACGGAAGTAGAAGCTGTCGCCTTTTTCGCAATTTGTAATTGTAATGCCGTTGCCGTCTGCATAATCTACCCATGTTTCATCTGTTGTATCTTTGCTGAAAGATTTATCTGATGAAAGCTGAATCTGATAGCCTTTAGCACCCTTAACGTCATTCCAATCTACATCAACCTCACCTTTTCTGCTGTTAGATACAGATGTGATCGTTGGTGTTGCGATTCTGTAAACAGACTTGCCTGTGTAAGCTGCAAGTGCATTGTTAGCATATGCTCTTACAGTGTAAGTATATGCCTTGCCGTTGTTGTTCTTAACTGATGTATCAGTATAAGATGTTGTGTTGGCATTAGTAATAGTAGCGATCTTCTTATAGCTGTTCTTACCTTCTTTACGGTATACGTAGTAGCCCTTTGCACCGCTTACCTTTGACCACTTCACTTCGATTCCGTTGTCCTTGTTGTTAAGGGCGGAAACATTTGCCTGAGCCAGGTAGTTGATGCTCTTGCCTGTATAAGCACTCATGGAGCTTCCTTTAAGTGCTCTTACTGCATATGTGTAATTCTTGCCGCTTGTTACGGACTTATCTGTGTAAGAAACTGCATCCTTAACTTCTGCAATCTTCTTGTAGCCGCCGTTGCCTTCTTTACGGTAAATGTAGTACTTCTGAGCACCGCTGATGCTGTTCCACTTCAGAGATACACCATTTGCTGCATTTGCCAGAGTTGAAAGTGTCGGAGCTGCAAGATATGTTACCTGCTTGCCTGTGAAATCTGCAGAATCATTACCATTGTAAGGTTTTACAGCGTAAGTATAAGTCTTGCCGCTTTCTGCTGTTGTATCTGTGTAGCTTGTTGTATTGCCGTTGTTAACAGTACCGATTCTTGTGTAACCGCCTGTTGTCTTACGGTAGATTCTGTAGCTCTTTGCACCTGCAACCTTGTTCCACTTAACAACAATACCACTTGATGTCAGTGTCAGTGAAGAAATATTACTTGGTGCAAGATAATATACTTTTGTACCAGTTCTGTTGTAATCACTTGTGCAGATGTTCTTGCCAGCGTTCATACAACGAATTGTGTAGTAATAAGTCTGGTTGCTTTCTGCTGTCTTATCTGTATAAGTTGTACCTTCTACAGTATCCAGTTTCTTCCATCCTGTAGAGGATGTCTTTCTCCATACTGAGTATGTCTCTGCATTCTTTACAGCTGTCCATGTAACAACAGCGCCGTCTTTGCCATTTGTTACCTTTGGAACTGCAGGTGTTGCAAGGCTGTTAACCTTCACTGTATAAGCTGCTTTTGCATCCTTATAGCTTTCGCTGCCGCTGATCTGAGCTGTAATTGTAGCTGTACCAGGACCTACGATTGTAACATTACCTTCACTGTCTACAGCTGCAACATTCTTGTTGCTTGTTGTAAACTTGATATCCTTGGCAGATGCTTTGGATGTGTAAGCATTATCAACAACTGCGCCGCCCTTGTAATTTACAGTTACGGAAGATTTCGCATACTTCAGTTCAGAATCCATCTGACCGATTGTAAATGTCTTTGTAACAGTACCTTCATAGTTGCCCTTGAATGTGATCACTACATCGTAGGAACCACCTGCAACAGCACTTTCAGGATACTTCACATCATAGTTGTCGGCACTGATTTCTTTGCCGTCAGAACCTACAACGGATACTTCAGGTTTCTTCTCCTGACCATCATATACATAATGATCTTTTGACAGAGTAATTGTCTTTGGATAAGCAATTGTTGTGTTTTCTGTAACATCACCACATCTTGTACACTTCGTTACGATGCTGCCGTCCTTGGATAATGTTGCCTTTGTAGTTGTTGTCTGGTAGTTATGACCAAGTGCACCTACTGTTTCTTCTTTAGTATCTGTATAATCCTTGCCTTCAAATGTAACTTTAGCTGTGTAAGTAATCTTACCTGCCTCTGTACATGTTGCGCCATCAGATTTCTCAGTTACTTTTGCATCAACTGTTTTTACATGTTTTGCATCATTTGCACATGTAAATGTTGCTGTTGCTTTGTAAGTGTTGTTTTCAGCCTTTTCCCAATTCCAAGTTGGTTCACCATACTTGTGACCGAGAGCCTTGATTGTCTCTTCCTTAGTATCTGTATATTCCTTGCCGTTAAATGTGACTTTGGCTGTGTAAACTGTTTTACCGTCAGCTTCACATGTTGCTGCTGTTGTCTTTGGATCACCAACTGTGGCAACCACCTTCTGAACATCTTTGCAGCGATCACATGTAAATGTTGCAATAGCTGTGTAACTGCCGTCATCACCCTTGCTCCAATTCCATGTTGGTTCGCCATAATTATGACCAAGAGCTGCTACTTCTTCTGTCTTAGTATCTGTGTAATCTTTGCCTTCAAATGTAACTGTAGCTGTGTAAGTAATCTTACCTGCCTCTGTACATGTTGCGCCATCAGATTTCTCAGTTACTTTTGCATCAACTGTTTCTACATGTTTCTCATCATTTGCACATGTAAATGTTGCTGTTGCTGTGTAAGTGTTGTTTTCACCCTTTGTCCAGTTCCATACAGGAGCACCATACTTATGGCCAAGGGCTGCCAATTCAACTTCATATGTATCTGTTAATGTACCAATTTCTGTCTTACCTTCAGCATCCTTTACTGTTGCTGTTGCTGTATAGACATCTTTACCTTTTTCTGTACAAGTTGCTGCTTTAGAATTCTCTGTATCCTTAACAACATTAACTTTAATCTGGTCTTCTGTTGGTTCATTATCACAAACGGAGCATTTAACACCTGTTACAGATGCTGTGCAATTAGTTACATTGCCATTGTCATCTTTAACTTCGTTCCATGCCCATGTACCTGTGTACTGGTGCTGACCTGCGTCAGATGTCTTCTTATCAGATGCAGTATATCTGTAACCATCATCTGTCTTACCTGTTGCTTTGTAAGTAGATGTTACACCCTGATCACATGTACCAGTGTGACTAACAAGTTCAGCTGCTGCAGTTACTTTTTCTGCAAGAGTTTTCTCAATAGAATCTCTGTTAGCTTTGTTTGTTTCGTTTGTATCTGATGTCAGAAGGCAATCCAGCTTATCCAGTTTGTCATAGCAGGATTCACATTTCAGATTCTGGAATGTAACGCTTGTGTGATCATCGCTCCACTCAGCCTCTGTTGCTGTGTAAGCATGTCCTTCTGCTGCGTTCTTCTGAGCTTCATCCCAGATAGCTTTCTTCTTCTCATAATTGGACTCCGCCTGTGAGAACTGGGATTTAACAGGTTCAGTACTGGAAGCACCACACTCTGGGCATACATAGTTGTCTGCTTCATTCCAATTGCCATTATCATCTTTTGTATAATATGTTTCATGGAACTTGATGTAATGATGCTCGTGTGCTGTACCTTCTTCTTCAACACGTGTACCGTCTTTGATCAGGCCGCAGTCAGAACAACGTTCTTCTGTAAATGCGTTGCGTCCGCATGTTGCAGGTACAGAAACTGTCTTATAGTTATGAGAATCACCTGTCAAAGTCTTCAAATCAACTGTATCAACAAAGTTTGCAGACCACATGAATTCATCATTATCATTTTTCTGCTCACCCATGAACTGCTGATATTTCTTGTAATTTGTATAGCCAGAATTGTAATCTGTCTCTTCAAATGCATATCCAAAATGTTCCTGATCTGTGATACTGCTCTTACCGGAAATAAATGCAAAGTTTGTACCGATGGAAACAATCAGATCATCACCCTTCACTGTCAGACCCGCGATTGGATGATTTGTAACTGTAAAGTCTGCATTGTCCTTACTTGTTGTTGTAAATGCCATACCGCCAAATAACTTCGTATTATCACGTTTAGCAGATACTTCATTGTATTCCTTTACAACAGCTACTGTATTGTCAGCAAGGTTATAAGCTAAAACATCATTAGATAAGTTGAAGTAAAGTTTTCCATCGTAAAGCGCTGCTGTCAGACTGAGGGATGGATACTGGCTCTGATCATTTGTAAACTGTGTATACAGCTTTGTCAGAGTATCATTCTTCTCCATCTTGCCATCTTTGTTCAGAACGCTGACGAATGTATCATCATCGTCGTCATTCTCTTTATCAGTAAAGTTGATCAGTGTTTCATAATCGCTGTCACCATCTGTTTTGTCATCAGAAGACAATTTGTGACGAACCAGTTTATACTCTGAAGCAGTCTGATTCATACTGCTGCTGTTGACTCTGTCAAACAGATCTGTGGAATCATACAGATAGTATGCATAACCGTCTGCATAGTAAACATTACTTGCGGCACGCGCCATCCATGCTTTTTCATATGTTGTATCTGTTGCTTCATTCTGATAAAGTGATCTTAAAACACTAAAGTTATCCTGATACAATTTTCTTGCATCTGTATCGCTGAACAGGAAGAAGACATGGTTCATATCACCATCTGTCTCTACACGGTCACGGCTCATAACCTCTGTATATACATCTGTATAACATGGATCAACATAGTACCACTGACCATCAACCTTTACAGCGTTCCAGTAATGATCGGAAGCAAAGTCTTCCTGTTCTTCACCGTACATTGTGACATTAGACTGGAAAGAGATTCTTACAAGGTCGACTGTATAGTTCTTAGATGTATCAAGCTTATCATTTGTATAGTACAGATCTTTGGATTCCTTCCAGTTATCGCATACCTGCGTAGTTGTACCATCATCTGCTGTAACAGTTGTCTTGCTGTCATAACCTTTACTTGGATCTACAAGATAAATATCTTTGTCCAGGCACTGTACAAGGTATGAATACGCTTTAGAGTAACCAAGACATACGGATGTGCCCATACCCAAAGCACCAAACTGAGTACCTTCCCAGTAATTGAGGATACCATCTGTTAAACCGGATGCGGCCTGTTCAGTAGCTATTGGAATAGCTTCCTGGAATGTATAGTCCGGAGTACCATCTCCGTCCATATCAACTTGTTTTTCATCACTCTGTAACTGCTTCTGAGTCATCTGTTCAACAGTCACCTTAACTCCAGGAGCATTCTCAGGGTCTGCCTCAACACCATTTTCTTCCGCATCTTTGATAAATGCGTCTGCCTGCTTTTTAAGCTGATCAGCAGTATCATCACCAAAGTTAGTTCTTGCAAATGCATCTGGATCTTTATCAATATCTGTCTTATGCTGTTCAACATAAGCCTTTGCCTGTTCCTGAGCTGCTTGTTTTTCAGCATCCGTTGGATTCTCAGGATCAGCAGCCTTTGCTAATGCCTGTTTATAAACAGCATCCTGAATGGCATTCTCATAGAAAGTAACAAGTAAATTCTGCTCAATACCTGCAAAAACCTGATCATGGAACATCTGTTCAATCTGAGGTTTATACACATCATACATCGCATCGTGTACATCCGTTTCATGTGCCCGCTTCTGAGGATCCTTAGCAACCATCGGCTTCTCATTCTCTGCTTTTCCAGAGTTCATGATATAAGACATGTCGAATGTATTGTTATGTGCTAACCAGTCATTCAGAACAAGAAGCTTCTGAGCAGTTGTAGCATCGTCTCCTAAAGCACCCACTGCTGCCAGAGCTTTATCTCTTGCATTGATAACAGCTTCACCATAATACTTAATGCCCAGCTGATCGCCATACAAGAAATTAAGGATCATACCTGTCAGATCATCATAGCTGTAGTTATGATTTCTGATATCATCTACAGTACCGCCATCTAAAGCAAGCATCTCACCAAGGATACCCAAGCCATCCTTGTCATCATTGAAATCAAGAAAGAATGGATTCTGAACACCCAGTACATTGGCATTAGCTTTCCACTGATTCAGATAATTCTGATACATACCAACGACTGTATTAATCTGCTCCTCTGTTAATGGTTCTGCTTTTCCTTCTTTATCTGGTGAGTAAGCCTCAATATCTGAGGAGTATGCAGCAACAGCAACGCCATTGTCTTCCTCATTAGCTTCGCCGCCGACAATTTCAACCTCTTCCAGTGCTTTTCTCAGACTCTGGATAGCAGGATCAGATTCATCAATCTCCACGTCCTTTGCCATCTGTTCTGCAACAGCTGCATTGGCACCCTGGAAGTTAACTGTAATATTACCAATTGAATAAAACGGTGTCTCTGTTTCTTCTGTCTCAGTCTGAATTTCTGTTTCTTCTGTCTCTGTCTGAGCTTCTGTTTCTTCTGCCGCTGCAGGTTCTGTCTCTGACTGAACTTCAACCGCTTCAGTTTCTGCTGCTGATTCTGCTGCAGGTACCGCTTCTTCATCTGCGGCTGTCTGAGCTTCAACCTGCGCTGCATCTGTATTATCCACACTGGCTGCCCATGCTGTAGAAGGAGCCATTGTGGCGATCATGGATGCAATAAGCGCCATAGAAACAATTCTCTTAAATCCTTGTTTCATGTTTTCATTCCTTTCTTTTTGGCATAATTTTATCCCGGTGCCATGCACCGGTTCCATCCACTTACTCACTCTATGCAAATAAGTGAAAAATTATGGTTGCTTTGTGTCCTCCCCGTTTGATTTCCTTAATCACCCTCCCTCGCTTTCTTCATTTTGGTACTAATTAATCTTTCTGACATCACTGTTCTCCTCTCTCCTCTTACTGACATCCTTCTTAAATAATGGGTTGGCAAACAAAAGGCTAAAGCTTCACAGCTTAGTCTCTGTTTTCATTATAGGTAAAATCTACCTTTTTGTCAACGATGTAAACCGCAGAATACAAGGAAATTCGACACTATCAGCCACTTTTTCAGATGAATTCCCTGATTACAGAATGAGTCTGTTTATTAATAAACTTTTTTCCGCAGAATATTAACAAATGTTAACATCTACAATCAATATGTAATCTTTCTATTTTCTATTTCTTTGCCATTCCTTAGCAGTTTTTCGACATCATATCAATGCCATGCTATTGAATTTCAGGTCTGAAAATGCTATACTCATCATGCTTACTTAATATTTAAATCCATAATTTTAAATATTAACCTAACTAACCTATTTAACCTAAAAATACATATCTTAAGTCTTTGGCCAGTTGCGAAACTCAACTCCCTCCAGATAAAACATCCTACTCAGCAGTTCACGGCAGGTGCTTCTATCTCGGTCTTCGTTCCACTGCGGTCGGTGCTAACGAAGGTCCACTGGACCTTCAGCACCGGTACTTAGGTGCTGTCCTTTAGCACCTTATGTACCGCTGCCAGAGATAGGCAGTGCGAACGTGCCTGCCGTGAACTGCTGAGTAGGATGTTTTCCAAAGTCTTTGAGTTTCGCATCTCCAAAGAAAAGGAAATTCGCATGACTTATACAGAACAATGTGCACCCCTTATCAGGCATATCCACTGCGCTATAGAGAAGGAAGCCAACAACAAGCTCCGTGAAATGGATCTGACAGTTTCTCAGATCTATCTGCTCCAGGCACTGAACCATGCCCCCGGCGGCACACACGCACTTACACTCAAAGAACTTGAACGCCAGCTGCAGATTGGCCAGTCTACCACCGTTGGTCTGGTTCAGCGGCTGCAGAAGAAAAATTTTGTCACCTGCATCCAAAGTGTTGATGACAAACGTATAAAAATTGTCGCACTGACCACAGCAGGAGAGAGCATCTGTCAAGAAGCAGAATCCCATATGACACACGTCTTTGACCATATGTCAGAGGGTCTTTCAGAAGATGAGAAGAAGGTTTTGTTCACGCTGCTACGGCGCGTTCAGCAGAATTTCATTCCGAACCGGGACTCAAAAATGAATCTTGAGAATATATAGGAGTCACACCATGTCAAATTCAAACAATACCAAAGATACACAGCTTTTCGTGGGTATTGATGTCGGTTCCACAACGACCAAAATTGTGGCCATTGATCCCGAAAAGCATGAAATTTTATTATCCAATTATAAACGTCACAATGCCGCACAGGCTCAGAGCCTTCAGAATGCCCTGACCCTTTTTGAGAACAACTTTCCAAATGCCCGTATCCGTCTGGCCCTGACAGGCTCCGGTGCCAAGCATCTGGCTGAAGCCCTTGGCTGCTGCTATATTCAGGAGGTTGTGGCCAACTCCATCGCCCTGCAGAAGGAATATGCCGATGTAGGTACTGCCATTGAACTGGGTGGTCAGGATGCGAAGATGATTTTCTTCCGCCGTGACCCGGCCACCCAGACACTGAATGTGGCTGATATGCGTATGAACGGCAGCTGTGCCGGCGGTACAGGTGCTTTCATTGATGAGATTGCTTCTATATTAAAAGTACCCGTGGAAGAATTCAACGAACTGGCTTCCCAGGGCAGCTGCATTTATGATATCTCCGGCCGATGCGGCGTTTATGCCAAAACAGATATCCAGCCACTGCTGAATCAGGGTATTTCCCGTCAGGACCTGGCACTGTCCTCCTTCCACGCCATTGCCAAACAGACCATCGGCGGTCGGCACAGGGACTGGATATCCAGAAACCCGTCGTTTTTGAAGGCGGTCCTTTGACCTTCAATCCGACACTGGTCAATGTTTTTGCTGAAAGGCTTGGCCTGACACCGGAAGAAACGCTGCGCCCGTCCCATCCTGAAATTATGATCGCCTACGGTGCCGCCCTTTCTCTGGACGGTATGTTTGCAGGCAATTCTTCATGGTATGCGCCAAAGCACTACCTTGAACTGTTGGACAATCCGAAGCTTCGTGCCCATTTGCAGGCCTCTGCCGACGGTCCACGGTTTTTCGAATCCGAAGAGGAACACCGTGCATTCAATGAACGCCATCAGCTTCCGGAATTTACACCTTATGTACCAAAGAAAGGTGAAACTGTCCATGTTTATCTTGGCATTGATTCCGGCAGTACCACCACAAAATTTGTGCTGATGGATGAGGATGAAAATATTCTCGATTCTTTTTATGCACCAAATGAAGGTGATCCGCTGACAGTTGCCAGGACAGCCCTGCTGACCATCCATGACCGCTACGAAAAAGCCGGTGCCAGACTGGATATCATTGCCGCAGGTACAACAGGCTACGGAGAGCTGCTTTTCTCAAAGGCTTTCAGCACAGAATGCCATGTTGTGGAAACCGTTGCCCACGCCCGGGCTGCGGACAAATATATCAAAGATGCCACATTTATCCTTGATATCGGCGGCCAGGATATGAAAGCCATCTGGATCGACAACGGCATTATCACCAATATCGTTGTCAACGAAGCCTGCTCCTCAGGCTGCGGCTCCTTCCTTGAGAACTTTGCTTCATCTTTACATATTCCTGTGGAAGAAATCGCTGATGCTGCTTTTTCATCCGACCACCCCGCTTCTCTTGGCAGCCGCTGTACGGTTTTCATGAACAGCAGCATTGTCACGGAGCAGCGAAACGGCAAACAATCCGCAGATATTATGGCCGGCCTGTGCCGTTCCATCATTGAAAATGTCTTTACAAAGGTTATCCGAATCTCCAATTTGGACAGTCTGGGGGACAAGATCGTTGTCCAGGGCGGTACCTTCAGAAATGATGCGGTGCTCCGTGCCCTTGAGCAATATACAGGCCGTGAAGTTATCCGTGCCCCTTATCCCGGCATCATGGGTGCCATCGGCGCTGCCCTTATTACCAAAGAGCGTTTCGAGCAGAACCACCCGGCCAAAACATTTATCGGCATTGACGGTGTGGCTGATTTTTCCTACACACAGGAAGCCAACGCCCCTTGCCCCTTCTGTGCCAACCATTGTAAACGAACCATTGTCCGTTTTTCCAACGGCAATTCCTGGGTAACCAACAACCGGTGCGAACGCGGCGAGATCCTCGGGGATCCAAAGGATGCCTCTGTCAGACAGCAGTTGGAGGATGCCAGGAAATCCCGTGAACAGACACCGAATCTGTTCAAGCTCCGTCAAGAGTTATTGTTCAAGGATTATCCTTGTCCGAAAGCCGCCAAAGAGCGTGATATCACCATCGGTCTGCCCCGGGTGCTTTCCTATTGGGAAACCATGCCATTCTGGACCACCTTCTGGCGTGCTCTGGGATTTAATATTCAATTGTCCGATCTGAGCACACGCAAAATTTACGAAGACGGTCTATCAGCAGTAACATCCGATACTGTCTGCTTCCCTGCTAAACTGGTGCACGGACACCTCCGCAATCTGGTGAAAAAAGGTGTGGATCGTATTTTCATGCCATCCATCACAACAGTAACCTCTGAAAATACAGAAAGCACCAGCGAATCTATGTGTGCCATTGTCAAAGGCTATCCGATTGTCATCCGCAACTCCGATAATCCGGAGAAACGTTGGCATATACCCTTTGACGCACCGCTTTTCCACTGGTACAGGAGTGAGGACAGAAACCGTCAGCTCAACGGCTATATGGAGAAGACTTTCGGCATTTCTCCGGCAGAAACCAGGCAAGCCATTGCATCCGCCGATGCCGCTGAAAAACTGTTCCACGACGAAATGCATCAGGCAGGAAAAACTGTTCTTGATGAAGTCACTGCCAATGGCAGCTATGCCGTTGTTCTGGCCTCAAGGCCATATCAGAACGATGCCCTTGTGAACCATGACCTTCCGGAAATGTTTACAAGTCTCGGCATTCCGGTGCTGACGGCAGATTCCCTGGAAGAAGCCGACCATGTGGATTTAAGCAAAAGCAGACTGGATATTGTCAATAATTATCATGCCCGCATGCTGTCCACTGCTATTCTGGCTGCCAGAAATCCACATTTGGAATATGTGCAGATTGTCAGCTTCGGCTGCGGCCATGATGCTTATCTTTCTGATGAGATCATCCGCCTGATGAAGGAGATTTCCGGCAAGACACCGCTGGTTCTGAAACTGGATGAAAGTGATATCCAGGGGCCGCTGCGTATCCGTGTCCGCTCCTTTACGGAAACTGTCAGCATGAATCATGCCGTTCATCCGAAGCTGGATATCCATCCGCTGGAAGACCCTTATCCAGTGAAATTTACAAAGGAAGACCGCCGCAAAAAGATTGTCCTGGTTCCGAATACCTCCCATGCTTTCTGTCGAATCATGTCAGCCGCCATGCGGGGACAGCATATTCAGGCAGAACCGCTGGAAATCGGCCGGGAAGAAGCCATTCGCCTTGGAAAACAGTATGTTCACAACGATATCTGTTTCCCTTGCCAGATCGTGATCGGTGAAGCACTGGCTGCATTAAAGAGCGGCAAATACGACGGTAAAGAAGTAGCCATCGGTATGGGCAAATATATCGGCGACTGTCGTCTGACCCATTACAGTGCCCTTCTTCGCAAAGCCCTTGATGACGCCGGATTCCATGATGTGCCGATTCTGACCAACGATGATGCAGACTACCACAATATGCATCCCGGCTTCCGAATGAGCCTCGGTTCAGCCATCCGTCTGGCTTTCGCCCTTCCTGTGATTGATGTGCTGGAAGAACTTCTGCGCAAAATCCGCCCTTATGAAAAAGTGGCCGGAAGTGCCAACCGCGCCTTTGAAGAAGGTATGGATGCCGTTGTGGAAGGCCTTGAGCTTCACGGCATCAGCGGTCTGAAAAAAGGCTTCAGGAAAGCCATCGACCTGATGAACCGTGTAGAATACGACCGCACCAACCGTCGTCCGCGGGTTCTCATTGTCGGTGAATACCTGTTGAACTTCCATCCGGGTGCCAATCACGATATTGAAGATTATCTGGAACATAACGGCTTCGAGATCATTGAAGCCCACATGACAGACGTCATCCAGAAGTCCTATTTCTATCTGGATGCGCAGATTAAAGAATATAAATTAAAGAAACCGTTAGACAAGAAAATTTGGTTTTCAACTGTAGATAAGGTTTTCGACATGGCCCACAATATGACAGATGCCATTGCCAAAAAGCATCCTCTCTATACACCGGCCTGCCGAATGCCTGACCTTGTCAAAGCCAGCGACCCGATCATCCACCACACATTTGATGCCGGTGAAGGTGTCCTGATCCCGGGTGAAATTCTGCATCATGCCAAGGACGGCTGCCGTTCCTTTGTCATCCTTCAGCCATTTGGCTGCCTGCCAAACCACGTAGTCGGCCGAGGCATCAGCAAACGGCTGAAAGAAATGTACCCGGATGCACAGATCCTGCCTCTGGACTACGACCCGGATGTCAGCTTCGCCAACATCGAAAACCGACTTCAGATGCTGATTATGAACGCCAAAAGCGGGAATATCAAGGATAAGAATTAATATTTTATAGCATATATTCGTTGATTTTTACACGAATATATGCTATTTCTAATTCTAATGTCTTTTAACTGTCTCTTCCGAGGCACAAATTTTATCCGCCATACACAGAATCCAGCTCTCCCGATATTTCGGCGGGACTGGATTCAGCGGAAACATATGCTTTCGAATCATATCCTGCTCAATCTCGTTCAATTCAAAATCCCGCATGGCATTCTTCAAGGCATCTCCTGCATGAGTGACACCGTGCCATTTATGACTTTCATCCGGTATATGCCAATCGTATAAGAAGTAATCATGCAGAAGTGCGCCTCTCACCAGAGAACGAATGTCCACTTCCCCCGGGAAATGCTTTGCAATTCTCAGGCACATCCGAGCCACCGCCAGGGAATGTTCGTATACCGACATCCTGCCGTGCTGTCTGAATGTTTTCTCAGACTGCATACCCGGGGATGACAGAATATCCCGGCCATATAAATTGATTAAATACTCTAAATCATCGTCTTTATCTATATTCTCGCTGTTTTTATCAAATTCAGACATCGTTATCATCCTCTGCATTTACCTCATCACATATCTTCCTAGATTATATCCATCTTACTGAAAAACTTCAATTCATATATACAGAAAAAGCAATATTTTTACCTGATTCCATGTAAAAATATTGCTTTTTGTTGTCCTGATTTCTTCACATCTTACAGCAGCGGCGCAAATAATCGCAGAATACACTGCCCAACCCTCAGTGCTGTTGACCGATGGCTTCGATATTGCTCCGTCACTTCATGACATTCTTCAAAAATATTGTCAAAATCCTTCTTCACGCCCGCAACAGCGTCCTTGTGATAAAAAGCGGCAGCATTTTCAAAATGATGATATAAACTTCTGTAATCCAGATTGATGGTGCCAACAACCGCTGCTTTATCATCCGATACACACTGCTTGGCATGACAGAATCCCGGTGTATACTCAAAAATACGCACACCCTTTTTAACCAGCCTGTTGTAATAAGAGCGGGTTGCCTGATAGACAAACTTCTTGTCCGGAATGCCCGGTGTGATAATCCGCACATCCACGCCTCTTCTGGCTGCCAATGTAAAAGCCTTGTTCATTTCATCACTGATCAGCAGATACGGTGTAATGAAATACGCATATTCCTGTGCACTGTTTAAAATATTCATATATACATTTTCCCCGGTATGCTCATCATCCAGCGGGTTATCTGCATAAGGCTGTACATAGCCTGTCTGCTTCGCTGTATATGTAATCTCCGGAAAATACGGTGCATAGTCCGTGTCCGTCTTCTTAATGGCATTCCACATTTCAAGAAACATAACCGTCAGACTCTGAACGGCATCCCCTTCCATACGTACACCGCTATCTTTCCAAAGGCCATATGGATGGGTAATATTAAAATATTCATCTGCCAGATTGTAGCCGCCTGTAAAACCAACCTGTCCATCAATGACCGTAATCTTTCTGTGATCCCTGTTATTCATAAATATATTGACAAAAGGTACGATTTTATTGAAAATCCTGCACTGTATGCCGTGGCTTTCCATCTGCTTCACAAAATCCGTATTGATAAAGCCCATACTGCCAACATCATCATAAATCAGACGAACTTCCACACCTTCCTTCGCCTTCTCAAAGAGAATACTTTTCATGCCCGCAAAGGACTGTGCATCCTCGATGGCATGATACTCCATAAAGATGAATTTCTTCGCCTGCTTCAGTGCTTCCTTCTGAGCTTCAAAGCCATCAACTGCTTCCGGATAAAATTCCAAATCCGTATTGCCATACACCGGATACCCCGCCGAATGGCTGATGTAACGGGCCATGTTCCCTGTCTGCCTGTCCTCAGCCGACAATTTCTGCAAAACATCTTCTTTTTCCGGCAATAAAGGCGTCAGTTCTGACTGCAGTCCCTGAAAATGTTTGCGGATACCGATATTCACTCCGGAATGTCCGCATAACAGGTAAATACCGACACCGGCCACCGGAAATGCCATAATCAGAATCATCCATGGCATCTTCATGGCAGAATTCATATCCCGGCCGTATATTTTAATAGCTACAATCAATGCAATCGCACCGGATGCCAGGGAAATTCCGGTGGAATACTTATTGAGTCTGACAAATAATTCAATAATCCAGACAACCTGTATCAAAACCAGCAGCGCCGTAATAAAAATACGGCCAATACTGTTTTTTACAGCACCCTTTTGTTCTTCTCTCAATTTATCTCTTCTTTCTTATAAAAATTCCACACTGCCGTCCTCAATGTGATACATGGCTCCAACAACCCTCAGACCTTCCTGCTCCTCAATCTGCTGGATATCCAGACTGTGTTCGATCAATTCCACACTGCGCTTCACATTCAGGCAGCAAGCCTTATAATCATCAGTTTCATCGCCAATGGCCAGCTTAATCTCATCCGTAATAAACTTGATATAGCCCTCCGGGTCACTGTTGATGGCCGCATCCACCGCACCACAATGAGTATGTCCCAGCACAACAACCACAGGGCTTCCCAGATGTCCGGCTGCATATTCAATACTTCCCAGCTGATGATCATCAATGACATTGCCTGCCACACGGATTACAAAGAGTTCACCCAGACCCGCCGAAAAAATCGTCTCCGGAATCACTCTGGAATCCGAACAAGTCACAATAATCGCATGGGGATGCTGCCCGTGTTCATAAGTAAACTTACGCAGTGCCGCAGAAACATTGCCGCTGTTATTATTTGTAAGTAAATAACGGGTATTCCCTGACTTTAACTTCTCAATCGCCTCATCGGCTGTCATAATCATATGATGGATCATCGCTAAAACCTCCTGTCTGTCGCCTGCTCTGCCCGGCAGATTTAGTTCTCGCAATGGGCACGGCATGCTGACAATAGCTGTATGTACCACTGTGCGAGACGTTCCGATGGGCCTCTGAAACCAAAATCGTGTTCAGCAAAGGCTTCCACGATTTTTGAGTCCCATCTCCACCGCACAGAACGCACATACAGCTATTGTCAGCATGCCGCGTCCCATGACGGATATTTTCTCCTGCCGGGCGATTCAGGCTTTCCATGAATGCACCGAATAAAGCTTTTCATCTGCACTTTTCTCTCTGACCAATACCAATAATGAGAAAAAGCAATTCTAAGTTTTATTCTTCATAAATTAATTATAAACCAAACATTAGTATCCAACTTTTATAGTATATCTTAGCATTATTGGAGATTCAGCTCAACCCAAAAGTACCTGCGAAGACGACATTTTTACTATATTGTTGCCAGAATGTCCAAAACTTTAAAACTGGCTCTTTTTCTTCCGACTCTCCATCTCCCCCATGCCTGCCATGCAGATGATCGTTACCTCTGAACAGTTACAAATTTTCCCTGTTTATCTATCATCAATACACAGCAAAAAGGACATGGATTTCTGCCAGCTTCTTTATCCAATGCCGTTCTGTGACTTCCTCCTGAAAACGTTTTGCGACGAGCGTGTTTTCAGGAGGAAGTACATCAGACGGCATGGATTCAAAAACTAACGATTATCCATGTCCTTTTCTCAAATATTGTTTTACAGATAAACTAAGAAAATTAACTTTTTTTATGGAAGTAAATAACTATAATCTGCACAAACAGCTTCAATGACTTTCAGCAGACCGAATGGCACGCTGCTTTCCTGTCCTTTTGTCCAGGTTGTTTCTTTTCCGAAGAAACGAATCTTCGCTGTAACTGCTTCTTTGTCGATAACGGCAAATCCATCGTTCTTGCTGTCAGCCATATCGGCTTCTTTGGCAAATAAAGTGAATTTGTCAAGGTATGGTGCACTTGCGTATGGGCAGAAGCTCTTGCAGTTGCCGCATTCGTTGCACATGTAGTCTACGTGGATGACCTGTGCTTTGGCCATACCAGGTACCTTGATTGAGATGTTGGCTCTGTTAGGGCATACATCTACACAGTTTTCACATACGGTTGAACAGCCAAGGCAGCGTTCAGATTCCGGTTTGTCACCCGGTTCAGCCAGAATACCCTTCTTCGCATAGATGGAAGCCGGATCTGCTGCGATATCGCAGCTTCCTGAGATTTCACGGCCGCAGATAGCTTCTGCTGCTGTGATAGCCTGAGCCATTGCTTTGACAACGATGGATGGGCCATACAGACCATCACCGATGACATATACATTTTCTACACTGGATTCCAGAGTCGGGCTGACTTTCACGCGGCCTCTGTCATCTACCTGAAGACCATTCGCTTCATAGAAATCTGTCGGCACTTTTTCACCAACAGCTGCGATCACGCGGTCTGCAGGTACAGCCACTGTTTCATCTGTCTCAACAATGCCTGCACGACCGGATGCATCCAGTTCACCAAGCTTCATGACACGGCAGATCAACTGACCATTTTCCAGTTTCTCAGGTGCCAGCAGTTCTCTGAACTCTACACCATCTTCTACAGCCAGCACTAATTCATGTTCATCAGCAGGCATGTAGCGTTTTGTTCTTCTATAAACAAGATACACATGCTCAACACCATCACAGCGTTTTGCTGCACGAGCTGTATCCATCGCTGTATTGCCTCCGCCGATGACAACCACATTCTTGCCGATGGCCATCTTGCCATTTGTGCGATTGTAATCTTCAAGGAATGCCAGTGCATTCTGTGCTTCACCGCCCTCAAGCTTGAGTTCACCGCGTTTGTAAGCACCGACAGCAAGAATTACGCTGTCATATTCTTTCTTCAAAGCATCTACAGCAGGTGCTTCTGTGTTATATAAAACTTTCACGCCTAATTTTTCAAGTAAAACAGCATCCTTTGCAATGACACTGTCATCAATTCGGAAGTTAGGAATGATAGCGCTGACAACACCGCCAAGGCGTTCACGTTTTTCATAAATTGTTACCTTTGCGCCAAGTCTTGCCAGATAGTAAGCCGCTGCCATACCTGCAGGACCACCGCCAACGACAGCAACACTGCCGCTGTAATCACCAGTTACAGATACGCTGTCTATAATAGCATCCATAGCCTGCTCAGCACATTCCAGTTTTGTATTTCTGATCTGTACGGATTTCTCATAGAAATTACGTGTACAGTAACCCTGACAAGGATGAGAACAGATAGTACCGGTCATAAATGGCAGTGCATTTCTGTTCAGAATCACTTTCAGTGCTTCTTCATATTTGCCCTCACCGGCTAATGCAACATAAGTCGGGATTTCCTGATGGATCGGGCATCCATCCTGGCAAGGTGCTGTATAGCAGTCAAGCAGCGGAACTGTCTCATTAGATTTTCTTGATGCAGGCAATTTGGCCGGTTTCACATGATGCGCATCTGTAATGGCATCTTCTGCCAGTTTATTCAATGCAGCCACATCGATACCCTTGAATTCGCCAACGCCCATTGCTTCAAGAGAATCTGCCATCTGCTGTAATCTCTGGTAGCCGCCCGGCTTCAGAATCGTTGTTGCAACTGTTACAGGCCAGATACCGCATCCGACGATTCTGTCAATATTGAAAGCATCTGCACCGCCTGAATAGGAGATACGCAGTTTGCCGTCAAATTCACGTGACAGTTTTGCTGCCAGTGAAATGGACAGAGGATACAGAGATTTACCTGACATGTACATTTCTTCACTTGGAAGTTCGCCTGCCTTAACATCTACAGGGAATGTATTTGTAATCTTCACACCAAATTCCAGACCCTTTTCGCCGGATAATTTGATCAGGCGCTGCAGCATCGGAACGGCATCCACATACTGAAGATCATCTTCAAAATGGAAACGGCCGAATGCAATATAATCATAACCCATCTTGTCCAGTGTTTCTCTGGCAAATTCATAGCCAAGAAGTGTTGGGTTGCATTTGATAAATGTATTGAGTTTCTTTTCTGTCAAAAGATAGGTTGCAATACGTTCGATTTCCTGCGGAGGACAGCCATGCAGTGTGGAAAGTGTAACGGAATTGCAGATATCCGGTCTGATAGCTTCAATATCTTCTGCTGTCACATGTTTGAACTCGCTTACATGATCCAGCAGATACTGCTTACAGACTTTGAAGGTTTCTGTATCAGCTGCATTCTTCATACTTTCAATGAATGTGTTAACTTTCTCAGACTTGATACCCTCCAGATCATAACCGACACTGATATTGAACTGGAAACCATCCATACTGCCAAGGCCATATTCCTTTGCCATAAAGGAAAGCAGGAACCATGCCTTAATGTATTCATCCTGTGCCTGCGGAACATAAAGCTCTGTAGACCACTCACAGTTGTAAGCTTCGTCATCCGCTTTGATACATGGCTTGTTGACACATGCTGCCAGTTCATCACCATCCATGATCTGAACGGTTTTCAGTTCGAAGAAACGGCTGCCGGCATAATAAGAAGCCGCAATATTCTGAGCTAACTGGCTGTTAGGTCCGGCTGCAGGACCAATCGGAGTCTCAAGGTCTCTGCCAAAAATTGTCAGTACTTCTTCAGGCGCTTTATAGGCACGATGAAGCCCAAAAAGCGTACCATGATTATCTAATTCTTCAGTTACCCAATTCATTAACTGTTCAAAAGACATACCTGTCATTCTATCACTCATGAGAAATCCTCCTGTATTCTCTTTCAATCTCTATTTTTTTAATTCTATCTTCCCTTTAAATCTCTATTTCTTTTAAATCCGCGGCATCTGCCGGAACAGATGCCGCTCCTGTCCCCAATCTGATTAACCGTTGATGCTGTGCCACAGCTTTGCAGATTCCTCTCTGCATTTTGCCATTGCTTCTTCAACGTCAATCACTTTAATCTCACGGTCTTTCATCAATACACGGCCATTGGCAACCGTTGTCACAACGTCTCTGCCTGTCATGCCAAACAGAATATGACCGTTGATATTGGATGCATCCAGCTGTGTTGGCGGGTTATAATCCACAACGATGACATCACCGGCTGCGCCCTCTTTCAGAACACCAAGCGGTGTCTTAAAGTAACGGTTTGCAATGGCTGCATTGTTCTCAAACAGCATCTTCGGAACTTCTCCCCATGCCGCATTGGCGTCGCAAAGATGATGTTTGTGCAGTACATTGGCTACCTTATAAGATTCGATCATATCATGTGTATAACCGTCTGTACCAAGACCTGTCAGGATACCTCTGTGAACCAGCTCCATGGTTGGCGGGCATCCACAGGCATTGCCCATGTTGGATTCCGGATTATGTACCACCATTGTGTTGGTATCTTTGATCAGATCCATTTCATGAGGGTTAATGTAAATACAATGACCCAGCAGCGTCTTCTCACCGAGAATGTTGAAATCCATCAGTCTGTCCACGATACGTTTGCCATATTTCTTCAGACAGTCATGCAGATCTTCAATGCCTTCTGCCACATGGATATGATAGCCGACTTCATCCGGTTTGTTCGCAGCTGCCAGCTCCATGGTTGCATCGGAAATTGTAAACTGTGCATGCATACCCATCATACCGGCGATCATATCTGTGTCATCTTTCAGTGCATAACGGATAAATTCCGCATTCTCCATGACAGATTCTCTGGCTTTATCCATGCCATCACGATCAGAAATCTCATAACAGAGGCAGGCACGAACACCTAATTCCTTAGCCACATCAGCGATTGTAAATAAGCTGCCGCCAATCTGTCCAAAACTTGCATGGTGGTCAAAAACCGTCGTCACACCATTGCGAATACAGGAAATCAATGTTTCAACCGCACTGTATTTCGTCTGTTCCAGTGTCAGATGGCGGTCGATCGTCCACCACTGACCATCCAGAATATCCAGAAATCCCTTCGGATTATACCCCTTAATACTTAATCCTCTGGCCATCGCACTGTAAATATGCTCATGCGTATTGATAAATGCCGGCATGATCACGCCGCCCTTTGCATCAATGAATTCTGCATCCCCATACTGTTTCTTTATAGCCTCTGTTTCCCCCACAGCAGCGATC